>JGI24705J35276_12237341_pt1 | contig 10756 bp, 9 predicted proteins | sample TergutNt197P4_FD_35276 | JGI IMG/M metagenome (IMG submission 35276)
CAAAGGCGGCGGGGATCCCTTTAATACAGCCGTCCTGGAACTCATGGCTCATACCCGAGAACAATGGCAGCTGGAAATGGGCTGGGCCCGGTACCATTACGAAAAGACCTTGACCCAACTCAAAGCGGAACAGTCCCTAATATCCAAAGGAGAAAAAAGACCATGCAATTCAAACAAAGAGGTATGAAATGGCTGCGCGTCCTCCATCTGATCTCCGGCGGCGTCTGGTTCGGCGCCACCGCCGCCATAGCCGGGCTGACCATAGTGGCTTTCTTTCAGTCAACAGAAACTGAATTCCTCGTCATTGCGCCTCTCATATCATTTCTGTTTCAAAAAATAGCCGGCCCTCTTGCTCTCTTCGTCCTCATCCAAGGCGTCATCTACGGTTGCTGGACCAAATGGGGGTTTTTTAAACACCATTGGCTTCTGCTCAAATGGCTCTGCATCCCCCTGCTGATCTTCTCCATCGCTTTTGGCAGCATCGGCCAGCTCTTTACCGCCCGCACCAAAGTTGACGCCGGCACCTTCAGCGGCGGTTTTGCCGATGGTGGTATCATGCTGATATTTATCTCGTTCCAGCTCCTCACCATGATCTTTATGATCTGGGCCTCCGTATTTAAGCCCTGGAAAAAAACCCGCCGACAAAAGGCCCCCCAACGGAAAGAAGCTGACGACTGACAATTGGCAACTGCCCACATCGCCGCCCTCGTTTTTCCATATTATTTCTCTTGCCCTTTGGAGCTGAAAGAGTCATAATTAAGAAAAATAAAAAAAGGGCAAGGTCAAAAAATGATTGGGGATTTTACTCGTTTTAACATGAATCGCCGACCCCATCGACAATGGCGTATACTTACTCCGATAACTTGGCTGCTTAGTTTCCCAAAAGCGTTCATCCACGGGGCCAGCATCGACAAAACAGGCTTGCCTAAAACACTGAAGCCGCCCTACTTTTTGCTATGCAACCACAATTCGTTCATGGATTTTATGATAGTCACCAAAGCCATCTTCCCCCACCGGGCCAATTATGTGGTGGCCATTGACGGATACATTGGCATGGAATGGTTGCTGCACGCCGTCGGCTGTATTTGCTGCCGCAAATTCACCAGAAGCACCGGCTTGGTTAAGAACATGCTCCATGCTCAAAAAAACGGCGATATCGTCGTTCTCTTCCCTGAAGCTCGCTATTCCCTCTGTGGCACTTCAGCTATCCTGCCTGCTTCTCTGGGCAAAATGGTGCAAAAAATGAACGTCCCGGTGGTGACGCTCATGATGCATGGCCACCACATCAATTCTCCTTTCTGGAACGTCGGCAGCCGCAAAGTGAAGCCGGTGGAATCCGAAATGAAGCTCCTGTTCTCGCGAGAAGAAACACAAGATCTATCTGTAAGCGAACTCAATAAACGGCTCACAGACGCTTTCGTATACGATGATTTTGCCTGGCAAAAAGAAAAAGGCATTCTCGTCAAAGATAAGAACCGCGCCGCAGGCTTGCACCGAGTCTTATATCAATGCCCCGCCTGCGACACCGAATACAAAATGACCTCCGCCCAATCCACCCTTCACTGCGGCCAATGCGGTAAAGAGTGGAAAATGAGCGAACTGGGCGACCTCCGCGCCCGAACCGGCATAACCGAATTTTCCCATATCCCCGATTGGTACGAATGGCAGCGGGCTAACGTACGCCAAGAAATAGAAAACGGCACATATACCTTTGACGCCGAGGTTCGCATTGAATCCCTCCCCAACGCAAAAGGGTTCGTAAAATTCAGCGAACCCGGCCGTCTGACTCAAGATCTGAATGGGTTCACCCTAACCGGCGAATATGAAGACAAGCCCTTCACCATTCAATGGCAGGCGTCGTCCCTGTATTCCTGCCACATTGAGTATAATTACAAAGGGCGGGGTGACTGCGTAGACCTGAACACCAACAACGACACATTTTATCTTTTCCCCAAAGGCCATGAATTTTCGGTCACCAAACTCGCTTTGGCTACCGAAGAACTCTTTCTGGCATCTTCCCTGCAAAACGATATGAGACTGAGGGCATGAGATCCCCATTGCCTAATCTTTCACCCCAACACTTCGAAGATGCGCCTGCTGAAAATCCTGCACCTGGTGATCATAAGGCAGCTCCATCCAAGGCGACGCCACCAAAAAATCCGCGGTCGCCCGATTGGTCGCAATCGGGATATCATACACTTGGCCAATCCGCAGCAGCGCCTTAACATCCGGATCATGAGGCTGAGCTGTCAGCGGATCGCAAAAAAAGATCACCAGATCAATAAGCCCCTCAGCAATCTTCGCCCCAATCTGTTGATCTCCGCCCAAGGGCCCGCTCAGAAACCCTTTCACCATCAGCCCGGTGGCTTCACTGATCAACCGCGCCGTCGTTCCCGTGCCGCACAATCCATGCCGTTGCAGAACCGTCTCATGTTGCGCGCACCAATCCACAAGCGCCTGTTTTTTGCTGTCATGAGCAATCAAGGCAACGCGCTTCTTCCGAGGTATCGTCAACGTCACAAACCCTTCATCCATCGACTCATCTCTCTCCCCACTTGATTATTCGGTATTCGCATTCGTTTTCAGTACGACCCCTGCTCCCTAACCCCTGACCCCTGCTCCCTAACCCCTGCCCCCTAGCTACCAGCGCTTTGGGAAAATCCCGGAGTCCTTCCAAACCTTAGCCTCACCACGGTTAAACACAACCTTCATCACCGGTCGCAACGTCTTACACTCATAATGGGTAATCATCAAAACAAGCTTCTCTTCAGCCAAACGCATAATAATCCGGCTGACCAGCTCGCTGTTTTCTGAATCCAACGCCGACAGAGGCTCATCCATAATAATAATAGGCGCTTCTTTCAGAATCGCCCGGGCAATCAGAATCCTCTGCTTCTCACCCCCGGACAGATTCACCCGCTCAGAAATCACGCTGCGATAATTGCTGGGCAGCGACATGATTTTCTCGTGCAAGCGCAGCATGGTACAAACCTCCATAGCCTCATCAAGCCAGACATCCTGATCGCCAAAACTGATGTTGTTAAAAACCGAATCATTGAGGATCTCGCTTTCCTGAGGCACATACCCGATATTGCCCCGCAGCGTAGCAATCGAAATATCGTTAATATCCCTGTTTCCGTAATGGATCATACCCCGCTGTACCGGATACAACCCTAGCATCAGCTTCGTAAACGTGGTTTTACCCGAACCCGACTCCCCAATAATATTGACTAACCCCCGGGCCGGCAACTGCATCGCCACATTTTTCAGAGCGTAATTTCCCTCATTTTCATTTTCATCCGAATACGAAAAGGAAAGATCACGAATCGTAATATGGGGAAACCTGAGAATGCCCTCATACTCCCCTACATCTTCCGTTTCCAGCTCGGTATACCCTTCAATACGCTCAAAAACCGGCATAATAATGTTGGCGTTGACGCTGACACCCAACAGGGCGCTGACCGGATCATTCAACATCATAAAGAACTGGCCCAGCGCAAAAACCTGACCCAGAGTCATCGTCCCATTCATGACGAACAGAATACCGCCGCCGTACAGAATGCCCAAACAAATCATCGTAATCGCGTTAGCCAAATAGTCAAGGACAATCTCATTAAACCCAATCCTGCAATTGTCCTTATACATCTTGTCCGTAATGGCCTGAAATCGGGTTTCGGCGTTTTTCTCCTGATTGTAAGCCTTTGTGGACAGAATAGCGTTGTTAGTCTGATCAATACTCGTGCAAAGAGAGTCGTAGTTCTCTTGAACATCAAGAGACATCTTCTGTAACCGCTTCGTGTAAAACACGTTAAACAGAAAGTAAACCCCGAACACCCCCATCACAATCAGGGTAAGCTCGTAAGACTGCATCAGCATCCCCACGACAATACAAATCAACATAACAACACTAGAAAGAATGCTAATAAAAATCACCGAAATAAAATCACTGGCAGACCGTCCGTCATTGGTAATGATTGATATAAGATCGCCGCCCTTAAGCTTGTTCAGGAATTTAAAATTGGAGAAAAGCATTTTCGAGAACATGGTATTGCGCATGTTTCTCGTAACTTTCTCCGTAACCCTCATGAACAAAACATCCCGCAAGATCCCGACAACGGGCTGTGTCAACGCCGCCCCCACAAAAAACAGAATGCCAAACAGAAGCAAATCAAAGTTAGGCTCCGATGTCCTAACAAGAATATTGCCGTCAGCGTTCACACTCGCCACCACATTAAGGGCTTTCGGGTTGCCGCTGCCCAAGGCGACCTCCAGCGCATCCCCCTCCACACTTGCGGAAACGTCAACTTCCTTAACGTTCCCCACAGAAATAACAATGTTACCGTCGGGGTTCTCATATGCGGGGATCTCGCCCGTCCAAGGGCGGTTCTCGGGAGTCACGACCAGATTGCCGTTGGCGTCAACCCGGGCCGGCAGCTCGCGCATATTGCCGCCAAACACAACGACAATTGTCCCATCAGCATTCTCATACGCCCAAACATCCTCTGGTTCGGCGCCGCGCGCCGCCAGAGAAAACGCAATTCTGCCTTCATCGTCAACACCCGCTGGGATCTCCGCGCTGGGTACCGCAATTTCATCAATCATCCAACTGGAAATCAGAGGTAACACCATAGCCGCCAGAGAAAAAAGCAGCGTCAGAAAGAAACCGACAACCTGCTGTTTCATATAAGGTTTAATGAGAACCATAACCTTTTTAAATACGTACGACATACTAAAATCTCCTCAAGTTCTCCGCCCCGACAATGCTGTCATTGATAAAATCCCGGCACTTGCGGCAATGGATGACAAAATCCTGCTCACCATATTTCTCAATCAGCCGGAACACGATTTGCGCACACTGAAAATAGAACAAATCCCAGTCAGCATAATCCTTCTCATAATAAGGATAATCCGCTTTGAACCCTTGAGAATCCCTATACTTGGCTTCGCCGGAATAATAGATCGCCAGACCCTCGTTCAACCATAACGGGCATTTCTCAGCAAAACTCTCCGCCACCGCCAAATGGGCAAACTCATGCAAAAGAATCTCAAAAATAGAATCCTCAAAATCATCAATCCAACCATTCCGCGCCACAAGCAGAATCTTGTTGTTGAATCCTGTTCCCTTAACCCCCACCGGTATGCTGAACCCCAAGTAATCTGTCATCCGCTGCGCATCATCAAAAACATCAACCACCGCCCGGGATCTATACACAAAATCCCGGCGAATCCGGGCTAACCCATTGCCAACCTCATCCCGGACATCGTAGAGCGCATCCAGCCAAACATCATGGAACACAGTGTTTTCGAGTATAATCATCTCAATATCCTCGCTAAGCTAACATCCATCAATATCAACTACCGTTAATGCTAACACCGTTAAGAACCAACAGTCTTCAATAATCAACAGTCTCCAATAACCAACAATCGTCAATAATTCACAATCCGTCCGTTAACCAAACGAACTTCCCGCGTCGCCAGCATTTTTGTTATACTCTCGTCATGGGTAACCATGACAATAGTCTTCCCCAGCCACTTATTCAGATTGTCGAAAACCCTCAACACATCGTCGCTGGTTTCGGAATCAAGATTACCCGTCGGCTCATCGGCAAAAATAATGTCTGGGTCAATCGCCAGTGCCCTGGCAATAGCCACCCGCTGCTGCTGACCTCCCGAAAGCTGATGAGGGTATGAATCAAGTTTGTCATAAATACCCAGCATTTTCACATATTCCACAATGGTCATTCTCTGTTCCTCGGTAAGCCTGCGTTCAATTGTAATAGGCAAACAGATATTATCCCACACATTGAGAGAAGAAACCAGATTGAAGAATTGAAAGACAAACCCAAAGGCCTTACGCCGCAACTCGCTCATCTCTTTGTCGTTCAATCTGTGCAGCGTTTTATTGTAAAACATCACCTCGCCGCTGGTGGGTTTCTCTAGACCGCTGAGCAAATAAAGCAGCGTAGATTTGCCGGATCCGGACTTGCCGGTAATCGTTACAAACTCTTGTTCCTCAATCTCCAAGTTCACACCGTTGATAACATAATTGGTGACGCCTTGGAAGAACGCCTTTTTTAGTGACCTTGCTCTTAGCATACCTCTCACCCCTACTCGAAAGTTCGATACTCGATTGCGAAGATCGCTGCCGGGAACCGCGAATGGAATTACACACGCTTGATCTCCTCAATAAGATTCATTTTGAACACATATTTCTGAACCGTAAAGAGAACGCTGAACACAGCAATCCCGCAAGCCACGCACATCAAGAACGCCATAATGTCGAAATAATACGAATATCCGACAGACCCGATATAATAAGACAAAATCGAGGCCAAGACAGGCAGCAAAGCACACCCCATAGCAACTCCTGTCGCGCCGCTGTAAATCCCTATGGACAACGCCTCATACAATACCATGCGCCGGATCGTTTTTTTGGTTAACCCGATTGTCCTATAGATGAGAAAATCCGACCGGCGCGAAATCATATTGATAATAAGATTGCTGATCATACTGATGCTGCTGATCACCAAAGAAAACGCGCACAAAAAGTAGATGATGTTAATAATAAGCCGGTTGTCGCTGGCGTTGGCCTCATAGACCTCCCGCGACGAATCAACAGAATAGCTATACTCTTCCAAGCTCTTCTCAAATTCAGTGTTAAGATACAGCCTGGTCGCCTCAATATCACCTGTGTCCACCATCGCCACGCAATAATCATAATCCTTAAAAAGGTCAGGATAGTTCGTATCCGCCACAAACAGGATCGTTCCCATGCTCTCAAAAGAATTGACGACGCCGACCACTTTGAGTTCCTTATCCTGCACCTTCACCATATCGCCCATGGCCTTGTTATGATTCTTAGCAAAAGTCGTTGTAATTATGATTGTGTTCGGATCTTTGAGCCGACCGAAAACCTCCTCGCGGGAACCGTTTGTCACCCGTTCGTGGTTTTTCAAGCTGTATTTATCGACAGGAATACCGGATATCTCCACCCATTTACCGTCAATCTGCACATACGTTCTCTTTTGAATGACATATGACGGCACCTTCTCATTGTTTAACACAGCCACCGCCTTATCATATTCCTCACTGTAGATACCGACAATAATATCAGAGCCTTGAAAAAAACTGGTTAGAGCCTCATCCAGAATCGCTGATATGGAAACCGCCAGCGTCGATACTGTCAGAACCAGAGAAATGATCGAAATGCTTTGGGTATAGGTGCCACAGTTAAACTTCAACTGTTTGGCAAACAGACCCAGCGCCCGCGGCAACCTGCCCAGCAGAAATTCAATGAGTCGCGAGAAGGCATAAACAAGATAATCATGCAGCAGAATAAAACCGATTAATCCAAGGCCCACCACAACGAAATAAGCGGCAACACCAAACATTTCCGCCACATACAAAATGCCCACGGCAAAAAACCAAATCAACAAACCCATGGAAAACATAATCGTCCTGGCGCTGCTTTTTTTCTGCACCAAATTCTTTTTCAAAATATCAATAATCGGCGTCCGTGTTACTTTCCTTGTGGCCAGCCACGCGCTCAGTCCTGAAATCACACAGGCACTAATAACAACGATGGCCACCGCCGAGAAATTAAGTTCGCTCCGGCTCGAATCGCCAACGAAGATCGCCAGCAGCACCCTGACTCCCGGAATACTCAACCCAACCCCAACCAGCGACGACACCAAAGAAATCAGCACCACTTGTCCAATCATGAGAGCGCGATAATTGTTGATGGTGAACCCGATGCTGCGCAACGTCACCATTTCCCGCATGTTCTGATACACGTAGGACCGAAAAACAGACAGCACAATATAAATGGAAACCAGAACCATCACACTGACAAACAGGTTCAGCGCCAACACCACCGTAGAAACATAGGTGTCAAAATAGTCAAGATCAAATTTTTGCTGCGCTTGAATATTGAGATTGAGTTTAGTCAGCTCGGCGTTGAGCTCCTCCGTGGTCACCGTAATAAGCTCCAGCTCATGCAACTCGACATCCAGCCGGTTCAGTCTGCCGGCCAACTCGAAAGATTTCTGCCCAAAAGCCAGTTTGCCAATAACCAACCCCTGTTCCTGAGCAAAGATCCCCGCATCCCTTGATATTCCCTTAATGACCACCTCGAACCCATCCAGGGCAGCACTGGGTTTTTGCTGCCCGGCTTCCGCATCTTGCCCGGCTTCCTGATCCTGCCCGGCTTCCGGATCGTTCAGACCTTCTCCGGCCTCCGGATCCTGTTCGGTTTCCGATTCATCCCGCAAATAGAACTTAAAAGTATCATTGAGCTTCAGGGAATTGTCCCTGGCAAAGGTTTCAGAAACAATAACCCCGTTTTCTTCCGCGAAATCCACGGTTCCCTCAACAACTTCGATGGGATAAACCGCCTTCTGTTGATCCAGATTGATCCCGTAGAAATGGATACGCTTAGTCTTCATTTTTGAGCTGACTTCAAATGATAAACCTTCGACCCAAGCCCGGACATTGCTGTTGCCCTTCAAAATATTTTCTACCTGGTCAACCCGAAAAACCGTGCTCGCCTTATTCTCCGGATCCGTACTCGGATCCGTGGTTGAACCGGGGGTTGTCTCATTTGTGCCGGCATCGGGATTCGTGTTGTTCCCATTGGCGCCAGTATTATTATTGCTGCTGTCGTCAGCGTTTCTGGCTTTATTAACGGCAATCTGCGTATTGAGAGTCGCGTTCCGGAGTTGTTCTATTCTTGTGCTGACAACAGACTGTTGGAAAGAAAAATTAACGACAAGCACAACAACAACCAGCAAGGTTGAAAAAAAGACCATGCAAAACGAGAATAGATTGGTTTTAATTCCGCGCAGCAGAACCTTATTCCTCGACATCCGCCTCAATCCTCTGTTTATACATCTTCTTTATTGTATCCTCAAGACCAAATTTCCATCTCTCACACCGCTTATGACCATGAACAACGCCAATATAGGGGCACCCTCCCATGCAGATAGGGAGCATTTTGCACGCCATGCAGCCTTCATTCTCAAAAGGCGACCATGTCATATACGCCGCGTTGCGCGACACCATCTCCGCCGTATACTCGCTCTTATCCCACAAAATATTGCCAACACTGTCCTTTACATCACCCACTTCATTCCAACATTTATAGATGTATCCTTTCGGATCAATCACAAAAGTGTTAATCGAATCCGCCCCGCAATAATTCTTCTTAACCGCCGGATAATGCGGAAATTCAGATCCGCTAAAACCATGAGCGTGCAGGAATCCCTGCAGTTCGAGGCTGGCGTTGGCATACTCCGCCATCGTCAGACAGGTATCTTCAATGCCCTTATTGAACTCCGTGCTTTGGGAAACATGCCCAAAAATGACCGCCGCCTCCGGAATGCCGAGACCCTTGAGGTATAGAATAAGGTTCTTGGTTTCCTCAAGATTCGTTCTGTCAATATTAATACGGATCGTTACTTCGATCCCTCGGGAATAAAGCTTTTGCACATTCTCTATAATCTTGGCGAACGTTCCTTCTGATGGGTTATCCTTGAGAAATCTTCTGCTGTTGTGGGTCTCTTCCGTGCCGTCAATTGTGATCTGCACTTCCCCGATACGGCATTGTTCTAATCTCCCTAAATCTTCATCCGTCAAAAGATACCCGTTCGTAATCATCATACCGCTGTAATGAACCTCATACTGTTCACAAATTTCAATGAACCTTTCCGACAGATCATAAATAATATCTTTGGCCAGCAGCGGTTCTCCGCCGTACCAGGTAATATCAATTTCCCGTTTGCGCTCGGCATTTTCCTTAACCATATCAACAAGCTTGTCCTGCACTTCTCTGCTGAGATAGCCGGCTTTAGGATGCTCGAAGCAATATTGGCAACCAAAATTGCAATCCACCGTCGGCGCGATAACCAACGACAGGGATTCCACAGAATACTTGCCGGCATAATTCCTCAATTTAATCATATTCATCTCATCGACAACATCAGGTACAATATACCAGCCCACCATCATGTCGCTGACAAGTTCAGCCTCTTCTTCAGTCAAATCATCCTCATTGATATCTTCAATTCTCTCATACAAATTAATAAAATCGTCGTCTGCTTCTGCCATAGCGCAAGTCATGCTGTTAAAGACTACTTTTTTGCTGTCAACCTCAAGAATATGGGTATACTTCGACTTCTTCAAGAACAACACTTCCTCTATGAGTATTCGATTATTCATGTTCTTTGGACGCAAAAGCACTAATACGAAATGATCTGTTGGCTGGACCATATAAAAAAACAGCGCCAATCCAAGGGGTTAGTCTCAGTTTAGCGCCAGATTGCTTTAAAGTCACAGAGTCAAAGGCGAGAATATGGCTGCCAAAGAACCGAAAAAATGCTGGATCAATGACAGCCATAAGCTCTTTCATAAGGAAGACAGAGCTAAAATGATACCTATTAGCGTTTGCAGCTGCTCGGGCAACCGTTGTTTTTGCCATGTCCATGTCCATGTTTGTGAACAACAACAGTCTTTGTACGGCATGCGTTAGCCTTGAAAACCAGATCAGCAGCGCTTTTCGGCTCGACCAAATACTTCATTACATCTCCTCCTTCTCAATTAGATTGTTAATAGAATGGCTAACAATTGTCTAAAATTCTGCTGCTTGTCATGTCAGCCTTCTATTTTTTCGAAATGGCTTCTCTCATATTTTAGCCATTTATAATAAAGCCCGAAAGCCTTACTACCTTCCCCAATGAAACCCCTGACGCCCGTTTTTCAA
>JGI24705J35276_12237340_pt1 | contig 10752 bp, 11 predicted proteins | sample TergutNt197P4_FD_35276 | JGI IMG/M metagenome (IMG submission 35276)
AGCATCAGGATAGGGCATCGCCCTATTATTCAGGCGTTTCAATAAAAATAGCCCTGAAAGGGTGAAATCAGGATATCGCCCTTTCAGGGCTTTTTCGAGAGGGGTCATTCAATCCGTAGGGCTTCACCCTACGCTATTGATTACACGGCTTTCAGCCTTAATTTGTGCGACAAATTGAATTGCACCCATGCATCCCGAAGGGAAATGTAGGGGCGTAATGCTTACGCCCCCGTCCCGTCCATTCGGATTGGCAACGGGTCGAAATTATATAGCCATAATTGGCTATGCCGTATAGCCAAAAATGGCTATTGACAGACTATCTTCACGACTGTAATTTTGCAGCATCATTCGACGAAGTTAATAATCAGGAATTGAAAATTGAACGATATGGATAAAAAAGACACGATAGACATACAGCACAGTATTCTCAAACAGGCAGAAAAAGTGTTGTATTACAACACTTTGCTGATAGAGCAGTGCGACAGTTGGCTTCCGGCTGAAGAAGGCAACCGCTACATGGAAAAGCGTATCGCGGAACGACGCAAAAAAAAACATGGAGGCGACCTTCGCGATCAACCCACAATCAAAAATGCATTAAAATCTTAACAATCAAATAGTAACTATTTTTAAACCAATTATTTATGAACACAACGAATTTTTTCCAGAAAACTGTGGTTGCGATAGCAATCTGCTCCGCAGTATTGATGACATTCGTCGCATGTGAAAAGGACGAAGGAGAGAATGGGAAGAATGCCGACATCAGTCTGTCGAACAAGAACGACGCGAAGCAGTCGGCCTTCGCTGACGATGCGTCCACCGGTCAGGGCTTTACCTTTATCGCCAAGGACGACTGGTTGGCCAATGTAAAGGAAACCGTCTCGAAAGGCGGCGCAAGTGGCGGCAATGCCGCGTGGGTAAAGCTAACGCACAACGGCGTGGAGACCTACAGCGGCAGCGCGGGGACGTTTACATTAATGATTACCATCGAGACCAACTACACCGGCGAGCGCCGCGAGGCGACTGTCGAGATTGTGTGCGGTACTGACCGCATCAGCGTGACGGTCACACAGGAGGGAACGACAAAGGCGGTGAAACTCCCAAACAAGACCCCGTAGAACTGAAATCGCCCATCACTGTAAACACAACGCTCAAAAAACTCGGTCTGCCTGTCGACTATGTCTATAAAGGCAACGACCAATTGCAGGTGACGGGAACCGCCGTACTGACCATAGAGCCGGGAGTCACGATTCAGTTCTCCCAGAAAAACGGCGGCCTTAGAATTGCATCCAACTCAACCATTAATGCGGAAGGCACAGCAGCCAATCATATTCGATTTGTCGGCCCAACCGGAAACAAAGGTTCATGGCGCGGATTGCAGATAGAATCTACTACCCCGAACATTTTGAAATATGTGGACATTCTCAATGCAGGCAGCGAGGAAAGAAATTCCAGCGCCGCTCTGTACTTCGATAACGGCAAGGCAAACATTAACAATTGCCTTATCGACGCTTCGCTCGCAAACGGAATAACCATGCAATCAAGCGACAGTGAACTGCTCTCATTCAGCAATAATGTCATAAGCAACTGCGATAGGGCGCCGGTCTATACCGGATCCAGAGTTGGCCCCTATTCCCTGCGGCTGATGGAAAACAGCAACACTTTCACTGGCAATGCTAATGCTTACATACATATCAGTGACGATTGGTCAAACAATGCCACAACAGGGGATATGGCATTACCTCATCTGAATGGCTATCCATGGTTTTTTGAAAGTGGATTAATTATTGGAAACGGCGCGGTACAAGCCATAGAATTTACCATTGAACCGGGCGCGGTACTTCTGATGGGTGAAAATACCTCAATTAATATTAACGGATATTCACATCTTATTGCGAGGGGAACGGCGCAAAAACGCATAACCGTTAAAGGTATTAACGACCAGAAAGGATATTGGAAGGGTATTGCAGTGTCAAGTAAAACGCCCGGGACAATATTTGATTACTGCGATATCAGTAATGGAGGCAGAAACAGAAACTCCGAAGCAAATAGTGGAATTATTTGCTACGCGGAATATTCAATCTATCTGGAGATATACAACACATCCCTGAACAGGAGTCTGACCCACGGCTTAACATGTTACTATTCGAATACCATTTCCAATAGCAGTTACAGCTGTTACCTGAAACATGCCAATGTTACTTTTTCCGAGATTGAGAAATATGTATTTTTCATTTCATGGGAGAATAAAGGTTATACATCCCTTCCAACGATGGGTAGTGACTGGTGGAGATGGTTTTAACAACTTTAGGCGACGATGCGTCCATCCCTCATTGCTTCCATTCCGAAAACGACACCCGTCCATTCGGATTTGCAATCCCCGTCCTTCGTAATTTACAATCCGGCAGAACGGATTCGGCAGAACGGATAGCTCCGAAGGGAAGTAAATCCGGCAGTACGGAGGACAATTTGTAATTTATTATTTATTATTCATCATTCAAATTTTTTTAAAATGGAAAAATCAGTATTAGCCGGAAACGGCATCGTGAAAATGGAAACCGGCGACCGCAGCATGGCGACCGGCAACCAACGATTACAGGGCGTAGCCGAAGTAAATACAGCGTACGGCGCGAAAAGTCGGAAGCATGGCACAGGCATTTCTATTCAGCGCCTGCTGCTGATGATGGCCGCCGTCATGATGGCGCTTGCAGCCTTTACCGCATGTCTCGAAGAAGACGAAAACGGCAGCGATGAAAACGGCAGCGATGAAGACGGAGACGGAAACGGCGGAAGCGGCGGCGGCGTAAGCATTACGGGGAAAAGGTTAGTGAAAAGCGAGATAAACGAAGATTATTGTGGTTGCTTTTACAAGACAGAATATTTTTATGATAAGGACGGGAGACAAGATCGAACCGACGTTTATTTCGAGCCGTCAGTAAAGACGTATTATGTAATTAACACTTTCAATTCAGACGGTACAGTTGCAAAAAGTGAAACATTTTATGCAAATAATGACTTTTATGAGGTGCTGAACTATACGTATGACTCAAAAAAGAAACCGTTAAAAGCGCAAGGATTTTCCGGCGCTGAAAGAATCCCTATAACTATAGACTTTACTTTTCAAAACGGAAGAATAAGCAGCTTAGTTCTTAACCTTGATAATGGTATTAGTGTAACAACCCATGAATTTGCGTATGACAGCAACGGGAAAAGAACGACAATGACCGAAATTGCAGAAATGAAATCGTATAATATGGTTGAGTCGAGAAAATTTACCTATACCTACAACTCGGATGGAACTTTGCAAAAGGTAACTTTTCCAAATGGTTATAACGGTAGAGACGACAGGCCATGTACCTATAAATTTACATGGGAAAACGGAAAAACGACGCAGGACATAATGGACTTCCTTACCTATTAAAGTCCGAAAAGAAGCCTCCCCCCGACCCCCTCCCATAGAGGGAGAGAAGGGAAAGCGGATTGTTTCCGTCCATCTTCCGTCCATTGCTTCACTTCGTAAAGCAACACAATGTACAAAAACCGTGCCAAAACAGCATTTTTCATATAGCCAATTATGGCTATGTGCATATAGCTAAAATTGGCTGTGCCGTATGGCTATAATTGGCTATTGACGCGCTTTACGGATAGACGTATCTTTGCGGCGTAAAGAAGCCTCCCCCCCGACCCCCTCCCATTTCCCGTAGAGACGGGGCGCGCCACGTCTCTACATAAAAAATAAATTTTCAATTATTAATTAAATAAATATTCATCTTATGAACAAAAAATTTTTTACTGTAATGTTAGTAGCCGTGTTGACGGCAAGTTATGCGCAGGCGCAGTTTCATGTCGGTATGCGGCTGGGTTTTAATGCCGCAAGTATGTACGGCGATTTTGTACCGGTATTCTGGGAAGATGCAAAAGTAGAGGCAAGGGCAGGTTTTCAGGGAGGTCTGGTGGGCGAACTCGAACTCGGCAGGCATTTTGCCGTTCAGCCCGGCATCTTATATGCCCAGCAGGGTTATGTAGCGTCAGTGAAGAACGGCGATGCAGTGCGCGAGGCCGATTACCTGCTTAACTATCTTCAGGTACCCCTCAATCTATTGGCCAAAATGACTATTGGCCGTAGCGGAAACATATTCTTTCAGGTAGGCCCATACGTAGGCTATGCTCTCAGCGGTAAACTGAAACTTGAAGCCCGCGAGGATGGCAAAGTGGTCGAAACGCAAGACGGAATAGTCCACTTCAAAGATCACGATGGCGATACGATGAAACGCCTTGACTACGGATTGGGCTTCGGTCTCGGCTTTCAGGCCCGCGCTGTGCAATTCGACATTGAGTACCGGATGGGACTTCAGAGCCTGAGCAATACCTCAGGTGTGGATATGAAAAACAACGGCATAGCCATTAAACTGAGTTATTTTATCGGGAAATAGCCACAGCCTCCCCGATAGGGTCGAGGAAGGGATACATTCAATGGAAGGATTACCGACTACAAAAAACATTCAAAATTATTTCAAAATGGAAAAAACAATTTCAGCCGGAAACGGCAATGCAGAGATGGCGGCCGGAGACCGTCGGCTACTGAGCGTAGCCGAAATAAAAACGGGGCGTGGTACGAAAAGCCGGATACATAACATAAGCGTTTCATTACAACGTCTGTTGCTGCTGATGGCCGCCATTATGATGGCGTTAGTAACCTTTACCGCATGTCTCGAAGACGACGAAAAAAACGGAGGTGGCGATGATGGTGGTGACGGTAACGGCAGTGGAGTTTCAGGGAAAAGAGTAAAAACAACCGTACAAACCGCGACACGTCCTATCGGAGGTCCTGTCAGGAGTGAATATACGTATAACAGCGATGGCACAGTAAAGCAAATAGACAATTATGACGAATCGTCAAAAATAGTGATGCGAGACATTATTACAAACAATTCAGACGGAACATGGGCAAAAGTTGAACAGACCAATTTAGCTTATGCAGGCATGGTGACAGTGTTAAACCATACTTATGACAACAATAAAAAGCTGTTAAAAATCCAGGGGTCTATTTATTTGAACGAAGTCGAAGTCGGCACTACCACGTTTGATTTCACATTTCAAAATGGGAGAAAAATCAGTCAAAAACAAACAGTATATTCAGGTGGAATGTTATCGCAACAACTACAATCTGAATTTACGTATGATTCTAATGGAAGAAGAACCAAAACAATCATAACGCCAATTGTCGGACAAACAGTTGAATATACCCGTACATACAATTCGGATGGAACTTTACAAAAAGTGAATTTTATTGGCGGTGATGACGGAAACACGCCTATTACCATGACAATCACATGGGAAAACGGAAAATCTACTGTGAATATGGATGACATCTGGGGTTGGTAGAACTATATCCCGTCCTGCCACATTTAATTTTTTAATTTTCAATAGGATTGCGTTCTTTGACATTTTGGTTTACACGAAATTTAGAGTTTAGATATTAATGGGGACTTCTAATAACTCCCTTTATAGCCTCTTGTCATTGCGGGCTTGATCCGCAATCTCTTTGTGTTTAGGGGATTCTGAAACAAGTTCAGAATGACGTTTAGTATTATTAGAAGTTCCCTAAAGTGTAGAGATTAGTTAAATTCAAAATAAATTTTAACTCATAACACTTTCGTATCTGTCCTCTGAAAAAAAATATTTCTCGCGTTTGGAATTCCTGAAATTTAATGTACTTTTGTGCCGAAAACAGTTTAAACGTAATAGATATGGAGGTATTAGTACAGAATATTTCAAAATCTAATGTAAATTTCTTAGAAGAGTTTATAAAAAGGATGGGGTGGGTTTTCAAAACAAAGGAAAATGTTTTGGAAAAATTCATTGAGACACGTCCCGAAAATGTGGAATTAACGGACGAAGAAATAATGGAAGAAATCCGCAGCATCAGATATTCCAAATGACGATTATCATCGACACGATGATTAAGACGCAGGAATCGTGCTAAATTTCATAAAAAAGCGTGTAAACCAATATAAAAAGTTTAAGCGCTTTTTTTATTTTGGCGACCGTAAGGGTTGTCCCTGCAATTTTTAATTTTTAATTTTTAATTCTTCATTAATATGAAACGTTTACACCTTTTATGCTTATTCATGCTGTGCCTTGCACCTGTGTTCGGGCAGGGCAGTAAATTCAAAACGGTACACCGTACACCTGCCGACAGCAGCGTAGCACGCACGTTTACCAAAGACGCACAGGCTATTGATGGCTCGACTGCGACGCAAACGCGCTCGGGAGGCGGAGCAGTCAGTCCCTTTGGCGTTGCTACCGTGCAACTTCCACAACTCCCCGACAGTCTTCGAAAAGATTCCCTTCCCGCCATTATAGTGACACCGGCAGAGCGGAAACCGGTAGTCATCGAACGTGAAGTGTCGCTGTTACGCTCTTCACAGGTACGTAGCAAGGAAGATATCACCCACGCTTTCTTCCGCGAAACACCCTCGTTGCATATCCCGCGACCGGAAACGCAAATCCGCATCAACCAAATTGAGGTTGACGACATCGGTATGAGCCATATCAAAGGCGTTCAACTCTACCGTGATACGCCCATTTACGGAATGGACTTCACCTTTCACATCTCGGCACAAAGCGAATTGTTCATGGGCTATACGGTTGATACGACATTTATTGACACCACTTCCGTGCGGTTGAGCGCTTCTGAAGCTGTCCGCATTGCCGAAAGCGATCTGAAACAGACGACCACCCTCAACCCGCCCGGCGAGCTTATGAAAAAGATGCTGAACTATGAGCGCCCCATAGTGACAACCGTCTATTATCCGGACAAATTCGACGTTTACCGGCTCTGCTACCGCGTAGTTATCCGTCCGAATGCAAAGGACGAATGGATCTACCATATCCATGCGCAGAGCGGCGAGATCATGGATAAATATAACAATACGCCAACCGGTGCTAACAAAGGCACCGGTCGCGATTTGAACAATGTGCAGCGCACGGTGGATACCTACGAGGAAAATGGCGTGCATTACATGTGCAACATAACCAAACCCATGTTTAAAGCCGCTGATTTTTCGGGAATTATTGTGGTGCAGGACGTAAAAAATAATGCCGACATCTATAAGAAAGAAGTTTCGACGCCAATTGCCACTTCCGCTTCGTCGCAATGGAATAATCCCAATGCCATATCTACCATGTATCATACAACGCTTGTCTATGATTATTTGCGTCAGACACATAACCGCAACTCGTTCGACAACAAAGGTTCGAACATGATCTGCATGATCAATATGCCCGATGAAGACGGAGGAGGGCTTGACAATGCTTTTTGGAACGGCAGTTTTATATCGCTGGGAAATGGCGATATCGGTTATAAACCTTTAGCCGGAGGACTTGACGTGATCGCGCACGAATTTGGACATGCCGTCATACAATTTTCCGCCAATCTGGAGTATAAAAATCAGTCGGGCGCCGTCAACGAAACGTATGCCGACATCTTCGGCTGTATGGTGGACAGGGCGAACTGGACGGTTGGCGAAACGATTGTCAATAAAATCTATTTTCCCAGCGGCGCCCTGCGCGACATGTCGAATCCGCATAACGGCGGAAAAAGTATTTACGACAATGGCTGGCAACCGGCGCATGTCTCCGAAATGTATCTCGGAACGGAAGATAATGGCGGCGTACACACGAACAGCGGCATCGGGAATTATGCCTTTTACACGTATGCCACCGCCACAAGCAAAGAAAAAGCAGAGCGGGTGTTTTGCCGTGCATTATTCAATTACCTGACGCCCACCTCCAAATTCTTAGACTTCCGCATCGCCGTCATTCAATCCGCGAAAGACCTGTACGGTGCTGCAGATGCACAGTTGGTGGCCGGCGCTTTCGACAAAGTAGGCATTCTCGAAGACACCGGCAGCAGCAACAAACCCGCCGAACTGCCCACCAACCCCGGCCAGCAAGGACTGCTGCTTGCCAATCTGGATATGACCGACCGGTATGGTATCTATAAGACGACCAACTACTCGTCGTTTACGCCGGTATCTACCAGTCGCATCATCAACCGTCCCAGCATAACCGACGACGGGTCGTTAGTTGTTTTTATCAACGAACGGGAAGTAATCAGGGCACTTGACCTTACAAAAGGCGATGAAGTATCAGTCAGTTCCGACGCCGGTTATTCGGGCGTAGCCATTTCACGCGACGGCAACCGCCTCGCTTTTGTTACTTCCGACGAAGACGGATTAATCTATGTATATGATTTTGTTTCCGGCAAAATGGCTAATTTCCGCCTCTACAACCCGACTACCGGCACGGGTGGCGCACGAACCTACAACGTGAAGTATGCCGACGCCATTGAGTTTGACCATACGGGCGAATACCTTATCTATGATGCATACAATAAGGCAGGCGGTAAATCATTGGGTGGATCAAACGATTACTGGGACATTGGCTCCATCCATGTATGGAACAACAGCAAAAAGACATTCGGCACGGGTGAGATAGACAAACTGTTTGCTACGCTCGAACCAGGCATGAGTGTCGGCAATCCAACCTTCTCCAAAAAATCGCCTCATATCATTGCTTTCGATTATTTGGATGCAGACGGGATATTTGCAACTCTCGGCGTAAACCTGTTAACAGGTGATATGGATGGGATGTTCAAAAATACCACCACCGCCTATCCTAACTTCAGCATGGATGACAAGACTATCGCCTTCACCTCCTACGACGAAGATACCCGTACTTACTTTACCGGCTACATCAATCTGGCGTCCAGCAAACTTACCACAACAGGCAACGGAAAGGCGATCGCGTACGAAACGGCTTTCCCCATTTATTACGGTACCGGTAAGCGGCAACTCGGGGTGCGTCCCGAAGCTGCTTTCACAGCCGACATCCGGCAGGGAGGCCGTCCGCTTTCCGTCCAGTTTGTTGATCTGTCGGAAAACAGCCCCACCTCCTGGAGTTGGACTTTCCAGGGCGGCAGTCCGTCGTCTTCTTCTCAACAACATCCCAAAGTCATATACAGCAATACAGGAACCTATCCGGTAAGATTGACAGCAACCAACAGTTACGGCAGTCACGAACTTGTGAAACAGGGCTATATCACCGTCGGCACCACCGGCACAGCGTTCATCGAGCAGGAATCCCTTATCCTCTTTCCGAATCCGGCTACCGATTATATTTTGCTGAAAGGGCTGTCGGAAAACATCCTCAATATCAATGTATTCGACATCACGGGACGAAACGCCTCAAGCACCTTTACAACCGATAATGACGCCATTCGTGTAGATATTTCCACTTTGCATCCCGGCCTGTATTTGCTTCGGGTGACGCTTTCCGAAGGCAAAACCGTGACACAGAAGTTTGTGAAAAAATAAGGCGTCTGCTAAGAAAACCGCTAATTTTTACTATCAAAATTTACGTAATTAAAAAAAAATATTTCAAAATGGGGAAAAAACAATTTAGCCGAAAAAAAATCTAACGGTTAAGGTTGACCGTAAAGATATTGGTTCGGATATGAAAGGATTAGGTTCGTTCATTGTGGGAAATGGGAATAAATTTACTCTATTTTACAAAGCAGAAGGAACACATGTAGGTTTTTCATTTTCAGAAATAGTGGTTATTTCAGGTGAAATCACTAGTTCCGGTGTAAAAAATTGGCATAATGCATTAATGTCATTGACTTCAGACAATCCTAATTCATTCACAAAAGGACAGGCAGCTTTATATAAGGATGGCGACGGATTGGCAGAAAGGATAAAATAGTAAAGTTAAGCAACAAAATGATGCCCCGTCCATTCAGATTGCCCGGTCTATTACATCACTTCGTATTTACGAAATGGCGGCTGAAGTGATTTGACGGAAAAATAGCGCATATTCAACAGTTGTGTGCAAGAGGACGGAAACGCGATGGAAACATATAAAAGTCTTGAAAAAATCAAAAACTAAAAAAAAATTGTACCTTTGTACATAATTTCAAAATACATATACTTATGGCAACCATTTCAATATTTTATGGAATTATCATTTCCATGATGTACATGGATAATAAACAACATTCTATTCCTCATATTCACGCAGATTATCAAGGACACAGTGCGGTTTTTTCGATTCCTGACGGTGATATTTTAGCAGGGGATTTTCCTCAAAAAAAAATGAAGCTCGTACGTGCGTGGATTGAAATTCACCATGAAAATTTGTTGGCAGACTGGGAATTGGCTGTGAATGGTAAAACTATTTTTACGATTGAACCGTTAAGATAAAATCAAAATGAATCCAAAAGTCATAAAAGTTCAGCCCGAACAGGGTTATATTCTTAATATTTGGTTTACAAATGGCGAACAACGATGTTTTGATATGAAACCCTACCTTGACCTCGAGGTATTTCAAGAATTAAAAAATGAAGATGTATTTAATACAGCAACCATATTTTTAGGTAGCGTAACGTGGTCAAATAATTCAGATTTAAGTTACGATACGCTTTATTTAGAAGGAGTAACGCGCTGAATAGTAAAACATTTATGGGTAAAGATTGAATGAGATGCCAGAGCACACAAGCGGTTTTTATCTTTTTGTCAGCTAAAGGATGTACTTTGTTGCGTCGCTTTACAGTTTAAACCAAAACCGGCTGCCTTTGCCTTCTTCGCTTTCTACATGCAGTTCACTGCCATGCTTTTCGAGCAGTTCGCGGCACACGATCAGCCCCAGTCCGCTCCCCTGCTCGCCTGCCGTTCCCTTGCGGGAGCGCGCGCT
>JGI24705J35276_12237338_pt1 | contig 10747 bp, 6 predicted proteins | sample TergutNt197P4_FD_35276 | JGI IMG/M metagenome (IMG submission 35276)
GGGCAAAAGCCTTGCTCCCCTCTTTGTGGCCCGAAAGCGCACCCACCAAAATGGGATCTTTGACCTGTTTGTAAAGGTTCCCCACAAAACACCTGCGGGCAAGTTGAGAGGAGGCTACTTCGTGTAAGGGACGGGGGACGCAGGCGGGCAACTGGCGGGCGCCACCAATAATCCGAACCTTCAAAATATTGGCGCAGAGGGGGGATACTGGTCAAGTGAGGTCTCTACTACCATCACTCATGAACCCGCCCCCTCCAAAGAGGGAGCGGGGATGGGGATTAGTTTGTGTCAAAAAATTTTTAACTTTGCGTTTGGAAAACACACAATCAAAAATATATTATGACAACGCCTGTTTTCAATATCGAAAAATCGCTACAATCTATTTTGTATGTAGCTAAAAAAAATATAAACAGGGATTTTCATCAGATTTTCAAGATTCTTTATTTTGCAGATAGAGAACATGCGTACAAGTATGGCCGATTCATCACAGGAGATACGTACATAAGGATGGACTTTGGCCCGGTACCATCTGCTATTTATGACTTGGTTAAATGCAATAAACGTACAGACATTTTCAATATAAAAGGATATGTTGTCGTACCTGCTACCAACGCCAATATGTCGTTACTTTCAGTGTCCGATGTAAAAGAGCTTGACGAGGCCATAGAAAAATATGGCAATTTAAGCATGAGCGTTCTTACTGAATTATCACACGGGTACGCGTGGAATTCTGCTTCTAAGAATGGATATATATTTGTAGAAGACATTCTTAAAGAGGCTGGGGCTGACGACGATTATATTCATTACGTCTGCGAGCATATCGCATTACAAAAATCGGTACTGTAGACAATGATTGTTGTAGACAGGTGTATTGAATTGGCGATTAGCAGGGGAGCAATACTGCATTCGACAAAATTTGATTTCATTGATCACGGTAAGCTTTTTGTTGTGCTCGGTCAAAATGAGGAAAGAATTGTCGGATTCTTTTTTATTAATTCAAAGATTTCTCCATTCGTTTTTCGCAACCACCGTTCTTTTGTAATGCAAATGCACATAAAGAGAAGCGATTACCCAAAGATATTGCATTACGACTCCTATATTGGGTGCCACGAGCTAACACACATTCCTATAGATGAACTTGTTAAACAATTAATGAATGGAGGCGCGCAGATAAGGGGTCGATTAAAAGAGGAAGACCTAAATCGCATTCTTGATGAAGTAAGAAAGTCTGATTTATTTACACAATCTGAAAAAGATTCATTCTTTAGATTAGAGGTATGAAACGTCCGACCAAAACATTAGGTGTATTGGGGGGGATGGGCCCCGCCGCTACTGCCGAATTTATGCGCCTGCTTGCCTGTCTTGCACCCGCCGATGTAGATCAGGAACATCCCGAAGTGATCGTGTATAACCATACTGCCACGCCCGACCGCACCACCCACATCTTGGGCAAAGGGCCCGACCCTATGCCCCAATTAAGGGTTGGGATAGCTAAATTAGTAGAATGGGGATCGGACGTATTGGTAGTTACCTGCAATACGGCGCACTATTTTCTTGATCAAATTCGCTCCCAAATACCCGTTCCCCTCATTCATATCGTAGAGGAGACGATTCGTCAGGCTCAAAAACTATCCCCTCGGGGCGCATGGCTTACCTCGACCCTTGGCACCGCCCAAACGGGCCTTTATCAAAAACATTCGGCCCTGATGGGTTATTCTTTCCATTACCCCACGCAGTTAGAACAGGCAGATATACACGATATTACCGATCAGGTTAAGGCAGGCGACACCCAAAAGGCCGGAGAACGGTACCGGCAGGTTATCCGTATGCTTCAAAAAAGAGCAGATCTGCCGATTGTTGGCGCCTGTACCGAACTTCCCTTAGCCTACCGCTATACGGGAATGGAGGAGGGCAGATTCATCTCTTGCCTCGAATCTTTAGCCAAAGGGGCCATACAATACCTGTATGCGTTGTAACGCTCTGTCCTGCACGCACCGGATTGCCATGTGAGACTGCAATTGGGCAGTGCCCATCCTTAACATGAGGTTCTAAATGGCCGCATCCCAAATAGAGAAATCCAATAGTGGAGGAGTAGTAATAGTAAGGGTTAATTTGCTACGCAGCGGATGGGTTGCATGTGTCGTCCCTGGTAGCTCCCCATAAATACATTGCCATTGGCGCTATCGTCTATATCAAATTGCAACAAAGATCCATAACTTGACGAAGAATTACCGTAACTGGTACTTGTCCAATATCCGCCAACCTCTCCTACATTAGACACCGAACCTGTTGTCTGATTGGTTACACCTGTGGCAGGCATGAAAAGAGAGGCATTGGTAGAGGGATTAAAGAAGAGTCTGCCCGAAGCGGCCACAAACACCCTGTCGAGAACAGGCGGAGTGGTACCATTACCAACAACCGTTGGAGCGGGCGTGAATAATCCGTTGTTGTAATAGACGGTATTTTTACCTGCGCTATTTGTGCCCGAACCCGTCAAATCAATGACTCCGCGGTCAAAATATCCATCGGCATAAATGCCTCCCGTTGAGTTTGTCTTAACGCTTGGACTTGAACCGTTCACCACGCCCGCAGGCGGATCAACCCAAAACGACTGCCGCATCTCGGAGTTGGCCACGGTGGCTTGGCCTGCCGAGGCAGTTGGACCATCATTGGGACGATGGTAGCCCGGGGGACAAGTTTCGGGATTAAAATTCATGCCGCTCCACCATCCATTGATTTCTAATTGATTGCTCCATCCTCCAACGCCCAAACCATTGATCGCACCCGTGCCGAACATAGGAGATCCGGAATTAAAGGAGAAGATGAAACCCGACATGGAGGGGAACTCGGTGAATACGCCGTAATTGGTTCCAAAATTTGCACTGTTTCTATGCGTACATATTATATTCTGAGGATGTTTCAAATTGAATGACGCTATTTTTCTGGCTGTGGGACGACCGGCAGGTACTCCTGTTCCCGCATCGCCCGGCCGCATCAAATAATCGGCCCCTTCGCCCTGGCGCAGGAAGAGCCTCCTCACCTTGTTGTCGCCATAAAAGAGCATCACCACCGCATAACGAGCCGGTGCCGTAGAAGTGGCCGAATAGGTCGTTTTTAAGCCAATCCTGAATTCTATATAGGTATTTGCAGGAGCATTACCCATGATAAAGGTAGTATCAGAAGCGGGATAGACCTGAAAATTTTCTGCCCAGTTAACGGTTTTATTGGGTAATGATCCCCCTCCGGTTGGATACGGAGTAGTGGAGTAAGCATAAGTATCGGAAGTTTTGGCATTGGAGAGCACAACACCGTCGGACACAGGATTCCAACCCGCATCCACAAAGGAGACCGAAGCGACCCACGGGCCGGAGTTGTTCAGGTTTGCGGCGCCTACATTAATACGAATCAAGCGCTCGCCTCTTTGGTTTGCCCTCCAGAAAGCGCCCGCATACATAAGAATATTGGGTTCGGGTTCGGGGCCAAGGGGCATAGTTCCCGTAACACTGACCACGTTAGACAGGGCATTTCCGCAACCATTATAGGCCGTAACTCTATACAGATTTGTTCCTTCCCTAAAAACTCTGGACGAATAAGTGTTGACGGTGGTGGTGGCTAAGGCTGTCCACCCTCCGTCTACATTATATTCCCAAAGATAACGTACATTGGTGGAATTGGGCGGAACAGAGGCGGCGGTAAGAGAGAGCGTGCTGCCAATGGCGGCGCTGTTGGACCCCGCTGCCAAAGTAACACTTTGTACACCAATACATTCAACGCAACGGATGCTCAATCCATGGCTGCGGAGGGTATAGGACATTTGCGCGGAGACCAAAGGCGCTACCGTCAGCAAATACATCCGCCACGACTGGGTGGCGTCGTACGAAGAGGCGCTCCAGTAGTGACCCTGAAAACCGGTATAATTTAACGTTCCATCCGAGTTAAGACGGCTGCCCGCCAAGGGGAAGAAGAGGGAGGCAAAAGAGGAGGTATTGAAATAAAGACTACCTTTATAGGCTACGTCGTTGCCGGTGGGAGAAACGGCCGTGAGCAGATTCCCCGAGGCGCTTGTGGTAATCAATCGCCGGTCAAAAAATCCGTCTGCGTAGTAGCCGGCTGCCGAATTGGCGGGAGTGGGAGCGGCAAGGCCTGCCACAGGATTTTGCCACAGCGATTGACGCACTTCGGAACCGGCCACAGGTCCGGCCGTATTGGGGCCTGTTGCCGATCCGTCCATGGGACGGCTAAAGCCGGGGGGGCACGTCTCGTGTGCGTCGCTCAAGGGGGTAGCGCCGCCCATCCAGTAGAGCGAGGGGTAATTATTTTGCCAGTTAGAGACCGAACCAACGGGAGGATAGGCATATCGGAGGTTATTGGCATTGGCCCACTGGAAAAAGGCCCCCGCCTGAGAAGGATAGTCGGTAAACTGACCTCCATTCAACGGCAATGGTGTATTAAAGGAACTTGCACTCAGATTATAAGGCGAAAAGCGTACGACGTCGGGGCGTAGCGGCACGCCGGAGAGGTTGGTGCCGGCGTCGTTGGGCCTCATCAAATAGTCAACCCCTTCGCCCTGCCGGATCCAAATCCGTTGGGTATATCCTGTAACGCCTCTGTTCCAAAGCAATACCACTCCATAGCGGACAGGCTCCGTAGGGGTGGGCGTATAGGCCGTCTTGAGGCCTATTCTAAAATATATATCGGGGCGCTGACCCAATCCGGTGCCCAAGTCTCCCTGTACAATCGTCTCGGTGCCGTACACGCCGTTGATGGCGTCAAAACCGGCGCCATTGCCGCTGTATTGAGGCGAAGCCGTCCAAATCGTATTGTCCACGCTCTTTAGGGTATCCAATACAATCCAATCCCTCCCCTCCAGTACGGCCGCCATCCAAGCTCCGTCCAAGGTATTGGAAGCGGGTCTTGGAATGCGGATCAACCGCTCGCCCCACTGTTCGGCCTTCCAAAAGGCGCCCACGAAAGGGGTAACCACCGCCGAAAAGTTGTCGGGTATGTTGGGCACTGCCGGAAACTGAATCACCTCAATAGTGTGGCTCAGGGCGCCGGCGCTCACCTTAAAGGAGGCGGTCCGGGGGGCGGTACCGCTAAAGGCTGCCGTTGTAATGTTTATCTTGGCGGGAGGTACTATGTTGGGGGGGCCCAAAGCGGGAGTCACCGCCGAGGCCGTCAGCCAGCCTCCGGTAAAACTTGCCGGATCAATCGTCCACCCATTGCTGTAGTTGGTAAAGACCTGAAGAGGTTCCGTGCCTCCATTATGATAAAAAAAGACCTGAATCTTATCTACCGACAGACGGTAGGTGCCGTTGTACTTAATGTAATTCAGCCCGGGATCGTCAATGCCGGCATCCATATCAATTACCAATCCTTCGGGTGCTGCATCAAAGGCCTCCTGCGCCGTGGCATGGCCAAAATTTTTGACGTCGGTAACGGTGAGTAAATAAGAGTAGTTGCGTAGGATGTTTACCGGTTTTATCTTATTGTCCGTTAAATCTTTATACCTGAAATCAACCTTGTACCAGCGCGGAGTGTTTTGGGTAACTCCGTTCACGGTAACGCTGGAGGTTTTGATCAGCAGGCAAAGGGTGTCGGCTTTATTCTCGTAGGTGAATATTTCCTGGACGCATTTATTGCTCTTAATGGCTCCATTGGCCACAGAATAGATTACCGAGGTGGCCGGTCCCGTTTGCCAGCTTATAGGTCGCGTTACGCCGGAATAGGGGGCAAAGAGGGGAGCCGGAGGGAGTGTCCACCACCCTGCCGCAGGTACAATATAATCGTTGGTATTGTAGTTGCACAAATGAATTTCGTCCAGCGTTATGGCGCCGGAGAGGGTCGGGTTGGCCACCTCAAAATTGATGCGGGCCACATCGCGGGTAAGTTTAATGGGATCCTGACTGTAGTCTACCGTAAGGGGAATGGTCAGGTCGATAAATTCCGAGGAGAGGTAAAAGGGGTGATACCCTCCTGCAATATCGGTGGTGTCGGCGTTGTATCTGGCGCGCGGCAATATCGATACTCCCTGCAGGCGCGTCTGTATGTTGGCCATGTCAATGTCGGTATTGTCGGATCGGTAGGTACCGTTAGACAGGTCGCAAAGGGCATTGATCCGATCGGTGGCATTGGCAATAAAAAGGGCCTTGTAACTTCCCTGCTCAATACTTACCTTAAACTTTTTCCAGTTGTCGTGGCCAGCTCCAAAATCTTCAATCGCAAAAGCTTGGGCATAGCCGTCCCACGCTCCGCCGGGGCCGGGTTTAAAGAGGAGGATACAAATCTCGTCGACCTTGTTGTCGTGGGCGCTCCCGTGATCTATGGCCTTGGTATTAGGCAAGTTGGGAACTGATATGCTTACCACAAAGGTAAGATCTTTATTGATATCGATGGGTCTGTCTTTGATACAGGAAGTCAACCCAAAGAGCGCCAGCGCAAAGGTGAGTATTCTAAATCTCATATCAATATATATTCAAGGTCGTTTGGTACATAGTGATTACGTCACAGGTATAATAAGCTGCGCATAAACAGCCGATTGAGAGGTACAGCTGTTGCGGATCGTTACCCTGAAGTAATAGGTGCCCGCCAAAGGCTCGCCGCTCCGAGAGAGGGTTGCGCTTGTTTCGCCCCAAAGGATCGCCCAGTTGATTCCGTCTGTCGAGCGCTCCCACCGGTACTCTGCCGCAGGGAGGGACGGAGTTGGGGTAGCCGTAAGGACAAAAGGCATATAGGTTCCCGCATAGGCGGGACGGCTGGAAACAACGGAAACGCCCGTAATGGGAAGACAGGGATACCGCACGCAGCGAACTGCCGCACCCGCCTCCATAACGGCGCCGGACGGCGGAGTGGGAACCGCAACATAGCCCGAAGAAAATTCCAAAGGGATCGCCAAAGAACCGGTAACAGGGGTAGACGACCAGTAACTGCCGGTGACACCGGCATAATCAAGCCATCCTACATTGTTGGTAGCTCCGTCCTGGTACCGATAGCCCGCGGCGGGGAAAAAGAGGGAAGCATAATTGGCGGCGGCATTGTAAAAGAGTCGTCCAACGTAGGCAACGTCAATATTTTGTACATCCGCCTGATTGGCCGGGTTTACCGATACGGCCACCGCAGGATTGATGCCGGCGGGGTGGCCAAATGAAGCGGAATTTAAGCTCCTGCGGTCAAAGAATCCGTCTGCATAATAGCCCCAGGACGAGGCGGCGCCCGTAAGTACCGACAAGCCGGCAGAAGTTGAACTATGCTCCGGAAGAGAATAGTTATCGGGGCATGCCTGCGCCAAACTGTAGAGGGGATTAAAGGATAAATTGCCCGACCAACCCGAAGGAGTCGCCGTCAAGGGATTAATCGGATGATAGGCTAAGGGTGCCGCTAAGGTGGCAGAATAGCCCCACTGGTACAACCACCCTGCCTGAGTCGGATAGGCCACAAAACGGTTGGGATATTTTGCAACATACTGTACGTCGTTTACATTCCCCAGGTTGTAGGGAGAAAACCGAATATCCGGAGCGGGGTTGGGAGGCGTCATATAGTCCGGATCCTCTCCCTGGCGGATGTATATCCGCATATTCTTATTGCCGCCGTAATTGATAAATACTACGGCGTAACGTGCAGGAAAAGTATGGGTAAAGTCGGCATTTTTACTGAAGGCCGAGAAGGGGCGCTGTAACCCGATTCTAAAGAGTATCTCTTGGTTGGAGGGGCTAAATTCACCCTCTGCATACCCAAAACTTCTTGCCGGAAGTTGATTGGCCTCGGGATCGCCGCCGATATTGGGGCTGCCGCCCGCAGCCAGCACAATGCCGTCCCCTACTTCGGGATGCCACAAGTTTCTCCCGTCAAAATACCACACAATAGCCGACCATTTTCCGGAGGCGCCCATATTTTGAATGCGTATCAACCGTTCTCCCGTCTCGTTAGCCCTCCAAAATGCGCCCACATAAGGAGTAACTCCGGCAGGTACAGAGGGAGGAAGGGGATTGGCGGGGGCTTGGGCCACAAATATCCATTTGGTTAAATTGTCGGCTATTACCTTTACCCTTCCGGTACGCGTTGAATCGGTAGTATTGGGTTGCAGCGTGATGTTCAGTACGCTGCCGCTTCGTGCAGCGCCGATCCAGGAGTGATTGGCCGCATCGTCGACTTGTGTGGTCCACACCGGCGCGCTTGCGGTCGGAAAATCGGTAGTCACGTTTACCTTATAATTGCCGCCGGGAGCCAACGCCGCAATCTGATCCCTGTCTACCTCCAAGAGATAGTTGGCATGAAAAGGTATATCTATATCCAACTGATTCCAAATCAACACTTCGGCTACCAACTTAGAGGTACCCAAATAGGCGTCTAAAGGGTTATCCTGCCCGGGGCCGAGTATATCCTGTATTTCTACTTTATAAAGGTGATTCCGCAAAATGGGATTGGAGAGCAAAGCGGGAGACCCGCCTGTTTCCCTAAGGTTTATGCGGTAATACGTTTCGACACCCGAACCATTATAGATGCCGCCCACCACCAAGGCAATGCCCTTAATCCGGTCGGCAGGCGTATAAGAGGGGGCTTCAAAGGTATAAATAGAACGAATAACACTATCCTGAGTAGCATGGTATCCTACGTGAGGCTCCAGGATAGGGAAACCGGTATTGGGGCTGGGAGGAGTAAAAGAGGGGCGCACCGGAACGGCAGGAGCCGTTACTTTATGGTTTAAAATATCGTAATTACTAAAGTCATAACCCACGTAGCCGGCAGTCTGATAATTGAACAAAAAGGCCCTTGTAAGTTCAAAAGTATGGGCACTTGGAAAGGCCGGCACCATCGTTACGTCTATGCGGGCCACCATACGGATCAGGGGATAGGTAGATCCGTTGGTAGGAATAATATGGGTATTTTCGGTGACCACTAAGGTATCGGTTTTGGCGTACATGGGAATGTATTTAAACTCCGAACCATAGTTGCGGGCGGGCCATTCTCCCCGGCCGTCGCTGTGGCGTACAATAATCTGCTCCATGACGTCCGTTAATTTTTCGCCGTAAAAGAGGGTTGCGGCCGCCACTTCGGCTGAGGCATTGACCAACACTACAAATTGTTGCCTTGCCACGTTGCCTTTAGCCGTAATCCAAACGGTTTGGGAGAGGGAATCGGGAGGGGAGATAAGGGTTCTTTCGTTTACGGGGGCAATATAGTTAAAGCACATTACCCCGTCGTTATCTTCGTAGAACGACAATACGTCTACCGTTTTGATCCGGTCCTCCTCCTCTACGCTCATGGCTTTGGTGCCTGCCCCTTTAGCTTTAAACTTGAGTTGTACGCGAATCTCGTCTCCATTGGGTTCAGGGGTAGGGGGCTCATCGCGAAAGCAGGCGCCCAAAAAGAGTGCGGCCAGTGCTATCCAAATTATATGATTAGGAAACTTCATATCCTTGTCGTTTATCTATTGAGGCGTGGGGGTTACGTTGGCAAATGGCCAATTGTCTATGGTAATATGCGCCCCCAGGTCAAAATTGGGATCGTAATTTATGTATACATTGATCACATTATCCTTTACCGTCACCTTACCCGGGTTGTCCTGAATATACTTGAGCAGGCTAAATTCTTCCAGCGGCATGGCCGAATCGCTTATGCTCTGCATAAACCTGATGATTATATCCTCGGTAATTTCGTCAAAACCAAAGTAAAAACTGGCATACAGCGACATCCTGCCGTGGGGGTCGGGCCCTTTTTGTACGACTTGCCAAAAGTTTTTATATACACCCTTGGAGTTCATATAAAAGTCGTACTCTACGCAAAGGTGATCCATTTGCACAATGGGGCCATAAGCAGTCGGCGTGTCGGAATAACCAAGAATAAAGACATTTACAGTACGATGGGCGCAAATAAAGGGCATCTCCTTTAAAGTTTGCTCCCCTTCTTTAACCTGAAAGTAGTAATTGATCATGGTAAGATCTGCTTTAGTCTGCGCCGTCTCCTCCTCTGATCCTGAGCGGGTATTTTGATGGGGAGGCATTTGACTGAGGGGATAGGGAGCGTAGTAAATGGGGTCTCCCGTAGTGTTTACTTCTGTTGGGATGTTTATGGCGCATGCGTCAAAAGGGGAAATATCCCTGGCGCCACTAAAGTTTGACCCTGCGCCCACGTTGCCCCAGCAAACCGCATAATAATCGCCCGGAGGGAGGTCATCCAATTTCCAACCCGGATGACCGTTATAAACGCTGGACTGATTGAGTTGATACTGCGTAAAGTCCCGATCCAAATACATCAATTTATCGGCGTCAAAAATATAGGCCTTTACCGTGTGAATATTATCACGAAAAGCATCCGGCTTTTGAATATCGGGCAAGTAGGTAAAGTAGAGCGTCACCCCCCCCTGTTTGGGGCAATCGGAGGGATCCTCTTTCATACACCCCGCTACCACAAGCAGCACCATCGGAAGCATCAGTTTAAAGATAAATCTCATATTTATACATCATTTAATTACATATCACCGGGGCATTGCCCCCTGGCGACCGGGAGGGCGGTCAAACCCGCCCGGCCTAAAGCGATGCAGACAACGACGCGCGTCGTTCTGCAGGTAATGACTATTGAGGAATCGGAGTCACATTTACTTCTTCCCAGGAAGCAACGTCTACGTTGATGCCCAAGTCAAAGATTTCCATTTCGGGGAAGGGGGTAATGTTGTCTTTGTCGATACGGATACCCGTAATGCCCGTGCCTATTTTGTAAATCTTGTTGGGTTCAACGCTATCTATCATTT
>JGI24705J35276_12237337_pt1 | contig 10743 bp, 13 predicted proteins | sample TergutNt197P4_FD_35276 | JGI IMG/M metagenome (IMG submission 35276)
ACTGCAAATAAATTTAGTTTAGAAAATGCAAACATATACAACAATGTTAATGTAGCTGCAAGTGATATATATATTAATGCAGATATAACTAAAGACCTTAATGTAACTGCAAGCTATATAAACATAAACGAAAAATCTAAAGTAAATGGGAATCTAACATATTGTACAGATAAAAAAATAGATATATCAGAATCTGTAATATCAAAAGATAATGTTAAATTTATTCCAAGCAATTCAGTTAATTATCAAAAAAATGAAGTAAAAGACGCATTTGTAAGTTTGGGATATAAAATTGTTACGGTGTTGGTAATTGGATTAATTATGCTATTCTTTAGACCTGAATTTATTGAAAGTTTAAAAACAGATAGCCCAGTGAAAAAATTATTTATATCTGCTGGAATAGGATTTCTTGTAATAATATCAATACCTATGGTAATGCTATTATTATTAATAACTATAGTTGGAGCACCATTAAGTGGAATACTATTGGTTGCATATATTCTATTATTAATACTTTGTGGTACGGTTGCAAACATAGTAATAACATCAAGATTAATAAACAAAATAAAACCAGACTCAAATTCAAAACCATATTTCTTAGGAATATTGCTACTAGTAACAATAGCTGTTTGGATAATTGGAAAAATACCATTTATTGGATGGCTAGGAGTTGCAATAGTTTATTTATCAGGTATAGGAGAAATAGGTTCATATATATTTAGTACATCTAAAAAAGAAAAAGCAATAGATAATGTAAAATAAGGAGAATAATTAATCATGAAAATAATATTAGCATCATCATCACCAAGGAGAAAACAATTAATGGATTTAATTGGGGTTGATTATGAAATAATGCCAAGCGAGGTAGACGAAACTTTTGAACCAGGGCTAGCTTTGGAAGAACAAGTTAAAAGGCTTGGATTTATAAAAGCAAAAGAAATATTTGATGGCACTCAGGGAGATAGAACTATAATTGGTTCAGATACAATGGTTATATTAGATGACATAGCTTATGGCAAGCCAAAAGACAGAAAAGATGCAATAAGAATGTTAAAAGAGATTCAAGGAAGAGAACATATAGTATATACTAGCTTGGCTATATTAGTTGAAGAAAAAGAACAATATAAAGAGTACAAAGAACTGTTTAAAACGAGTATATATGTAAAATCTATGTCAGATGAAGAAATAGAAGAATATATTGACAAAGAAGAGCCGTTTGATAAAGCAGGTGCATATGCAATACAAGGAAGCTTTAGTAAATTTGTAGATAAAATTTATGGAAATTATGCAGCTTTAGTAGGCCTGCCAATACATAGGATATATGAGATTTTAAAAGAAAATGAAATAGGGTAAGAAGAGGGTGGCCTTTTAGCCACCCTCTTGTTACCACTTAGGTGTAAAAATCTACCACTTAGTTAAAACATATTTACATTAATTGGCAAAGGGCTATATAATGTATGTAAGGGGACACTCTTCTTATTAATGAAATGGGACACACCTCTTACTACGAAGATTATCTATGTAGAGAGGAATGTCCCAGCAAGTGGAAGAAGAATGTCCTCAGAGAGGGATAAGAAATGAGGATTAAAATTGAACTAGAAAATAATTTAGAAGATGAAGAAATAATCATTAAATGTTCTAAAGTGGATAAAAAGATTTTAGACATAGAGCAAGCTATTTCAAATGTTATACAGTCAGAAGTCAAATTATCATTTCTAAAAGAAGGTAAAGAGTACTATTTACCATTAGAAGATATTTTGTTTTTTGAAACTAACGACATTAATATTTATGCACACACTGCAGATGACACATATAATGTGAAATATCGCCTTTATGAATTAGAAGAAATTTTACCACATAACTTTATGCGAGTTTCTAAATCTACTATTTTAAATTTAGAACAAATATATTCAATAGAAAGAAATTTAACCTCCTCAAGCCTTATACAATTTCATAAAAGTCATAAACAAGTCTATGTATCACGTTATTATTATAAAGAATTGCGTGAAAGACTTCGGAGAAAAAAGAAGTTTATGATTAAGAAAGGAATGATTAATTATGAAAAATAAAAAATGGATTTTAGGAATTTACTTTATATTAGCATCAGTATTTGTATTGTTAAATCAGCTAGGGTATTTTCAAACAGTTGATTTATTAAGTTTAGTATTTACAATTTTATTAATACCAATTGTAGTAGGGAGTTTAATACACCGTGAATTTGCTGGAATATTTTTTCCACTTGCCGTTTTAGGTATAATTTATGCAGAGCCACTAGGTATAACAAATCTAGTACCTTGGACGGTACTTTTAATAGCGTTACTTGCAAGTATAGGATTTTCAATATTATTTCCACATAGATGGCATAGGCATATTCATATAGGAGCTTTTAGCGGAAAAGATTTTACTAATGAGATAGAGAACGAACACTTTCATGAAGTAATTGATTGTGAAGATGGCGAAATAATTGAAATGAATGTAGCTTGTAATGGTGCCATTAAATATATTAATTCAGAAAATTTTAAAAAAGCAAATATACATGTAACATTAGGTGGGCTGAAAGTATATTTTGAAAAAGCTAAGCCGGCTGGAAAAGAAGTAGAAATAAATATAAGTTCTACACTTTCTGGAACAGTGCTATATATTCCAAGAACATGGAAGATTATAAGCAGAGTAAATATTTCTCTTTCTGGAATAGAAGAGAAAAATTCACACAATAGTGAAACAGATTGTACAGCAATTATTACAGGAAACATAACCTTATCTGGAATAGAAATTATTTATGTTTGACAAATGGTATAATATATTGTACAATTAATATATAAAAAGAAGTAAGGGGAAACCCCCTTACTTAATAGTTGTTTAGTTTGAATTGGAGTTAGTGGATGTAACTTCAATTCTTTCTTTTGTTACATTAATATATGTATTATAGCCAATTGTAGCTAAAAAACATAATATTAATCCAACTGCAAGAATAATTGAAATGATGTTATCATTACTCTCATTCAATATAATCACCTCCCCAATGCAGTATATTAGCAGATATTAACTAGCAGATCTGCTAATTAATACATTAGATGTCATAGTGACTATAAAACAACTGATAGCATTTTAACAGAATTTATAATGCTTGTCAACGAAGTACTTTTCCTACAGCAACATAAACGATTTATTTACAAGACTAAATTCATGCCGAGCCTGCACTGGAATTGAGTTTTATAAATAAAATATTATTAATAAATGTATTGAATTTCATTTAATATTATAATATAATTATGCTATAATATTAAATGATTTTGAGAGGATATATGAAAAAAGAAATGTTTTTTATCTTAGAAATATTATTTATAATAATAGTGATATGTATAATTATAGTTCCATATTTTAAATCGGCTGAAATAACTTCAAATGATATTAAAAAAAATATCTCTGGTATGGCTGAAAATACAATAAAAGATTATGATGATTATACTGAAACTACTATGAAAGCTATAATCGTGAAAGTATATGAAGATAAAAAACAATTATTGACCATTAATAGTCAAAATACAAGTAAATTAATTTATGTAAATTATACAAATGAAGAAAATGCTGAATTTAAAGAAAATCAAGAAATTGCGATTTTTTATGATGGAATAATAACTACAACTTATCCTGAAAAAATAAGTAATGTTAAAAAAATTGAAATTATAAAAGAAAATAGTAATATTACTATTCCAGACGAAGTATTAAGATATTGTTATAGTTCAGAAAACAAAGTAAGTATTGAAGTAGATAAGTTTAATGTTGATGGAATTATATTTACAGTAACAGATATGAATAAAATACCATATGAATATTTAATAAATTATGAAATATATCAAGAAACTAAAAACAATGATTATACTGGAAATGAACAAATGAAAGAAGCTACAAGCACTTCTACTTCATCATATACACGGACCAGGTTTTGAATATATATATGATAAGGTTACTGGAATTTCTAATGTTAATAAAGATGATACTATAGAAAGAGAAGTTATTAATTCATCAGAAATATATGCCGAAGAAATAGAAATAAATTGGAAAGACTTATATAATTTATCTGACGGTAAATATTATCTTTTAATTCTTAATTCTAGTTTCAATATAAGAATAGACTTTAGTACAAATAATGGTAACTTAGATTATAAAGAACCTTATATAAATCAGTTTTATAGTAATCAGAGATAATGAGTTTTATATCTACCTTAGAAGTTTCAAATTATTTTTATCTAATTTTTCATCAAAAAAGCACTTAGTTAAAAACCAAGCACTTTTTATGTAACATTATTAATTATAGACTATTAACAATATTGACCATATTTTGTGTAATTCTAGTACACAATGACAAATCATTTACATTATTATAATAACCCTTACACATACCAACAATCATGTTTCCACCACTACTTAGGTAAACAGGTCCTCCACTAATACCACCAACGAATAAAGTGCCAATATCGAATTTACTACTATTTACAGAGGAAATAATACCATTTGTCATCCACTGATTCTCGCCATAATTTAGAGAATAACCACCTGGATAACCATAAGCATATCCCATCTTTCCATTCAAACTAGAATCAGAGGAATAGTTCTGTATACCACACCAACCAGTATCATTTCCAATGTTATCATTTAAAACAGCAATACACCAGTCATTTGCAGGGCTATGATCATTTATCCAATTCGAAGAATAATAAATAGTAGACCACCCTGTACTTAAATCCTGATTAACACCGATTATGATATACAACTTTAACACCGATTATTGTATCCAGGCATTATTTGCCAATCTGAGTAAAAATTACAATCACCATCCATTACAATGTGAGCCACAGTAATAGCCACGTTACTTCCAATAATAGTTCCAGACCCACTTCCACCAGAACAAGTGATTTTGCCAATCGTACTATATGGATAAACAGAAGTATTATTTATAAGCGTATAATAAGAAGTCCTCATAACACTATATGGATTTAATATATTAGAACAATCAATTAATTTTCTATTAGGAATATACGATGATGTTGAACTATCATTGTATGAACTAGTACCTTTAGAATTTAATATCTGCTTTATTTCATCCATATCTACTTCTGTTGTTGTGTTAGTTTTCACATCATATTTCAGTATTTTTTCTTCATATATACTATCAACTGATATTGCTTCTTTAGTAACTGCTTCAAAATCAGATATACTAGTTGCTTGAGTTTCATAACAATTTAAAAAAGTAAAACAACATGTTAAAACAATGAAACATAAAATAAATTTTTTCTTCATTTTTTTACCTCCTTTTCATGAGAAAATTTTATATTAATATTTCATATTTGTCAATAATTATAATCTTAAGTTTCCATATTTCTTCCTACAGCAACATAAATGTATAAATAACTGCGAAGACTCCGTGAAGTAATTTGCCATAAATGTATGGTTTTATAGAGATATGTTCTTTAGATATAATACTAAAAACTTGAAGTAAAACAGAAATACCTCCAAAACCAACAATAAATGCACTTAACAGAACACTTAGAACTGGCAAACTCTCATGTAAAGTTGATATATGTTTTACCCCATTTGTAAGCTCAATAATTCCAGTTATAACACCAAATGTAATATCTTCTGAAACGCCAAATTTTAACAATATTATTTCAAAAAGCTCTATTAAGTTAGAGCTTTTTAAAATGGAGATAATAACAGAAAAAAGCACAATAAATCCACAAATTGTAAGAAGTGTAGATATAGATTTTTTTATTGCTTCTCCAATAATTTCTCCAAGATCAGAAACTTTTACGAGACTGTTGGACGGTTTAGGTGAATTGGAAAGCGACACTTCTAATTTATCTTTTTTCCAAAACTTAAATATGTAACCAACACTTAAAGCCGATAGAATATGTGCCACTAATAGAATTATTCCTATTTTCTTATCTTCAAACAAAGCTATTCCAACTGTGCCTAAAATAAAAAGTGGTCCAGAATTATTTGTAAAAGATATAAGTCGTTCTGCTTCAATTTTTGAGATTAGCTTACTTTCTTTTAAATTGCATACAATCTTTGCTCCAACTGGATATCCGCTTATTGTTCCTAGAATTATAGCTACTCCACTTTCTCCAGGCAGATTAAAAACAGGTCTCATAAACTTATTTAAGAATTTGCCTAAAATATATACAAGATTAGTTTTTAAAAGAAGTTCTGTTGCTATAAAAAATGGGAATAGAGTAGGGAAAACTGCAGTAGCAAATAAAGCTAGTCCATTTTGTGCAGCAATAAAATTTGTTCCAGAAAATATAAGCAAACAGGCTGTAAACAGAACAAAAATAAAAGTTAAGAAATACTTTCTAACAGACACAACGAAAAATTTCATAAAACCTCCATTTATTATTATATATGCAATAAAAATAAAAATAGAACTACTTTAAAAAAGAGAGGACAGTTTAATATATCTTATAGTTAAATTAAATACAATTTGCAAGCAATTGACATAATGTGTGAAAGGTGATACAATGATTCCATTAAAATTTTGAAAGGAGATATTAATATGCAGCGGAAAGATGATTATATTTCCATTGTAATGTTTCAGCTACATTTAGATTTGGCCTGTAATAGCAAAAAAGAATTCCTGATTACTACTGATGATTATATTAATCAAATGAAGAATTCGATTGATATAATTCATAAATTAAAACCAGACATAATAGTGTTTCCGGAAATGTCTTACTCAAATGATTTTGAGGATGCTATGTTGGAAATTTCTAAAATGTCAATTGTTGTTTATGGAAGTACTTATATAGACGACCATAACACAACTATTATTTTTGAAGGAGGGATTAAAAGAGAGGTAGTAAAAAGATATCCTTGTGTATCGGAGCCGATGGCAAGAAAGTACAAATCACTTTCAGCCAATGATTTCATTCGTGTATATTTAAGTGAACATACTTTTATGGTGAAAGACCAGAGAATTGTTGTTCTAAACTGTTTGGAGTATTATAATATGGCGTATTTTATTGCACGCGATATGAATATAAATAACATTTTAGGATTTGTGGTTCCTTGTAGTAATTCTAACACGAAAGTGTTTTTACAAGAAAGTATGGCAATTCACAATCACAATGAAAACATTTACTCATTTGTTTGTAACACAGTTTCAATGTACAACGGTGAGGCATATGGAGATGGGAACAGTTATATATTTGGTCCTATCCAAAAGCATGAAAAAGATTGGTTAAAAGAAGAAGGAGTTCTATGTTTTGAGCATTTGTCAAGTATTGCAAGATTGGGTAAGACTAGTTCGTATCTATATTGTGAGATTGCAGATCCAAAGCAAATGAGTAGATTTGGTAGAAGTGATTTTTACGAAACTACTCCGAAAAATTTAACAATTGGTAACATATGATTGAAAGGATAAAATTATGTTAAAGAATAACATTGTTGTTGGGGTAACAGGTGGAATAGCAGTATACAAAGCACTTGATGTTGTTAACAAACTTACTCAGCTTGGTGCAAATGTTAATGTAATAATGACAAAAAATGCTTGCGAGTTTGTAACACCTTTATCTTTTGAAACACTTTCTAAAAATTTTGTTGTTACAGATATGTTCGAAAACAAGAGAAGCTGGGAAGTAGAACATATTGCTATTGCTCGGAAAGCAGATTTGTTTCTAATTGTACCAGCAACCGCCAATATTATTGGTAAAGTTGCAAATGGGATAGCAGACGACATGTTATCTACCACAATTATGGCAACAGGAGCTCCTGTCGTTTTTGCACCTGCAATGAATGACATGATGTACAAAAGCCAAATTGTACAGGATAACATTTCCAAGTTAAAAACTTATAGGTATGAATTTATAGAGCCAGTAACTGGAAATCTTGCTTGTGGATATGTTGGAGAAGGCAAACTTGCCACAGTGGAAACTATTGTGTACTATGTAAAAAACAGACTAGAAATTGTAGACTGTGCAAGAAACGAACTGGAAAAGGAGAACTAACAATGTCTATAAACATTGCGATTACAGCGGGTGGAACATCTGAAAGAATAGATGATGTTAGAACTATAACTAACATGTCTACTGGGAAACTTGGAGCAGTCATTTGTGATACATTACTTAGTAGAATTCCAGATGAAATTGGAGAAATCTACTATATATGCTCTAACAAGGCAATTAGACCACTTGAAAATTCAAAGATTCAGTATGTCTTTATAAAAGGTACATATGACTTGAAAGAAAAAGTGGAGTCATTGCTGAAAGGTACCAATATTGACTTCTTTATTCACTCAATGGCAGTATCTGATTACACGACCGACTATGTTTCTACTACCAAAAATTTGGTAATTGAAATAGGAGATACAATATGGAAGTGTAAAGATAATATGAGCCGGAGTGAACTGTACGATTTAATTGATAAGGTCTTACAAAATCCTGATAATACAGTTTCTTGTGATAAGAAAATGTCATCATCAGAAAATGGACTAATCATTAAATTAAAGCAAACTCCTAAAGTGGTATCTGTTATAAAACCTTTACAACCTTCTACTACATTGATTGGCTTTAAACTGTTAAGCAATGTAACTGAAGAAGAACTTTTTAATGTAGCTTTTGATTTGCTAAAGAAAAACAACTGTGATTATGTTGTTGCAAATGATTTGGCAAACATAAGAAAAGGAGAACACAAGGCTTTAATTATTGATAAACTTGGTAATAGAATTTTAACAAATGGTAAAAATGATATTGCCGAACAGATTGTCAATATTGTAAACGGGAGGTAACTATGCTTAATGTAATGCTTGTTGGTGGAACATACAACGAAAGTGGAGGCAAGGCCTCCGGATTAGTGAGGAAATGCTATGAAGAGTTTGTACAGCTATACAGAGGTAATGGAGTAGTACGGCTCTATAATGGAGGGACACTCCAAAATCTAAAAGATATCATTACAGAAGTTAAAAGTAGTGATATAGTTTACTGGTTTGCCAATGTCAATAATGCAGAAGAGAAGTTGATTAAATCCATTAAGGAGATAAACAACAAGGTAATGCTGATAGAGTCGAAGGTAAACAATGGCAAGTATGAGCCACGAGATATAGTAGCTCATATACTGAAAAACAAAGCAAACCTCTGTGTAGAGATGATAACATCTTACCAAGGCATGGTTATAATGAAAGTTTTAGATCCACTTGGAAATATGTTTGCAAACTATACCGCAGATTATAAAAAAATTTGTAGTGTTGTTTACAAAAGAGTGGAATTTCTTAGAAGTCTCAAAAGACAAGCTACTCAATTTATCGATATGGAAGTTCCAACTCCAACGGTAGACGGCAGGTTCTTAGAGATTATTAGGAAACATGGTGAGACTTTTACACACCTATTAAACCCTGCAAATGCAGAAAGATTTTTAGGTAACTCCTCATTTAGATGTATGAAAGGTTTTCCGTCTTTTAGAGACAGTGAAGCTATTTATGTATCTAGAAGGAATATCGACAAATCCAGTATAGGTGAAGATGGGTTTGTACCAATAGTCATGAATAATAACTCGACCGAGTATTTTGTTTTAGGAAAAGTTAAGCCAAGTGTTGACACACCTATTCAAATAAGGTTATATCAGTACTATCCTAACATTTCCTATATGTTGCACAGTCATGTGTACATTGAAGGTGCACCGTTTACCAGCCAAATTTTGCCATGTGGAGCAGTTGAGGAATTTGATGAAATAGTTAAACTATTTCAAGATAAAGGCATAAAAAATGCAAGTATTAACCTTTTAGGACATGGCTCGTTAGCTATGACTGATTCCACAGACTACTTTGACACATTGGAATATTATGCTAGAACACTTCCGTACGATTGTACTGGAATATATTAGTAATTAAGCTCAAACTAAATGGATAGGAACTTAATAGTTCCTATCCATTTAGTTGTTATTTTTTGTAACCTATTTTGAATAACCTTTTTATTGCATCACCAAAGGATATTCCTTGAGCTTTACAAGCATAGTACGCAGTTACAAAGATCATTGCTAGCATAGCGATTGCAATGCTAATAATATCAGAACTCGTACCTGTAAATAAAAAATCTGTAATTTTTTCCAACATATTGTTTCTCCCATTAAATTATTAATCATAGGATATAACTAATGGTTAATTTTCAAATACAGTATAACATATATGATTATATTTTACAAGTTTATGTTATATAGAAATCATTAAATTTGCGTTTTTATGTTTAGTGTGTTATAATACAGAAAAATTATGGTTATGTACCATATTAGTTAAAGTGAACAATTGATAATTATCAGGGAGAAAGACATGAGAATGAAAATAGGAGAAGTAGACTTTGAAATTCGTTGTATCTTTGTAGCTAAGGTAAATGAATCGTATGCTTATAATATTATTGCATGCCCAAGCGACATGACTTCGAATGTTCCTGAACGTACATTAGGACAGGTTATTGTATCTGGAGGCTTCCTATATGAGCATAGTAAATCGCTTGAAGAGCTATTATCAAGTAGACAACTTAAGGAAATGAAGGAGGAGATATGGGAACAGGTAAAGTGGATTAATTATGGAACATAGTTAAAAAAGCACAGCAATCACATAAAAGTGGTTGCTGTGTTTTTTATGGTACCCACATTCATACTCTATATGTAGTGTTACAATAGATGTGAAACAAAAATAATAGAAAATAAGAGATTCAAGTAGTATAATTGAATTGTTAAGAAAAAATTATACGA
>JGI24705J35276_12237336_pt1 | contig 10741 bp, 10 predicted proteins | sample TergutNt197P4_FD_35276 | JGI IMG/M metagenome (IMG submission 35276)
ATTGCCGTGGTGATAGCCGCGCTCGGCGCGGCCCTGCTCCTTGCGCCAGCTCATGTGAATGGCTTTTACATGAGGCAAAGGCGAAGGTCACTACCCGGCAACAGCGTTTCCAACTGCCAGCTGTTGTTCCGGATCGGCACAAAGCCGAAAACGCTGCACGCTCGACTAACCACCCGGGATCGGCAGCACCGGCATCACCTCCACGCCCTCGCCTGGAAAGATCGTGAAATGCGGGTGATTCTCGAACATCTTTGCGGCTGCCTCGTGGGACGCCGCGCGCACCACCATGAAGGCGCCCATCTGGTTGCTGATGTCAGAGACGCCCTTTGCATTAACCTTCTTGGTCTTGCCTAGCGGGCCTCCCATGGCGACGATCGTGCCCTGGTGCTTCTCGACCCACGCCTTCCACGCCGTCATGCCCTGCTGCCCCTTTGCTTTTCGTTCGGGCTCCGGCAGCGCGTTCCAAGCCGTCATCTGCGGGCTGGTCTTGCTGCCGAGGAAGACCGCGAGGAAGGTATCATTGGTGCTCATGAATCACTCCTGTCTTGCGGTTGACGGGTTTCGTTTTCAACGTCTCGCTCTCGACTTGTCGTTCTTGCGTTGCCGTTCTTGACTTGGCGACGTTGCCCATTGGGACTTCTCACGCCGCGACTTCCGGATTGAACGCTGATGCGCCGCCCGGGTTGATGGTTCCACTCTCACTTCTTCGCCGCTCGTGCGCGCATGCGTTGTTCCTGCTCGCGCAATTGTGGCGTGAGCGCCTCGCCAAAATCCTCCATTGCAAACACTTGGCGGATCTCGATCTCAGCATTGGGCTCGAATGGCGCTCGCCTCATCCAGGAAATTGCCTCGTCCAACGTTCTGGTCTTGATCAGCCAGAAGCCGGCAACAAGATCAGACGTCAGGTTGAACGGGCCGCGAGACACACTGGGCTCGGCGCTCGAATATCTGATGCGCGCTCCCTTGGCAGTCGGATGCAGGCCTTCTCCGGCCTCGATCACTCCAGCCTTGGCCATCTCTTCGTTGAACTTGCCCATGGCGGCCAGCATGTCGGTCGTCGGCATGGCACCGGCTTCAGAGTCCCGGTTCGCCTTCACCATCACCATGAAACGCATATTGATGCTCCAGGTTCTTGATGCTTCCAGATACTTGATGCTCAAGGTTCGTTATCGCGCTGACATCGCCGACATTCATCAACAAGACGAACCAGATCTGAACGCGACAGCAGGCGACCCAGAATCGTCACTATCATCGACTATCGCCAATCCTGGGCTGAGCGCATGGAGCGTTCGGATCATGACACTGGTGGAAGCTGCGAAGTCCAGCACTGCTAACGAGTTGATTGCACACGCAGTTGCCAGCATTAAGGCGGCTGATCACTTCTCCGTTCCCTTTCCGCACCTCGTGTTCCGTGAGTTCTTTCCTGCGGAGTTCTATTCCGAAATGATCGGAAACGTTCCTCGTCATGGATACGATCCGATCACCGAAACGGGAACGCGAATGGCGCTGCGTCTCTACGGGGAAAATGTCGAAAAAATTGATCTCGGCCAGCGCGAGACATGGGCCGCGGTCTCGGCGATGCTGACCTCCGCCGAGGTCGAGAAGGCAATCCGGTCAAGGCTGCGCGACGGGCTGGAAATCCGCGCCCGCGGCGACAAGGTTTCCGCCCCCGACGAGCTGAAGCTCGTAGCAAAGCCGGTTCTCTACCGGGATATCGATGGTTACCAGATCAAGCCGCATCCCGACACGCGCAAGAAGGTCGTGACGATGCAGCTCTATTGCCCCGCTGACGCGAGCCAGGAAGCACTCGGCACGACGCTATACCGGGTGTCCCTCAAGGGCCTGATGCATATTGGCTCCTATTGCCTGGAGCCCGTGAAGACCATCCCCTTCCTTCCAAATGTCGGATACGCGTTCGTTGTCCTGAAAGCCTACCATTCGCTGACCAGAATGAGCTGGCACGGACGCCCGCCCATCAAGACCGATCGAGCTCGCATCTCGATCCTCAACACGTTCTACATGAACGATCAGGTTGGCTTCTGACACTTGCGAGCCGCGACACCGCGATGCCAAAGCAGATGACCATGATGTGATCTCGCTCGATCGCTGCAGGCTGAATGTGGAACTAACGGGCGATTTTCTTTTTGGGCCTGGAACGATAGAGTTACATCAACGGACGAATTTTGGCCCTGGATGGCGGTTTCGATACGCCTGCGCTGCACGGGCAACGCCGGAACGTACAGGAGTAGACCATGTCACGTGCAGGCTTCGTGAAACCGTTGATGCTGGCCGCAGGCCTGCTTGCCTCCTCGCCGATACCCGTGGCCGCCGAGCTGCGTATTCGCGCGAGTCCCGGTGGCGCGGTCGTGCCATTCATTGACATGTTCGAAAAGGTACGTGCTTCCGGCGAACGCGTGGTGATCGACGGCCCGTGCCTGTCAGCCTGCACGCTGGTCCTCAGCATCGTACCTGGCGAGCGCATCTGCGTCACACAGCGTGCGGTACTCGGCTTCCACGCCGCACGCTCGGTCGACCGGCGCGGCCGCTTCTCAGCCGAGCCTGAGGCCTCAGAAGTCGTGCTGCAGGCCTATCCCGAACCGGTGCGAGACTGGATCAGACGCCGCGGCGGGCTGACGTCGCGGTTGTTGTTATTGCGCGGCCGGGAGCTGGCAGCGATCTATAGGCGCTGCCGCTAAGCAGATTTCCGGAAAAGTGTCCTCATCCTGGAAAAAATCGACATCACGCCAGAGGATCGGCTGTTGGTCGGGGAGAGTCCCGAGCTGGCTGCGACGATTGCCGCCGGAATTATTCCAGTGGCGCCTCGCAATTGCCGACCTCTCTTGAGGCTAGCCTCTCATCGGCAATTGCGGGACATAAGCCACACACCGGCTTTCTGCTCCTGTTGTCGTCCAAGAGATCCGATGATCCCACGATCGGAGATTTATTTATTTAATGCTTCGAATTGAAGGCGCGGCTTAAGAGGAATTACGTTGTTCATTCTTAAACATCGATCGCACATCAGCGATCAAGCCGAAACAAGTCATCACACACCGCAGAAGAATACTCTATCATTTTGATCTTGCTAGTATCCTTTCGTCTCCCAACGCGCGGCAAATTGGCCGGCAATTCCCGTTGCGCACCTGCGCAACGGAGACGGCGCACTAGCTGCAACGAAGCGCGGCAGCACCCCATTGACCACGCCAGACTTCACCCTCCGCGTTGTCACGCCTGCGCGGGCTGGGCAACGCGACATTATTTCTAACGCGACATTATTTTCATCAAATGTCGTATTATTTGGTTTGCCCGAGCGCATCCTGTTTACAAATGGCCCGAAAAGCGGGTAGACAACGACAAGTTGCACTTTCAGGAAACGCACCATGACCGACTCGACTTCTTATTTCAAGCCGCCGTTGGTTCAAGGCATCATTCGTGTTCTCCCGCTGCCACTGAAATGGCGCGTATTTGCCCTTCGCGCATATAACATGATGCTGCGGATGATGCGATCCGAATACCTCGCAACAACTTATTTCGGCGCACGCATTCACTGCAATCTCAGAGATCTCGTTCAATCTTTCATCTTTCATTTTGGCGTTTGGGAGCCAGACGTTTCGTCGGTCCTTGAACGAAATCTGGCCCCTGGTGATGTCTTCGTAGATATCGGCGCCAACATTGGTTACGATACTCTGCTTGGCTCGGTGCGCGTCGGATCGACGGGTAAAGTCGTGGCTATCGAAGCTTCTCCGCGCACATTCTCGCTGCTCCAACGAAACTTGGAGATCAATAAAACGTCATCGAATGTCCGCGCAGTTAACCTCGCCATATCTGAGCACCCAGGCAAGATCAGCCTCTTCGAAATCTCGGAGCACAATATTGGAGCTGCCACCACGGTTGCATCGCGGGGCGGCACACTCATGACTTCCGTCGAAGGACTGCCGCTAACCGAGATTTTGATGCCCGATGAACGGGCACGTCTGCGCTTGATTAAAATAGACGTCGAGGGTGCGGAACCTGGCATCCTCCGACATTTGCTCCAAAATTTGTCCTTATATCCGAAAACGATGGACCTGATCGTTGAGGTATCCCCCAGCGATGATCTTCAGGCGTGGGCGGACTTGTTCGATCAACTGAAAGCAGCGGGCTTTGCAGCATATGAAGTACCCAACGAATATGATCGCGCATGGTACATATCTTGGCGTCAGCCGTCACCGCTGCAGCCGATTGAGACTCTTCCAAAGATCCAAAGAGATTTATTTTTTACTCGGTGGCCGCCAAGACATGAATAAACTCGATTGGCAGGCTGCCACCTCAAGCCCGGTTGCGAAAGCGCAACGCTACTTTGCCGAAGACCTCGCGGCAAAACAAAAACCTGAGCAGGCGATGGGCAAGCCCATCCAAACCTGCTTACCAATCATATTGGATCGGCAAGTGCTGTAATTTCTCGATTTGTCGCATTTTTTTGTTCCGCCCAAACGGTTTCCACCTCGGCGCAAAATCCTCTGAGCAAATGCATCACCATCGAAAAATTTTGCGAGAAAATTCCGCCCAGTCGTGCCAAGGAGAACAAGAGGCAACGCTAGGGCAGAAAGGAGCGCGACGAATGGATAAGGGGGCACTGGCACTCATCATTCACGGCGAGGCGCAGAACTGGTCCGTGGCGCGCTGGAGAGCACGATTTGACGCTGTCTGCAGCGACCGTCGGGTGGTGCAGATGCCTGATCCGAGCCTCGATCCAACGGAGGTGCACTATGCCGCCGTGTGGAAGCCCGGCCCCGGCGAACTCACAGCGTTCTCGAACCTGCGCGTGATTTTCAATCTGGGCGCCGGTGTGGACGCGCTGATGGCGGATAAGAGCCTGCCAGACGTGCCGCTGGTCCGCGTCGCCGTCCCCGATCTCACCGGGCGCATGACCGAATATGTCGTCTTGCATGTGCTGATGCACCACCGGCAGGAGCGCTATCTGCGGCAGTCGCAGCGCGACAGGCGCTGGGCACCGCGACTGCAGTGGCCGGCAAGCGCCATCACGGTCGGCATCATGGGACTGGGCGTGCTGGGCGCCGACGCTGCAGACGTGTTGCGGCGGATCGGCTTTCGCGTTGTCGGCTGGAGTCGCAGCCCGCGACAGATCGATGGCGTCGAATGCTTCCACGGCGCCGCGCAGATCAATGCGTTCCTGCGGCAAACCGACATTCTGGTATGCCTGTTGCCGTTGACGTCAGACACGCGCGGCATCCTGAACCGCGAGGTCTTTGCAGGTCTTCGTCGTAGCAGCCCGTTGGGCGCGCCGGTCCTGATCAATGCCGGCCGCGGTGGCTTGCAGAACGAAGCCGACATTCTCGCCTGCCTTGACGACGGCACACTCGGCGCAGCCTCGCTCGACGTGTTCACGCAGGAGCCGCTGCCAGCCGACAGCCCCTTCTGGACCCACCCGAAGGTAATGTTGACACCGCACAACGCGGCTGACACCGATCCAGACGCGATCTCAGAATATGTCGCGGCGCAGATCACACAGTTCGAGGCCGACGGCGCGCTCGAAAATGTGGTGGATCGCGCGAGAGGGTATTAGTTTTTTTCCTCGAGGCCGACCCGCTGTACATGGTGAGGAGGCGCGTTGGTTGGCAGATTTGACGCGAACGCCGTGCGTAAATGCCGCTCGTTCAAGACGAGCAGCCTGCGACCTCCGCGCACAGCGTTTCACGCTGGAAGTTCGCCAAATTGTCGGTGACACTCCTTGATAAATGTGCTCGGCACGGCTATTGACGGCGTGTCCTGCCTGATGCGCTACGCCTGCGCCCATCCCGATGAAATCTTTAACCTATTCGGCGGTCCGCATACGTTGCGCGAGGCTAAGAATTGAGCTTCAAGAACGGGTAAGGGGGAGCGAATGAGTAGCTTTGACAGCACTAAGGCTGCGCTGCCGGACGTCATCAAGGACATTGTGGCTGGCAAAGTGCAATTGCCGGATTTCCAACGTGGCTGGGTCTGGGACGACGAACATGTCCGCTCGCTTCTTGTCAGCGTCGCGCGTTCCTTCCCGGTCGGCGCGGTTATGTTGCTAGAAACGGGCGGCGACGTGAGATTTCAGGTCCGCCCGGTCGAAAATATCGCATTTGACGGAAAAATACCGGAGCCGGAAAAGCTCATCCTCGACGGACAGCAGCGACTCACCTCGCTCACGCAGGTGCTCGCGCTCCATCGCCCAGTCATGACCTACGATGAGAAGCGAACTCGCATCAACCGGTACTACTACATCGATATTAACGCGGCCCTTGCCAGTGAAATGGCCGATGAGGCGATAATCGCGGTAGAGGAAGACCGCAAGATCAAGACCAATTTCGGGCGCGACGTTAGTTTGGATTTATCGACGCCACAGTTAGAGTGCGAGCACTTCTATTTCCCCTGTAACCAAATCCTCAACTCGGACAGATGGGAGGAGGCGCTCCAGCAATATGCGCCCGACAAATTCGCTGCCTACATGAAATTCCGCCACAAGGTGCTTAGCGCCTTCCGGACCTATCAGATACCAGTGATCGCGCTCGGCAAGTCAACTTCGAAGGAGGCCGTCTGCCTTGTCTTCGAGAAAGTGAATACGGGCGGGGTATCGCTCTCCGTGTTTGAGCTGATTACGGCAAGTTTCGCCGCAGACAACTTCAATCTGCGTGACGATTGGTACGGGAGCGAGATTCGCAAGATGCAGGGTCGGGAACAACGCATTAGAAGCGAAGCTATGCTCAAGAGCATCGAGCCGACCGACTTTCTGCAGACGATCTCGCTGTTGCAGACCTACGAGAACCGGCAGGCCGACTTGGCCGCTGGCAAGACCGGCAAGGCAATCTCGGCTGTGAGCGCTAAACGGCTTTCAGTGCTCGCGCTCCAGGTTGACCAGTACAAGAAGTGGGCGGACCTCGTTGAGCACGGCTTCCTTTTGGCCGCGAAGTTCCTCCGCAAGGAATGCATCTATACGTCCCGCGACCTGCCGTACCGCACACAGATTGTGCCCCTGGCGGCGGTACTAACGGTCCTGAAGGAGCGCTGGCTCGAGCCCATGATCTATGATCAGCTTGCGCAATGGTATTGGTGCGGCGTACTCGGCGAATTATACGGCGGCGCGGTCGAGACACGGATTGCCAATGATGTTGAGGACCTCCTGACTTGCATCGATCAGAATGGCGGCACACCACGGACGATCGCCGAAGCCAACTTCGTGGCCCAGCGGTTGAATACGTTGCGCTCACGTTTGAGCGCCGCCTACAAGGGCATCAACGTTTTAGTGCTGCGCGAAGGCTCGAAAGACTTCTTCTGGAAGGCGTCCATTCAGGAGCTTGATTTCGAGGAGGTCGCACTCGACATTCATCATATTTTTCCTCGTGCCTGGTGCGAGAAGCGCGGCATTGCACCCGAGATATTCAACTCCATCGTCAATAGGACGCCTATCTCCTACAAAGCCAACCGCATGATCGGCGGGAACGCTCCTTCCGCTTATCTCAGCGCCATCCAGAACCACAAACAGGTCGCCGCAGCCGATCAGGTCATGAATGCGATTCTCGAAAGCCACTTGATCGATCCGCAGCGCTTGCGCTCCGATGATTTCGATGGATTTATGCAAGAACGCGAGAAGAAGTTGCTGGATCTGATTGCACAGGCGATGGGCAAAAGCGTGCATCACGACGCTGCCGCTATTCCTGCCAACGCCGAGGATAAACGTGCCGAAATGCAAGCTACCTAGTCGGAACAAATGCCAGGGCCGGCACTCGCCGTCATCGTGATCGTCCCGACCAGCAGGAGTTTTGATTGTCCGTCCGAAGCGCCGCCATCGTCATTCGTTCCTTGCGTCAGCTACACCACATCGGCCTTCATCAGCAGCCTGATCGATTTCGGGATCGGCTGGGCGCGGCCGCCGCTGATGAAGGCGACGCGCACTTCGGCCTTGACCAGCACATCCTCCCCTCGCCGCACTTCCTGATGCAGCACGATGGAGGCGCCCTTCACGGCGACCGGCCACGTCACGATATCGAGTACATCATCCATGCGCGCGGCTTTCAGGAAATCGAGATGCATCGAGCGCACGACGAAGGCAAAACCAGGGGGTCCTGCCTGACTCTCCGCCTCGGCCTGCGCAAACAGTGCGTGCTGCTCGGCGCCCATCAGCCGAAGATGATTGGTGCGCCCGCGTTCCAGGAAGCGCAGATAATTGGCGTGATAGACGATGCCGGAAAAATCCGTGTCTTCGTAGTAGACACGAACCTGCATATGGTGACGGCCGTCACGGATTTCGCCGTCGAGATGAGGTATGGTCATAATGGCTCTTGATCGCCCCGGGCGTCTTGATTGAGCGCCGCGGAATCGACCGTTTCGCGCAAATCTCCCTAGTGCGCAAGCGGCGCCCGGTTGTCGATCAGGCCACCGCCGGACTGCCCCCACCCAACGTCACCAGCACGATCTCCGGCGGCACGCCGACGCGCAGGGGCAGGAGGCTGCAGCCGAGCCCGCCGGAGACGATGAGATCGCAATTCAATCTGAAATGCCCATAGGCGAGCCGGACGCCATCCTCCTCCGGTGGCACAGCCGGCGACCAGCCGAGCAGGCGCACCTGCCCGCCATGGGTGTGCCCGGACAGTTGCAGCGCGACGCGCGACGGCACGCGCATCGCGATACTGGGTTCATGCGCGAGCAGGATGACCGGCGCTTGGTCCGTGATCTTTGCGAGCGTCGCGCCGAGATCGTCGATGCCACTGCGCGCCACGAGCCCGCGGCGCCGCGCCGCCAAAAAGGCAAGTTGATCGCCGAGGCCGAGGAGCCAGAACGGGCGGCCGTTCTTGGTGAGCCGTACCGCGTCATTCTCATAGACGGGAATGCCAGCCGCTTCGAGCGCAAGCTGGGCCACGGGCTTCCCATGCCCTGCCAACTGCACGGCTCTGTCGGTCCAATAGTCGTGGTTGCCCATAACAGCATGGACGCCAAGCGGCGCTTTGAGATTGACGAGCACCGCGGCCCATTCAGCCTCTGGGATGAAACCCGTGGGATGATGAATGCCCGCGACATAGTCGCCAAGCAGAACAATGAGATCGGGGTTCAGCGCGTTGGTGTGCGCGACAATCTCCTGGATGCGTTCCAGCGACATCCAGGGATCGCAGGCGTGGAGATCAGTGAGCACCGCAATCCGCAAATGAAAATCCCTCGGCCATTGCGGCGGCATGGGATGATAGCGCGTGACGCGCAGCCGCAGGGGCTCGATGCCAACTCCATAAGCCGCACTGGAGACGCCGAAAGCGGACATACCGCCTATGGAACGAAGAAAAAAACGTCGTGAAATCATGGAGGGCCTGTTTGCGCTACGTACCCTTGATGATGGCGGATTGGAGCGGAATTGGGATAGGCTTGTGCAGTTCCTTAGCAGAAGCGGCGCAGAATTAGAGCGCGATCCACGAAAGTGGGAACCGGTCTTGTGCGAGAAGCGCGGAACCCGTTTGCGCAGAAATCACGCTCCAACAAAGAGAATGAATTAGAGCGTGATACGATCCAATATGAATCGGCACACGCTCTAAGCAGGTTCCAGGCCCCGAAGGGCGCGACGAAAGCCTGCTCAGTCGTCGGCTTCGTCATTATTGCCGAACAGGCCGAACTGAGCCGGATCGCGGTTGGGCTCGGCAAGGCCGAGATGACGGAAGGCATGCGTAGTGAGCAACCGCCCGCGCGGGGTTCGCTGCAGATAGCCGCACTGAATGAGATAGGGCTCGATGATGTCCTCGATCGCGTCACGCGGTTCTGACAGCGCTGCAGCCATCGTCTCCACGCCGACGGGACCTCCGCCGTAGTTCAGCGCAATCGTCGTGAGGTAGCGCCGATCCATGGCGTCGAGGCCCGCACCGTCGACCTCGAGCGCGCCGAGCGCATGGTCAGCGATCCCGCGATCAATCGATACAGCATCGGCGGCGGACGCAAAGTCGCGCACCCGCCGCAGCAGGCGGCCAGCGATACGCGGCGTGCCGCGGGCGCGGCGCGCGATCTCATTGGCGCCGTCCGCCGTCATACCAACGTTGAGCACACGCGCCCCGCGAGTGACGATCTTTTCCAGTTCCTCGATCGTGTAGAAGTTCAACCGGATCGGAATGCCGAAGCGATCACGCAGGGGATTGGTAAGAAGACCGGCGCGCGTGGTGGCGCCAACGAGCGTGAATTTCGCAAGGTCGATCTTCACCGAGCGAGCCGCCGGGCCTTCGCCAATGATGAGGTCGAGCTGAAAGTCTTCCATCGCGGGATAGAGCACTTCCTCGACCGCGGGGCTCAGGCGATGAATTTCGTCAATGAAGAGCACATCGCGCTCTTCGAGATTAGTGAGAAGTGCCGCGAGATCGCCGGCCTTGGCAATCACTGGTCCTGAGGTTGCGCGAAAGCCGACGCCGAGCTCTCTCGCGACGATCTGCGCCAACGTCGTCTTGCCGAGACCGGGGGGACCGACGAACAGCACATGATCCAGCGCCTCGCCACGCTTGCGCGCCGCCTCGATGAACACAGAAAGGTTCTTGCGCGCCTGCTGCTGGCCGACGAATTCGCTCAGCGACTGCGGGCGCAACGCGGTATCGCCGACATCATCGCTGCGGCGCTCCGGCGTGACGATGCGGGAGGGAGAGGTCATGGGAGGTCCTCGCCAACGCCACGGTCACCTCCCCCCTTGTGGGGGAGGTCGGATCGCCACAGGCGATCCGGGAGGGGGGTAAGCAGCAAGCTCCGGAGCCCGGGGCCA
>JGI24705J35276_12237335_pt1 | contig 10735 bp, 9 predicted proteins | sample TergutNt197P4_FD_35276 | JGI IMG/M metagenome (IMG submission 35276)
CACCCGCCAATATTGCGTTTACCATGGCAACGACTTGGTTTGCCAATGTGCGGGTGTCTTTGAACACCGACATCGCCTGGGTTCCGGCAAGCATGTTCTTGACGGATATTATGTCGCAGTCCTGGCCTGTGACTACAGGGAAGCCGCTGACGCCCTCATACCCTGCGCCAACCAAGGCATTGGTGACGCCTTGCGCCGTAGAGTCGTTTGAGCACAATACAGCATCGAGCGCTGTGGCGGCAGGGCCGTAGTTGTACAAAGCGATCAGGGTTTCCATGCGGGCCTTTGCATTTTCCGGCTTCCAGCCCGGAGTGGCTACGGCAGCCTTTTCAACTTGGCCTGACCGGCAGACCAATTTGCCGCTGTCAAGGTACGGCTGCAGCACTTCCATGGCGCCGGCAAAGAAAAAGTTGATGTTGTTGTCCCCAAGGTCCCCGGTGAAGAACTCGATGTTGAAGGGCCCGCTTTCGTTTTGGAGATTCAGGTGATCGACAATGTACTGCCCTTGGAGCGTACCGACTCTCCAGTTGTCGAAAGTGGCATAGTAGGTAACTGCGTCCGTCCCCATGATCAGCCGGTCGTAAGCTATGACTGGAATGCCGCTTGCCTTTGCGTCCGCTAGGACTTCCGTGAGGGACTCGCTGTCTATTGCCGCGATAACCAGCACGTTGCAGCCGTCTTTTATCATGTTTTCAATCTGTTCGATTTGGATTGGGACCTCGTTTTCACCTCCGTACTGGAGGTCGACTTCGTAGCCGGCAGTTTCAAACGCATTTTTCATGTTGTCGCCGTCTTGGTTCCAGCGCTGCAAGCTCTTTGTAGGCATTGAAATGCCCACTTTCCCGGTGGATCCGGCGTTGTCGTCGCCGTTGTTGCCGCCGCCGCAGGAGGCCATGCCGAATACCAAGATAAAAGCCAATGCGGCAGCAAGCGCTTTTACAAATAAACCCTTCATATTCACTCCTACACAAATTATTGGTCAGCGTTAGCTTCGCTCGAACCTGTACACCGCCCGCTGCGCATACCGCTCCCCGGCTTTAAGGATGCATGACGGGAACTGGGGCACGTTGACTGAGTTGGGGTAGTGCTGAGGCTCTAGGCACAGGGAACCGTGCAGCTCAAAGGGGCTTTGGATCATGTTGCTGCTGTAGAACTGCAGGCCCGGGTTCGTAATCGCAAGGCGCAGGGAAATTCCGCTTTGCGGGCACGCAAGCACCGCCGCTTCGCGCAGCCCTTCGCCGTTAACGACAAAGTTGAAATCATAGCCGCAGGCTATCCGCATCAGCGGGTCGTCAGCATCAAGCCTTGCGCCCACGGCAAAATCCGTGCGAAAATCATAGGGGGCGCCATCCACAGGCAAAAAGCGCCCTGTCTCGATGTATTCCTCATCCATCTCCGTTATGGCATCAGCGTCGATGCGCAGCGTGTGGGCCATTGCCCCGCTCTTGCCGGAAGCGGCGCCAGCCAAGTTGAAATACGCGTGGTTCGTCATGTTGATGGGGGTGTCCTTGTCGCTGACGGCTAGGTAATCGATTGTCAAAACGTTGTTGCCGTCGAAAGCGTAGGTTACTGTTATGTCCAAGTTGCCGGGGTAGCCTTGGTCGCCGTCAGGGGAGCGGAGGCGAAGCTTTAGCGAGCTGTCATTAATTTCGTGGCTCCAGATGCGCTTGTTGTAGCCGTCCGTCCCGCCATGCAGGGAATGCTCCCCGTCGTTCTTCTGCAGGTTGTACAAGACGCCGTCCAGCGTAAAAGCTGCGGCCTTGATCCTGTTGGCAAACCGCCCGATTATCGCGCCGATGTAGTTGGCGTCGTCTTCGTAGCCCTTTACCGTGTCGTATGAAAGGCACACGTCCACTAATCTGCCATCCTTGCCGGGTATCAGCGAAGTCTTCCAGATAGCGCCGTAATCCAGCACTTCCGTATATGCGCCGCCCGCCCCTTCCAATTTAAAAACGTGTACATCCTCGCCGCCGGCCGTCTGCCCAAAAAGCGTTTTCGTTATTTGACCCATGATATGTTTTCCTTAGCCCTTTCCACTTTCACTACTTCTGCTTCGGTATTGTTTTCGATAAACCTGAGCACATTGTCCAAAATGCTGTCGCAATGGGCTGCGTCGCTCGTGACGCACGCTACACCGATGGTCAGCGTCTGGTGCAGGTCGTGGCTGCCAACCTCCGCAACTGATATGTTGAACTTGGCCGCCGCCTTGCCGCATATGCCCTTCACGACCATGCGCTTTTCTTTGAGTGAATGAACCCAAGGCGCATATAGGGTGAGTTCCATTATCCCCGCTATCATTACCCCTGTTTTAAAATATTCGTAAGCTTGAACAGGAAGTCCTGGATGTTTGATACTATGGTGGTCACTTCAAGGGTTCCCCTGTCGCGAAGCTTGTTTAGCACAAACTCGGAAATGTCTACCGCATATATGAACACCGGCCTGACCTCGCCGTCCCTCACCACATACGAGGCAGTGAGGTTGCCGGTAGCGATGGTGTGCAGCTGGGACGCCAGGCACACAACTGTCGTCGCCTTTTTGGTGTGGGCTCTCATGGCGTCCTGAGCTTCGGACATGTCGTCTATGACGCCGCGCATTGGGCCGTCGTCCCTCAAAGAGCCAGCCATGACGAACGGGACGTTGTTCTTGACGCAGGAGCAAATGAGGCCGCCTTTGAGCCCCCGCTCCGCAATAGCATCAGGTACGGAGCCTGCCTTGTTGACCATGTTGATGGCATCGAGATGGTTGTAGTGGCCGTTGTGCTTGTTTTCCCCTGTTTCGATGTCCTGCCCAAGCGCAGTGTTGAGCAAGGAGCCCTCAAGGTCGTGGGTCACGACCGCGTTGCCGCCGAAGACCACGTGGGCGTAGCCGCTTTCTATTATGTACTCGATGGCATCCCGGCAGTCTTTGGAAAACACTGCCGCCGGACCCAGCACCCAGACGATGTAGCCGTCCTCCTTGTCGTGCCGGAGCAGTTCGGCCAAGTTTTGATAGTCCCTTTGAAAGGACGTTTCCCTTGACCTGCCGCTTCGGAATGCGAAAGCGTCTATCGCGCCCTCTTCAAGTAGGAACCCCGTATGGTGAAGGTATATCCCCTCGGTCCCGTCGTCGCTGCGGCCGAGTATCACATCGTCGCCGACGTTTAGCTTGCGGAATTCCATGGCTTCGATCGTGCCGTCTGCACTGATAACAGGGACGCAGTCCATCCTGGTCTTTTCAAGGAGTTTCCATTGGCCGTCTATCTTAAAATACTCCGGATACATGCTTGTTGCATGGAAATGATCCGGGGCGACTCCTTTCATAGTAACTTTGTCGATAATTGCGTCAGGCGAATTTACGAACTTTTCCTGGCTGAAATCAGGCGCATTGTACTTTGGTATGTTTTTCATTTTACTATCCTCATTTATGGTTGGATTTATTGCTTGTTTTTTTACATAACAATAGAGATACTATAACATCTTACGCGAGAAAAATCAATTAGAATTCGTTTCTCCTGGCTTTTTTGATTTTACAAGAATTTTACATTCCGAAGCCTTTAAATTTTACAATGCCATATTACAATCAAATCAAACAAACGGAGGTAAAAGGATATGAAAAAGATTTTTGGCTTTGCGCTGATAGCGCTTATGGCCGCCTCGATGCTTACAGGCTGCGGCGGCGGCACCCTCGGCAGCTTGGACGCCGATGAAAACAACGACTCAAGCGGCCAAGGTTTTGACAGTGCAAGGGAAATAACGGTGGTTTCCCGCGAGGACGGTTCAGGCACTCGCAGCGCTTTCATCGAACTGCTTGGCATAGAGGTCAAGGAAGCGGACGGCAGCAAGAAGGACATGACTACAAAGGAGGCCGTCACCGCCGGCAGGACTGACATAATGCTTACAAACGTGGCAAGCGACCCCTATGCAATCGGCTATGTTTCGATGGGCTCGCTGGACAGTTCCGTCAAAGCGCTCTCAATCAACGGGGTGGCGCCAAACGCGGGCAACGTAAAAAATGGGTCTTACGCCGTTTCGAGGCCTTTCAACATCGCTACGCAGGGCGACCCTGTCGGCCTTGCAAAGGATTTCATCGACTTCATAATGTCTGCTGAGGGGCAGGAAGTCATTTCCCACGGCTACATTAAAATCGACGAGTCTGCGCCTGCCTTCGCCGGCAGCAAGCCAAGCGGCAGGCTAGTGATTGCAGGCTCTTCCTCGGTGTCTCCGATTATGGAAAAGCTTGCAGAGGCCTATATGGAAATAAACGAGGGTGCAGACCTTCAGCTTCAAACATCTGACAGCACGACAGGCATGAACAGCACGATTGACGGGATTTGCGACATCGGCATGGCGAGCCGCGATTTGAAGGACACCGAACTGGCAACTCTGACAGGGCTTACCATCGCAATGGACGGCATAGCTGTAATAGTCAACAACGCAAACCCCATGACAGACATCGGCAGCGACGCGGTCAGGCAGATTTTTATCGGGGAAGTAACCACTTGGGAGTAATATGAAACCAAACGACGTCAAAGAGGTGATGATGCACGGCGTTTTCATGATAACTGCCTTTGCGTCAATCATCGCCGTGCTCCTGATCTGCGTGTTTCTTTTCGCAAGCGGCATACCCGCAATCAAGGAAATAGGATTGGGCAGCTTTTTACTGGGAAAAGAATGGTCCCCGGCCGACTCTCCTCCGTCGTTCGGGATTTTTCCCATGATACTGGGAAGTTTGTACATAACCGCCGGCGCACTCCTCTTGGGAGTGCCGATTGGCATTTTTACGGCGGTTTTCTTGGCGAAATTTTGCCCGAAACAGGTTTACAAGATAGTCAAGCCCTGCGTCGATTTGCTGGCCGGCATTCCGTCGATAGTGTACGGGTTTTTTGGCATGCTTATGATAGTCCCTCTGATAAGAACCGTTTTTAAAGTCAACGGGAGCAGCATCCTCGCCGCTTCGATACTGCTTGGAATCATGATACTGCCAACGATTGTCAGCATATCCGAAAGCTCGATCAGGGCCGTGCCTGAAAGTTATTACGAGGGTGCGCTCGCCTTGGGCGCCAGCCATGAGCACAGCGTTTTTTTTGCGGTATTTCCAGCGGCCCGTTCGGGGATACTGGCTGCTGTCATCCTCGGCCTTGGCAGGGCGATCGGCGAAACCATGGCCGTAATAATGGTGGCCGGCAACCAAGCCCGAATGCCCGCCGGCGTCCTTAAAGGGGTGCGGACGCTGACTGCGAACATCGTCCTTGAGATGGGGTACGCCCAAGACCTCCATCGCGGCGCACTGATTGCTACCGGCGTAGTGCTGTTCGTTTTCGTGCTGATAATAAATCTGTCGTTTTCTGCCCTTAAGCGGAGGAACATTTCATGAGCGCGTCTTGGAACATTCTAAAAAAACTGCGCGGGAAAAAGCCTCTGGACCTGGTGCTGTTCCTGCTTGTGCATCTTGCATCGGTATTGACCATCGGCTTTATGCTGTTTATAATTGGATACATCGTCGCAAAAGGCACCCCTTACCTGAAGCCCTCCCTTTTTGCGCTGAAATACACCAGCGATAACGTGTCCCTTTTTCCATCGCTTGTGAACACCGTCACGATGACCTTGCTCTCTCTCCTCATCGCCGTGCCGTTCGGGATTTTTACGGCGATCTACCTTGTGGAGTACGCAAAGAGGAGCAACAAGATAGTCGGCGTCATCAGGGTCACCACCGAAACCCTTGCGGGAATACCTTCAATAATATACGGCTTGTTTGGCTTTTTGTTTTTTGTGGTGTACCTCAAATGGGGGTACTCGCTGCTTGCCGGCAGTTTCACCCTTGCTATCATGATACTGCCGCTTATCATGCGGACGTCGGAAGAAGCCTTGAAATCCGTCCCCGACTCGTTTCGGGAGGGCTCCTTCGGCCTTGGCGCCGGCCGTCTGCGGACACTGTCCAAAATCCTGCTTCCATATGCCATGCCCGGGATTTTGTCTGGCGTCATCCTTGCGATAGGCAGGATCGTGGGGGAATCCGCTGCCCTGATATTTACTGCAGGAACCCTTGCGCGCATACCGACAGGGCTTGTGCCAAACAAGGAGCAGTTTTTCCTGTTCCAGTCCGCCCGTACCCTTTCGGTACACATGTACGCCCTTTCAAGCGAGGGGTTTCATGTCAATGAGGCCTATGCCACGGCTTTGGTTTTGCTTGTACTGGTCGTGGGCATCAATGCCCTGTCGTTTTTCATAGCTAAGAAATTCACGCGGGCATAGCGCACGGAGGGGGCATCATGAACAAAATAGAAGTCAAGAACTTAAATTTGCACTACGGCGAGCTTCACGCCCTTATCGATGTGAACCTCGCCTTTGAAGAAAATTTGATAACAGCACTGATCGGCCCTTCGGGCTGCGGCAAGTCGACGCTACTAAAAACTTTAAACAGGATGAACGACCTCGTGGAAGGCTGCCGGATTGCCGGCGACGTACTCCTTGACGGGCAGAACATCTACAAGGGCATGGACGTGAACCTTCTCAGAAAGCGCGTCGGCATGGTGTTTCAGAAGCCAAACCCCTTCCCGATGAGCTTGTACGACAACATAGCCTACGGGCCGCGCACCCACGGAGTCAAGGCAAAGCACAAGCTTGACGAGATCGTGGAAAAGTCGCTGCGGCGGGCGGCGATTTGGGGCGAGGCAAAAGATTATTTAAACAAATCTGCTCTTTCCTTTTCGGGGGGGCAGCAGCAGAGGATATGCATCGCTAGGGCGCTCGCAGTGGAGCCTGAAGTCCTTTTGATGGACGAACCGACCAGTGCCCTCGACCCAATATCAACTTCAAAGATCGAAGACCTTGTTTCTGAACTCAAAGAGGATTATACTATTATCATCGTCACCCACAACATGCAACAGGCGACTCGCGTTTCAGACAACACCGCTTTTTTCCTGCTAGGGGAAGTCGTAGAGGCCGGAAGCACAGGGGAAATATTTTCAATGCCAAAGAACTCGAAAACCGAGGACTACATAACAGGGAGGTTCGGATGACGCGAAAGAGGTTTGAGGTTAAAAAAATGCCGAGAATATTTTTTGTCGAAGACGACGAGAACATAAGGAGCCTAGTGATTTACGCCCTCGCCACAGCGGAAATGGCGCCTTGCGGCTTTGAAGACGGGCAGGAGTTTTTTAAGGCGTTGAAAAAAGGCTCTCCCGACCTTGTGATGCTCGATATTATGATGCCCGGAGAGGACGGCGTTTCCATTCTAAAAAGGCTTAAGCAAAACCAGTCCACATGCGAAATCCCCGTAATCATGCTTACTGCCAAGGGCAGCGAATTCGACCGGGTCAAAGGCCTTGATCTTGGCGCTGACGATTACATCGTAAAGCCCTTTTCGATGCTGGAGCTGATTGCGCGAATCAGGGCAGTGCTAAGGCGGTCGGGGGCAGACCCTGCTGAAAGCTCGGTTTTGTCATATGAGAACATAACCATGGACACCGACCGTTACGCTGTTAAGGTCGACGGCGAAGCGGTGGAGCTTACGTACAAGGAATTTGAGTTGCTGCTGTACATGCTGCGCAACCACGACATCGTCCTGTCCCGCGACAAAATGATGACCAACGTATGGGGTTTTGACTACGAAGGCGAAAGCCGGACGGTTGACATGCACATAAAAACCCTGCGCCAAAAACTGAAGTCGGCAAGCAAGTGGATAAAGACCGTTCGTTCAATAGGGTACAAACTGGGTAAATAACATGAGAAAAACAATATACACCAACATGCTTTTCATAACAATTTCCGTAGTGCTCGTCACCGCCGTATTGCTGGCGCTGGTGTTTTACAGCTTTATCGGCAATCAGGCAAAGCTCGAAATCGCCAAGGAAGCTCAATACTTTTCAAAAGCGCTCGCGCTTGAAAACAACCCTGTCGCATATCTGGAGTCCTTAAGGCTGACCTTTGCCGATAACCGGGTCACTTTGATTTCGGCAGGCGGCGAAGTGCTGTTTGACAGTTATTCGGATGTTTCAGGCATGGAAAACCATGCAGAAAGGCCCGAGGTGAAGCAGGCCGTTGAAAGAGGGTACGGCGAAAGCAAACGCTTGTCTGCGACTTTGGGAGAAGATTCTTACTACTACGCCATAAGGCTGGACGGCAACAGCATCCTGAGAATTGCAAAGACCACCAAAAGCATGTCCTACGCTTTCCTTTCGCTTTTGGCTCCCTTTATTGCAATTGTGCTGCTTGTCATCATTGCAACTTACATCGTGTCGCACAGGTTGACAAGGCGGATCATCGACCCAATCAACAGCATCGACCCAGTAAGCGACGACAACGAATACCCTTATGACGAATTGGCGCCATTCCTCCTCACCATATCCCGGCAGAAGGATCAGATACGCGAGCAGATCGAAGCGCTCGACGAACACACCCGCACGATCCAAACGATCATCGAAGACATGCGCGAGGGCCTCATCCTCCTCGATTCATACGGGCGGATACTCGCTTCAAACATAAGCGCCATGAAGCTTTTTAACGCAAATGCGAAGGAGTACATGAATAAAAACATTCTGGAGCTGACAAGGCAGCACGACTTTTTGGAGAAGGTAAAAACGGCTTTGGGCGGCGAAGCTGCCGATGCAACATATGAATTTTTAAGCAGAACCATCCAAGTATTTTTCGACCCGATCTATAAAAACAACCACAACAACGGCGCCATCCTGCTTTTTCTCGACATAACGGAGAAAGCAAACGCGGAAAAGCTGCGGCGGGAGTTCACGGCAAACGTCTCCCATGAGCTGAAAACACCCCTCACCGTGATTTCAGGCTTGTCTGAAATGATTGTGCTTGGAATGGCAAAAGAAGAAGACCGCTTGGAATTTTCCCGCAAAATCAAGAATGAAACCGAACGGATGATTTCGCTTGTCAACGACATCCTCAAATTGTCTGAATTTGACGAAGCGCAAGCAATAAAGCATTTTGATGTTTTCAATTTGTACGACTTGGCCGAAGAATCGGTGTTCACGCTTTCTTCCTTTGCCGGCGAGAAAAAAATCTCTGTGGACATCCTGGGGGAAAGGTTTGAAATCGAGGCGAACAGAAACATGGTCGCAGAACTCTTGTACAACCTGATCGAAAATGCCATAAAATACAACGTGGAGGGCGGAAAGATATCCGTGGTTCTGTCCAAGAACAAAAGCGAAGCAGTAATCGAAGTCTCTGATACTGGCATCGGCATCGACAGCGAACATTTGCCTCGCATATTTGAGCGGTTTTACCGCGTGGACAAGTCCCGTTCAAAGAAAACAGGCGGCACCGGGCTAGGCCTTTCTATAGTCAAGCACATAGCCCAGTACCACAATGGCTCTGTGAGTGTTGAGAGTTCGCTCGGCCAAGGCACAAAAATCACTGCGACTCTAAAATCTTCTGTCTAGCGTTGCGCTGGTCTACCCCTCGATGTCCGGAATGCCGGCAAAACCCTTTTCAAGATCGTCTTCTGTAGGCACGTAGTCTTCCATCGTTCCGCTGTTGTACTGCATATACGCGCCGATGTCGTAATTTCCTGTCCCTGAAAGGCAGAACAAAATTGTCTTTTCTTCGCCGGCTTCCTTGCACTTCAGCGCCTCGTCGATGGCGACGCGTATCGCATGGGAGGATTCCGGAGCCGGCAAGTTGCCCTCGTAGCGCGCGAACAGCGTGGCGGCTTCAAATACCCGGCTTTGGTTTTCCGCACGGGCTTCGTCTATGAGCCCGTCATGGAAAAGCTGCGATATGATAGGGCTCATGCCGTGGTACCGAAGCCCGCCGGAGTGGCTGGCAGACGGTATGAACGACGATCCCAGTGTATACATTTTCGCAAGCGGCGTGACCTTGCCTGTATCGCAAAAATCATATGCAAACCGCCCCCGCGTCAAAGACGGGCACGAAGCTGGTTCGGCTGCGATGAAATACGGCGCCTTTTTGCCGGCTAGCTTGTCTGCCATGAACGGCGCTATCAAACCGCCGAAATTAGAGCCCCCGCCCACGCAGCCTATGACTATGTCCGGGTACTCGTCGTACCGCTCCATCGCTGTCTTGGCCTCAATCCCTATTATTGTCTGATGCAGCAGGACTTGGTCTAGGACGCTGCCGAGGACGTACCTGTAGCCTTCCGTGTTCAGCGCAGTTTCCACGGCTTCGGAAATCGCGCACCCCAAGCTGCCGCCGGTCTTTGGGTTTTCTGCCAGTATTTTGCGCCCTATTTCGGTAGTGTCAGAAGGCGACGGCGTAACAACGGCTCCGTGAGTCTCCATGACGCCCTTTCTGTACGGCTTCTGCTGAGCCGACACTTTGACCATGTAGACGCGGCAATCCAGCCCATAATACCCACAAGCCATCGACAGCGCAGTTCCCCACTGCCCGGCGCCTGTCTCTGTAGCGACGCCGCGCAAACCCTGTTTTTTTGCGTAATACGCCTGCGCTACCGCTGAATTGAGCTTGTGGCTCCCAGACGTGTTCCCTCCCTCGTATTTGTAGTAAATACGGGCGGGCGTATCCAGTGCCTGCTCCAGGCAGTGTGCGCGAACTACCGGCGACGGCCTGAACATCTTGTAAAAGTCCCTGATTTCACGCGGTATCTCTATGAACCGGTCCTTATCGTTTAGCTCCTGTTTCACAAGTTCCTCGCAGAAAACTGGGGTCAGGTCTTCCACAGTTACGGGCTGGTGTGTGGCGGGGTGCAGCATTGGCCTGTGGTCGGTTTTCATGTCTGCCCGGAGGTTGTACCACGCTTTTGGAATTTCATCCTCCGC
>JGI24705J35276_12237334_pt1 | contig 10725 bp, 7 predicted proteins | sample TergutNt197P4_FD_35276 | JGI IMG/M metagenome (IMG submission 35276)
TCTTTAACCGGAAGGACGATGCAATGATCCGCGGGGGGATGGAGACTTTAAGCTGCTCCTTCTTGCCACGTACGATAAACTGTAAAACCCCCGCGCGGGAAGGCCGGTCCGGCTGCCCGTTGATCCAGCCGTGTGCATTTTGCCCACGGATCGCGGGTGCCAGCCGGTGCCCGGTCTTCCCACGCCCTCTTCGAGAGATAAGGGCGCAGAAATCAAGCAAAACCGGACATCACGTGCCGCGGTAATACGGGCTTATGCCCGCTTTGCCGTTTGGATGGATTTGAAGCTTCGGATCGGAATCCTGGAATTCGATATGAACAAAATCCGCGTTCATGGTACAGGCATATACCGTGTTCGGGTCAAAATCCGAAATAGGCGATCAAACCCTCATGAACGAAACCGACGTTGTCATCATCGGCGCGGGCCATAACGGCCTCACCTGCGCGGCCTATCTCGCGATGGCTGGCCTCAAGGTAAAAGTCGTCGAGCGCCGCACGGTCATCGGCGGGGCCGCGGTCACGGAGGAATTTTTTCCTGGCTTCCGTAATTCGGTAGCGGCCTACACGGTGAGCCTGCTCAATCCGCAAGTCATCCGCGACTTGAAACTGGCCGAGCACGGCCTGCGCATCGTTGAGCGCCGCGCCCAGAATTTCCTCCCTGCTCCCGGCGGCAGCTATCTGCTCACCGGCGAAGGACGGACGAAGGAATCCGTTCGAAAGCTCAGCGTGCGCGATGCAGAGGCGCTCGACGGATTCTCGCGCGAACTCGAGGCGATCGCCGATGTGCTGCGGCAATTCGTGCTGCGCGCGCCGCCGAACCTGGTCGAAGGTTTTGGTACCAACGCGATCCGCGAGGCCTTCAACGCGCTTGGCGCTGGCAACATCCTGCGTCGGCTGACGCTGGAGCAGAGCCGCAGCCTGCTCGATCTGTTCACCCGCTCGGCCGGAGAGATGTTGGAGGAGCGTTTCGAGAACGATCTGGTGAAGGCGCTGTTCGGCTTCGACGCAATCGTCGGCAATTACGCAAGCCCCTACGCGGCGGGTTCGGCCTACGTGATGCTGCATCACGCCTTTGGCGAGGTGAACGGCAAGAAGGGCGTCTGGGGCCACGCCATCGGCGGCATGGGCGCTATCACGCAGGCGATGGCGCGCACTGCGCGCGCCCATGGCGCCGAGATCGAGACAGACGCAGGCGTGCGTGAGGTCATCGTCGAGCGCGACCGCGCGGTCGGCGTGATCCTCGACAACGGCACGGCGATCCGCGCGAAATATGTCGCCGCCAACGTGAATCCAAAACTGCTCTATACGCGGCTCATTGCGGCGGATGCCTTGCCGACGGAATTTCTGAATCGCATCCGCCACTGGCGCAACGGCTCCGGCACCTTCCGCATGAATGTGGCTCTGGCGAGCCTGCCATCCTTCACCGCTCTGCCCGGCGGCGGCGACCACCTCAGCTCAGGCATCATCATCGCGCCGAGCCTTGGCTATATGGACCGCGCCTTTCTTGATGCACGCGCGCAGGGGTGGAGCCGCGAGCCAGTGGTGGAGGTGCTGATCCCCTCCACGCTGGACGACACGCTTGCGCCGGAGGGACGGCATGTCGCAAGCCTGTTCTGCCAGCATGTCGCCCCCGAGCTGCCCGACGGGAAAACCTGGGACGACGCCCGCGAAGAGGTCGCCGATCTCATGATCGCGACCGTGGACAAGTTCGCGCCGGGCTTTGCGGCAAGCGTGCTCGGCCGCCAGATCCTCTCTCCGCTCGACCTCGAACGGCAATTCGGCCTGCTCGGTGGCGACATATTCCACGGCGCGCTGACGCTGAACCAGCTGTTTTCGGCGCGACCAATGCTCGGACACGCCGACTATCGCGGACCGCTGAGGGGCCTCTACCATTGCGGCTCCGGCGCTCATCCCGGCGGCGGTGTCACCGGCGCGCCCGGCCACAACGCGGCGCAGGTGATCCTGAGGGATCACCGGGCCCTGTTTACGAGGCGTGGATAAGCCTGTGGAAACAGCGTGGATGGATTGTCGATACCTTCCGGATTGGTCCGCCCAACAACTCCACGGATAAGGTGTGGAAAAAGCCGGTATGTTCCGGTGCAAAAGCCGGTGGAGCGCAGATGCAGGAACGTTTGAAAGCCTGTGGATGCGCATAGGTATTAGAGAGTGCCAATGGCGACCATTGAGCCACCCAATTAAGGAAATCTGCACCGAATGCCCCCCTCTCCGACCCACCGGGTGAGCCTTGCGATCGGCGATGAAGCCGCGGCAAAGCGCGCGGTGGATGTGCTGACCGAAATCTTCTTCGAGGACGATGCCGCAATCGCCGCGTTCGAGCGGCCCGATGGGCGCTGGGACGTCAACGTGCATTTTGCAGAAGCCCCCGACCAGGCGCTGCTGCGCGAACTCGTCGCCAATGCCGTGGGAAGCAAGATCGCCGAAACGATCGCCTTCGACACGGTCGAGGCCAAGGACTGGGTCAAGGCGAGCCTGGAAGATCTCGTTCCAGTCCCCGCCGGGCGCTTCATCGTGTATGGCAGCCATGACCGCGCCCGCGTACCCCAGAACAAGCTCGGCATCGAAATCGAGGCCGCACTTGCCTTCGGCACCGGCCATCACGGCACCACGCGCGGCTGTCTGCTCCTGCTTGACCATGTCCTGAAGCGTGCGCAGCCCCGCCGGGTGCTCGACCTCGGCACCGGCACCGGCGTGCTGGCGATTGCCGCGGCCAAGGCGCTGCATCGCGGCGTGCTTGGCAGCGACATCGATCCGCCCTCGGTGCGCGTGGCGCGCGAGAATGCCGAGCTCAACGGCGTCCGCAATCATGTGCAGGTGATCCGCGCCACCGGTTTCGCTGCGCCAGATTTTGCCCGGCATGGCCCGTTCGACCTGGTGCTGGCGAACATCCTCGCCAATCCCTTGCGCCAGCTGGCAGAGCCGATGGCGCGGCACCTTGAACCCGGCGCCCGCGTGATCCTCTCAGGCTTGCTGACGCCACAGGCTCCCGCCGTAATCGCCGCCTATCGCGCACGCGGACTGGTGCCGTTGCGGCACCTGCGGATCGAAGGCTGGAGCAGCCTGCTGCTGCGGCGTGTGTGGTGAACCGACGTGGAACAAGATCGAGCGCCGGAAGGTTTTGACACATCACGCAAGGCTCGTGCTGCCAGCCGCGCACGAAGTTTGCGAGGAGACGACGGGAGCCAGCAGTCACATGTTGAACTACGTGACATCGTCATTTGTGACGTTAGCACTGGTCATCGATCCGATCGGACTCGCACCCGTCTTCATTGCACTCACGCTTGGGATCGATCCTACGCAAAGACGAGGGATCGGGTTGCGGGCTTCTGTCATTGCGGCCGCAATACTGATCGTGACGGCTCTGCTCGGCAACTGGTTCCTGGCCCAGCTTCGCATCGGGCTTTCGGCGTTCCAGATCTCCGGCGGCATCCTGCTGTTCGGCGTGGCGACGCGGATGATCTTTGGCGAGCGTATGCGGCAGGAAAGCCGCGAAGCCGAGACCGCCGCGCGCGAGAAAATTGCCGATCTCGCCGCCTTCCCGCTTGCGATTCCCCTGATTGCCGGTCCCGGCGCCATCACGGCCACATTGTTGTTGGCGAGCCGAACCGGCGGCAATCCGTTATGGCTGCTTGCTCTCGTCCTCATCATCATGGCCGTGGCGATATCTACGGCCATCGCCTTCCTGCTGTCAGGCCAGCTTGCCCGCATCCTGGGCCGCACCGGCAACATGGTGATCGCCCGCCTGCTCGGAATCGTGCTCGCCGCCTTTGCCACCCAGTACGTGGTGGATGGAATCAACAGCGCCTTTCATCTGACGGGCTGAAAAGAAATGGCTGGAGCTGGGACAATACAAGCAGCGCTCACCTGCCCCGAAGCAGTCGTGATACGTATCTTGTCCTCAGGCTTGCTGAGGAACACGCTGGACGTCTGCTTTGGTTGGTTCAATGCGCCAGCTGTGAGAACCGCGTCAGTGATCACGGCTTCGCAAGAGGGAGAGGCAAATTATTCCGTCGGCTTCTCGTCGCGGTACGTCGCGCTACGCTCTCCGCTCAAACCCGGCTTTGCGCGCCTCTCGGCAAAACGGCCTATCATCTGGCTGATGACGCCCTGTGGCTTCTCGATTACGGGTGTGACCGGTCCGCGGTGGACCGGAGGAGCGATCTTCTCAAACATGAACGCAGGCACTGTGTATCCCCCTCGCCGTCGAGTCGAAACACTCCCCGGCATTTCCCCTGAACATTTGTTAATCTACCAAATGGGACTTCTTCAAGGCACGGTCTCCGCCAAGGATCACGCAAGACGTCAAAGTTGCGGAGTCATCCCCCATAATTCTAAGGTGATTTTGCATGTACGAGGCTCACTTTCAGACATTCGATGAACCGGAGACCAGCGTCGCCTTGGCCACCCGGCTCGCCGCGTTGCGCGAAGAACTTGCCCGTCGCAAGCTGACAGGCTTTGTGATTCCCCGCGCCGATCAGCAGCAGAATGAATATGTCGCACCATCAGAGGAACGGCTGGCTTGGCTGACAGGCTTTACCGGCTCGGCGGGGCTTGCCATCGTGTTGGCCGAGGAAGCAGCTGTGTTCGTCGATGGGCGCTACACGCTGCAGGCGGCGAAGCAGGTCGATACCAAGGCCTGGGCAGTCTGCCCGCTGGTTGATCCGCCGCCGGAGAAGTGGCTGTCCGCGCATCTGAAAGCGGGCGCGCGTCTGGGTTTCGACCCCTGGCTGCACACCTCCGCAGGCGCCGAGCGCCTCGCCGGGGCTTGCGCCGAGGTGGGGGCGGATCTGGTTGCGGTCGACAGCAATCCCGTCGATGCGATCTGGCCGGACCGGCCCCCTCCACCGCTTGCACCGGTTGCCGTGCACGGCCTGCAATATGCCGGCCTTGCCGAGACCGAAAAGCTGAATCAGATCCGGAGCGAGATTGACAAGCTTGGCGTCGATGCGCTCGTCCTGTCGGACAGCCATGCAGTGGCCTGGACCTTCAATATCCGGGGCGCCGACGTCCCGCATACCCCGCTACCGCTATCCTACGCGCTGGTGCCGAAGCAAGGCCGGCCCACCGTGTTCATCGACCACCGCAAGCTCTCCAACGCTGCCCGTGACCATCTCGAGCAATCCGCCGACGTACAGGAACCGGATGCGCTGACGCCGACTCTCACCGCGCTCGCAAAAGACGGCGGCGCAATCGCGCTCGACACTGCCACGGCGGCCGATGCCCTGAGCCGGCTGATTGTTGCTGCTGGCGGTAAGCCGGTACGCGGCAGCGATCCGGTGACACTCCTCAAGGCGATCAAAAACACAACGGAGATCGCAGGCGCAAGGACGGCACACAAGCGCGACGCGGTCGCGCTGGCACGCTTTCTCGCCTGGATCGAGCGCGAGGCGCCCTCTGAAAAACTGACCGAGATCGACGCGGTGGAAGCGCTCGAGACCTTCCGCCGCGACTCGGGCGCACTGAAGGACGTTTCGTTTCCGACCATTGCAGGCACCGGGCCAAACGGCGCCATCGTGCATTACCGTGTCACCCGCAAGAGCAACCGGCGGATCGCGCGCGGCGACCTCCTGCTGATCGATTCCGGCGCGCAATACGAGGACGGCACCACCGACGTCACCCGCACGATTGCGATCGGCGAGCCGACAGAGGAAATGCGCGACCGCTTCACCCGTGTGTTGCGCGGTCATATCGCGATCGCGCGGGCAATCTTTCCGGACGGCACCACCGGCGCGCAACTCGATACGCTGGCGCGACAATATCTCTGGCAGGCTGGCATCGATTTCGAGCATGGAACCGGGCACGGTGTCGGCAGCTATCTCTCGGTCCATGAGGGGCCGGCGCGGATTTCCAAACTGGGCACCTCGGCGCTTAAGCGCGGCATGATCCTGTCCAACGAGCCCGGCTACTACAAGGCTGACGGCTTTGGCATCCGGATTGAAAATCTCGAACTCGTGGTCGCGGCCGAGATCAACGGCGCCGAGAAATCGATGAATGCGTTCGAAACGCTCACGCTCGCGCCGATCGACCGGCGGCTGATCGATGTGACGATGCTGAGCAAGGACGAGCTGGCATGGCTGAACACCTACCACGCCCGCGTCAGGGCTGAGGTGCGGCCACAGCTCGCCGAGCCGACGAAGGCCTGGCTCGATCAGGCGACCGCAGCGCTGAAATAGCCTTCGCTTCGCCGCCTCGCAGACCTGCGATCGGGCCGAGTCGGCCCTTCCGGCCTCGGCGGGGCGGAGCCGTTCCGATTTTCGCCACATCAACAGTGTTTTACCAATACGATCGTGGTCTTCACGTTATTCGCATCCTGGGCTTCCTCCGGAAAGGTTGTCAAAATGCGTCTCGCCAGCCGGATTGCTGCCGCTGCAACTGCTGCGTTCATTTTTGCAACCATGGATCTGCCCGCCGAAGCGGCGTCGGGCCCATGCGGGGAGGCTGAACTCTCGGTCCTGCCCTCGCCTTTCGCGCCCTGGATGGGGGCGCCCCTGCGCCTGATGATCGTCGCCGAAAAGCCGCTTGAGGGCGTGCTTTCGCTGGTCGCGCCGGATGGAAGCGTCGCGGCCAAATCCTCCGACCGGCACGGCGGTCCGCCGTATTCCTGGTTCGCCGAGGTCGCCGCGCCATCGGCGGGCACGTGGCACGCAACCCTGACACTCGATCACCCGACAGCGGAATGCACCACGATCACGCGCGAGATCTCCGTGAGCGGGCGAAAGCCAGCCCCTCCGCCTATTCCGTCCGGTCGCTTCTGGCAGGTGCGCAACAGCTGGAATCGCGCCACGGAATCTCTGTTTTCGGCATGGATCGAGAAACTGTTCGACGCGCCTCCTGATCAGGATCTGTCCTGGAAAGCGTGGCATGAAGTCTTGCGCGACCAGTCGCGCAATTTCCTGTTCAACCATCTGGGGCGCGGCGAGGACAACGTTAAGACAGGCCTGCGCCCCGACTGTGCCGATTTCGTGTACTTCCTACGCGCCTATTTTGCCAACAAGATGGGGCTTCCGTTCGGCTACTCCAATTGCTCGCGGGGCACCGGCGGCAAGGCGCCCAAGTGCTACCAGTGGTTCGACATGGAGCACCCCGAGCTCACTCGTCCGCCGCCGCCGCCCGAACAGGACGTCGCCCCGGCCATCGTCGCCGCCGCCACACCGCAGCTCTTTGGAGGGCCGCAGGCTCCGACGCCAGCAGCCCCGCCGAAGCGAAAGCCGCCAACAACGTTCAGCGAATTTCTGCGGGACGTCGGCGACGTCGTGCATACTGGCGCCGTGCGCGTCGCCGGCAGCGACGAAAACTCCGATTTCTACACCGTGCCACTGACGCAGGAGACGCTTCGTCCGGGCACGGTCTACGCCGACCCCTATGGCCACGTGCTGATGCTCGTGCATCGCGTGCCGGAGGTGGACGGCAAGCCGGGCGTCTTCCTTGCCGTCGATGCTGAGCCCGACGGGTCGATCACACGAAAGCGTTTCTGGCGCGGCAATTTCCTGTTCGTGCACGATCCCACGCTTGGTGGTCCTGGCTTCAAGCGCTTCAAGCCGATCGTGCGCGGCAAAAACGGCGCATTGCGACGGCTGGCCAACGCCGAGATCGCCAGCAATCCGGAGTATGCCGATTTTTCGCTCGATCAGTCCCAGATGAGTGCGGAGGATTTTTACGATCGCATGGATGATGTGATGTCGCCCGAAACTCTCGATCCCGTCAAAGCGATGACGGACGCCATCGCAAGTCTGGACGAACAGGTGAAGACGCGCGTGACGTCGATCGAAAACGGACGGAAATATCAGGAAAAGCAGGCTGGCGAGATCGCCATGCCCAACGGCCCCTCGATCTTTGCGACGTCCGGAGCCTGGGAGGACTACTCCACACCGGCGCGCGATTTTCGCCTGTTGATCGCGATCGATGTTGTGCGCGGATATCCCGATCGCGTCATAAGGCGGGCGGTGCGCTTTGCGATGCCGGGCGGCAAGAGCAGCGAGGATGTGAAAAGCGAGTTGCAGGGGGTGCTTGCATCCGAGCTTGCCTCGCGGAAAATATCCTACACGCGCAGCGATGGCTCGCAGTGGACGCTTTCGCTCAAGGAGGTCCTCGACCGGGCACCGCTGTTCGAGATGGCCTACAACCCGAACGACTGCGCCGAGTTGCGGTGGGGCGCGGCGGAAAACAGCGAGGAGGCGTCCACGTGCAAGCGGCACGCGTCGCAGGCACAGCGCGCGAAGATGTCGTCGGAGTACCGCCCCTGGTTCCACGAACGGCGCTGGCCGACGCATGGGTAGTCTCACTCCCCGATCAGCTTGAGCCACTCGTCTTCAGTCAGCACCGTGACGCCGTGCTTCTTCGCATCCGCAAGCTTCGAGCCGGCGCCTGGGCCGGCGACAACGATGTCCGTCTTCTTCGACACCGAGCCGGACACCTTTGCACCTAACCGTTCCGCAGTTGCTTTTGCTTCATCGCGGGTCATGCGCTCAAGCGTGCCGGTGAACACCACCGTCTTGCCGGCGACGGCCGAATTGCTCTTCGGCTTCTCGGCATCAACGATGGTGACCTCACTGGTCAACCGTTCAACAATGCCGCGATTGTGGCTCTCGCCGAAATAGGCCGTGATGCTGGCAATCACGGTGTCGCCGATCTGGTCGAGCGCATCCATCTCGGCGATCGCCTCCTGATCACCCCCAGTGACCTTCAGACAGGCGTCGTGGAACGACTGCCAGGAACCATAGCCACGCGCCAGCGCCAGCGCCGTGGTCTCGCCGACATGGCGCATCCCGAGCGCATAGATGAAGCGCTCCAGCGAAATCTGCCGCCTGCCCTCGATGGCGTTGAACAGATTGCGCACCGAGGTTTCGCCGTATCCCTCGATCTTCTCGAGCTTCAGCGTATTGTTGCGCGCCTGGAGCGTGAAGATGTCGGCGGGCTCCCTCACCCATTCCTGGTCAAAGAAGTTCTGAATCTGCTTTTCGCCGAGACCGTCGATATCGAACGCCCGTCGCGACACGAACAGTTTCAGGTGCTCGATCTTCTGATAGGGACAGGCGAACTCCCCGGTGCAACGCGCGCGTGAGCCCTCTTCGCCCGTCGCCGTCTCCTCGCGCACGACAGCAGTTTTCAGCTCGCACGGGCACGTCTTGGGGAATTCAAATTCCTTCGCATGCTCGGGCCGTTTGTCGATGACGACGTCGACCACCTGCGGGATCACGTCGCCGGCGCGCTGGATCACGACGGTGTCGCCGATCCTGATGTCGCGTCCCTCGCGCAATTGCTCGCCCTTGCCGCCGATGCCGCGGATATAGTCCTCGTTGTGCAGCGTCACGTTCTGCACAATCACGCCGCCGACACCCACCGGCTCGAGCTTCCCAACCGGCGTGAACGATCCGGTACGCCCGACCTGAATCTCGATGTCACGCAGCACAGTCGTGGCGCGTTCGGCCGGAAATTTGTGCGCGATCGCCCAGCGCGGCGTGCGTGAAACGAAGCCGAGACGCTCCTGCCAGTCGATGCGATCGACCTTGTAGACGACGCCGTCGATGTCATAGTCGAGTTCGGCGCGCTGCTCCTCGATCATGCGATGGAAGGCGATCAGCTCCTCGACCGAGTGACACAGCTTCGTCAGCGGATTGGTCTTGAAGCCGCAGCGCTCGAACCAGTGGATCATGCCGGTCTGCGTATCCTGCGGCATTTTGCTGATCTCGCCCCAGGCATAGGCGAAGAAGCCAAGCGGCCGTGAAGCGGTGATGGTCGGGTCCTTCTGCCGCAAGGAGCCGGCGGCCGAATTGCGCGGATTGGCAAAGACAGTGTCGCCAGCAGCCTTCTGCCGCTCGTTGAGCGCCAGAAAAGCCTTCTTGGTCATATAGACCTCGCCGCGCACCTCGCAGATATCGGGCACATCATCGCCGCTCAGCTTCTTGGGAACATCATGCAGCGTGCGGATATTGGCGGTCACGTCCTCGCCCTCCGCGCCGTCGCCACGCGTCGCCGCGGTGACGAGTTCGCCGCCCTCATAGCGCAGCGACATCGAGAGCCCGTCGATCTTCGGCTCAGCGGAGAAATCGATCTGGTCGTCCGCAAGCTTCAGGAAGCGCACGATGCGACCGGCGAAATCGCGCACGTCCTCCTCGGCGAAGGCGTTCTCGAGGGACAGCATGGGAACGGCGTGCCGAACCTTCTTGAAGCGCCCCGACGGCGCGACGCCAACCTTTTGCGACGGCGACTCCGCGGTAACGAGTTCGGGAAAGCGCGCCTCGATGGCGTTGAAGCGATTACGCAGCGCATCATATTCAGCGTCGCTGACGGTGGGCGCGTCTTCCTGGTAATAGCGTCGGTCGTGCCCCTCGATCTCCAGCGCCAGCCGCTTCCACTCGACCTTGGCCTGCGCCTTGGTGAGGTCAGCGACATCGAGAAGCGGTTTTTCTTTAGCTGTCTTTGCCATGCCGGAATTTCTTACCTGTCATTCCACGTTGCGCAAGTGCGCAACGGCGTTGCGCAAGCGCGTTGCGTCTGCGGGGGTCTTGAGAACCATACCCGAAAATGATCGGGCGGTGGGAAACGGGGCTCATGTTGCCTTACGTTTATATGCTTGCCAAGGTGTCGAAAAGTCGTTCCGAGATCGTGGGTGGCCGCATTCATCACATAGTTCATCGCTTGGTCTCCCGACCCGCACCTTCACTACGCATGAACGATGGTTTACCCTCCCCTGGAGGGGGAGGGTCGG
>JGI24705J35276_12237333_pt1 | contig 10713 bp, 9 predicted proteins | sample TergutNt197P4_FD_35276 | JGI IMG/M metagenome (IMG submission 35276)
GCTGTTGTGGCAAGCATTGGAAACGCCGCAAAAAAAGGAATTCTCATACGAAATGGAGAAACCTTGGAGAAAATGTCTAAGGTCAAAGTACTGGTGGTAGATAAAACAGGAACAATCACCAAGGGCAAACTCGAAGTTACAAACATAACAAGCTTTAGCCAATACACAGCTGACCAAATTTTACAGTTTGCCGCCGCATCAGAAAAATGTTCTGAACACCCCTTTGCTAAAGCCATCTTGGAGCAAGCAATCAAAAAAGGGATGGATATCTCACACCCCGAATACTTTGAGCATCATCCAAGTTTAGGGGTATGCATCACCAACAACGGATCAGCCATAGTCACCGGAAATAAACAACTCATGCAAAAATGCTCCATACAACTAACCCAGAACGTGCAAGACTATATGATAAATCAAGACCGTTCAACCGTTGTTCTTGTTGCAAAAGAAAAAGAACTGATAGGTGCGATAACTTTGACAGATCAACCCAGAGAAAACATCAAAGCGATACTATCAGAAGTGAAACAAACAGGAGTTAAACAAGTCATAATGTTAACAGGGGACAACAAAAGCGTTGCCCAAGCAGTTGCAGAAAATTGTGCAATCGATGAAACCGCAGCTGACTTGATGCCCACAGACAAAGTCAACAAGATTAGAAATCTCAAAGAGAATGGTCTAACGGTTGCTATGGTGGGAGATGGAATTAACGATGCACCGGCACTCGCTGAAGCTGATGTAGGTATTGCTATGGGGTTAGCTGGAACCGAAGCAACTATTGAAACAGCCGGCATAGTACTAACCTCAGATGATTTGTCAAGGCTACCGCAAATGTTTAAGATAGGAAAAACAACAATGACAATTATCAAGCAAAACATCGCATTTGCACTAGCCGTAAACATTGTTGGCATAGCTCTATCCAGCCAAGGGCTGATAACGCCATTGGCCGCAGCCATAATTCACGAAAGCAACGCACTAATAGTTATGGCCAATTCACTTAGGCTTCTTAGGGTAAAATAAAAAACTAGGTAGAGGATTTTGCCTCTTTGACTGCCTGGTCTATGAGCCGCAATATTTCACGTCTGGCCTCACTAATGGTAAGAGGAAGCTCATCAGCGATGGGCAAATTATTTTCTTTCTTTAGGACTTCAAAGAGGTGAGCTATGCGAGGAGAACGCAGATTTACTTTGCGGATTAATTCAGTGTTTGAAAAGCTTGTTTTAGGCGTACCCTCAGAGACTATTTTACCTTTATTTAAGATGTATAACTTGTCTGCAAATAAAGGAACCATGTCTACATCATGGGTAGCCAATAGCAGAGTAATACCCTTTTCTTTGTTAAGTTTGAGCAATAAATGCAGTATATCACTTGTGGCAATGGGGTCAAGACTGGAGGTGGGCTCATCCATTATGATAACTTCAGGTTGCATCGCAAGCACACCAGCCAGTGCAACTCGTTTTTTCTGGCCGCCGCTTAGAAAATGTGGAGGTTTGTCTACGAACTCGGTCATACCAACAGTTGTAAGTGCATCATCGACAAGCTGCTTGACATGCTCAGAGGTATAGCCTAGATTTAGAGGCCCAAAGGCTACGTCTTGTTTTACAGAAGAGGCAAAAAGTTGGTCATTTGGATCTTGAAAAACAAAGCCCACTCTTTTGCGCAGATTTAGCAAAGATTTAGCATCATAGGAGAGGGGTTTGTCTTCAAAGTATATGTTACCAGAAGTAGGTTTTAGAATACCATTTAGATGGTTAAGCAGAGTGGTTTTTCCAGAACCGTTTGTACCTAAAAAGGCAACACGTTCGCCTCGGGTAAAGTTTAAAGAAATTTCATCAAGAGCCAAGGTTCCATCTGAGTAACGGTGGGATAATTTTTCTAAGCTAAATATCATTTAGATAACTCCTATGTTTAGTGTCAAAAACAGCAAGACAACAAGTAAAATATCAAAGATCACAATGCCCACAAGTACTAGTTTTTTTGGAGAAGCAAAGTCATCAAGGATACGTATATCACCATCGTATCCTCGGGCGTTCATAGCGGCAAGTGTCCGCTCTCCCTGATCTAGGACTCGTATGAAAAGGCTGCCAATAAGCATAGATAGGGCGCGTATGCGATTTAGCCAGCCGGATCGTCTGAGGCGGAGTGTTTGGGCAAGACTCATCTGCTCAGAGATTTCTAAAAATAAAAAGATGTAGCGATAGATCATCATAGATAACTCAACCATAACTTGGGGCATGCGAATACGACGGAGAAGAACACAAAGATCAGTTATTGAGGTAGTGAGTACAAGAAAGAAAAGACAAGAAAGAGCGCCCTCGACTCTGAGAAAAGTAGTTATGCTCATAGAGAGGCCACTTTTAAATATAGACCAGGTAAACCAAGGAAACTGGATTTCTAGTAGAGTTGCGCCAGATCCAAAGAATAGGGCTAAAAAAATACAGCTAAGCGCAAGCATATAGGTGGGATAAACAAACAAATTGAAGTAAAGACGAGCTCTAACCTTAGCAAGACATAAGACCAGAATTGTACAGATTATAAACACTACAACCGGAACAATAAAAGTTGGTGCAGAAACACTTATTATAAGTGCTGAGAGGGCAAAAAAAGTTTTAGTTATTGGGCTGTTTTTTGCTAATGTGTTAGTATAAGCCGATCGGTCTAGTTCAGTATAAAGTTCGGAATGGCTCAATGGGCAGGTCTCCTTTCTTTCGGCAAATTAGTTCGTGACTCCATCCGATTTTTGCAAGTTAAACATACTTCGTTTATGCGCTATCTATACTTTGCTCATACACCCGAAGGTGTCTCCCAAAAAAGAGGAGGGATACAACAATATTGGAGGGTTAACTGTTGGTTTAGTGCGGTTTTGCCCGCATGTACCCAACGAAATAACCCAGTATTGAGGCTCCGATGGCAACCTGTAATGAGAAAATTATACATTCGCCCAATTCATCAGGCTTATATCCCAAGGGGTCAATCCAGGGTTCATAACCGCTTGACAGGATTTCGTCAGGACCTTGGCCGTCTGTTCCGCTGAAATCGCCGGCGTTAAACACGAAGGGCAATATGAATATAGCCAACACAACTCCAATGAGCAGTATATACACATACTTCATTTTGACTGGTTGCTTTGCAGTAATGGCTTTGCCTGCGGCACGGATGGACTTTAAGCCCTTTTTAGTTCCAATGAAGTGTCCTAGTGTAGCGGCCATTATACCTGCTTGCACTGAGAATAACAGTATCTCTGTTTCACCTGGAAGCGAAATTAACTCTTCAGTCAGAGGAGTGTATCCTAAAGCTACGATGTAGGCAAATAGGGCGAGCGGTGTCGCTATGGCCAATGCTATGTAATATTTATACTGCATTTTCCGAGTTCGCCTCGTTTTGTGTGTTTGTAAGGGGGATTTTTAATACCCCTAATTTTTGGAGGATACTGCCTTTGTATTTTGATAGGAAGCTAAAAAGCAAAACAGCAAGAATACCCTCAGCTATGGCTAGTGGAATCTGTGTAATGGCATATATGCTAAAGAAGGTTACAAAGGAAGCAAAAACACTACCGTTGGTTGGGAATGCAAGACCGAGTTGAACAGCTGTAGTGATATAGGTCATTAAATCGGCAACAACAACTGCAACAAAAACACCTATTGAGGGGTTAAGGCGAGTTTTTTTAAACACCCACCATATTGCAAAGGCTATCGCGGGTCCAACAATACCCATGGAGAAAATGTTAGCTCCAAGGGTCGTTATACCACCGTGAGCCAATAATAAGGCTTGAAATGTCAGAACTATTACTGATATGGCACTTGTTATTGCCGGTCCGAAAAGAATGGACGAAAAACCAGTACCTGTTGGGTGTGAACTGCTTCCGGTTACAGATGGAAGCTTGAGGGCAGAGATTACAAAAACAAATGCCCCAACTAGCGCCAAAAGCGGCTTGATCTCAGGCATTTTTTTTGTTAATTTAGCAACCTTGTAGATACCATAGGCCACTATAGGCAGAGATATCGCCCACCATATTTGCCACCATGGAGATGGCAGAAAACCTTCCATTATGTGCATATTGTGAATTTCCTCTCTTTTTATGGTTGGATATACCAACCGACCCGAAAACTTATAAACTTTCGTTTAACCTAAGTTCAACAATAGGTTGAATTGATATGGCCAAACAAGCAACCAACACGCGACTCCTCCAAAACAAAGGAGAATTCACCAAATTCCAAATCCTTCTCGAAATCATGCGCAACCAACCCCACATCAAACAAAAAGACATAAGCGACAAACTAGGCATAACCATCCAAGCCATCAGCAAATACTTTAAAAAACTCAGCAAAGAAGGCCTCCTTGAGTCAGGCAGCGAACGTGCCGACTACCGCCTAACCCCCAAAGGAGTAACCAAACTACGCGAAGACATGCAAGGCCTAGAGAGCTATGTTAAAGAAATCAAACAAGAACTAAAAATCGAACATGCCTGGCCAGCCATAGCCACCCAACCCGTCAAAGCTGGCGAAGAAGTGGGATTAATCATGAAAGAAGGCGTCATGTACACCTCACCCATCAACAACCCACAAACCCAAGCAAAAGGCATAGCCCTCGCCGATGCCCAACCAGGCGAAGACTTGGGCTTAAAAGAACTCCACGGCAAACTCCACGTTAACCAAGGAAAAATCCTCATCGTAAAACTACCCAGCATCCGCAAAGGTGGCTCCAACGCAACAGATATGACAAAAGTACAAACATACTATGACGAGTTCAAACCTGACAGAATAGGCGTCATGGGAGCAGTCGGTCGAGCAGTCCTCAACAAACTAGGACGCAAAGCAGACATTGAATTTGGAATCAGCCGCTCAGCCGCCATCGCCGCATCAAGAGGTCTAAACGTCTTTGTACTAGTAGTAGGCCGAATGGTCAACCGTATGATCCAAGAAATCGATCAAATCAACATGAAATCCGGCGGCAACATAATCTACGAAGTCAAAGATGCACAACAACTAACCCAACAATAAACAACAAAACGACACACTGATGCAACAGCTACAAGAGACGTAGCTGTAATTCAGTTATTTTTTTGCCAACCACAACACACACGACCCAATCATACATTGTTTTTATTGTAAGAGTTCGCAAACCATTTTTTTAAAAAATAAAGCAAAATTTGAGATACCTTGCCAGATCACAAACACTACTTAAAAAATCCATCAAGAAACAATTAGTTAAAATAAAAAAAGAAAGGGTTGGGTTAAAGTCAACAAAGCTGTTTAACGTGGTGAAGTAGGATTGAAAATCGAATCGTTAAGAGATGGGTTTACGCTTATGCTTGAGATAACGTATTCAGCTTCGGCGGCGTCAGCAGGATAGTTGTAGTTTGTGCTTGCATCTTCACAGTTCTTGCCTAGATCGTCTACAATCATAGCCATTAATATGACATATGTTTCAAAGTCTTCATCATAAGTGCTTTCAAACCATTCAGTAGCATCCATACTCATGAAGGATGTTTTATCTGCTTGGTTTATGACATAGTTGTAGGTTTCACCCTCAACAGTCATATCAATTCTTAGCACTTGGTCTTCTTTATTGACGTTTTTGATTGAACATACATAGGTTACATCATGTGAAGCAGCAGTAAACTTTAGAGAAGTCGCGTCAGCAATAGATACCTCAGGTGCAGGGTTTTCTTCTTCGTTTGTCATCAAAAGGGCGGCCGCGGCTACAGCAACGATAACTACCGCTAAAATTGCAACAATGATGTAGATAGTTTTTTTATTCACTTGAATCACACCATTTTATGGCTTTCTCTTTGCTCAAAAAGTAATATAAGCTTTTCCAAAAGCTGGCTCACCTGAAAGGCAAATCAATGAAAAATGCAAGAAAATACATACAAAAAAACAGTTACTTAAATAGTAATACATAACAAATATAGAAGCAAGAAATCTAAAATAAATATATAGAACGTTTTAGCGTTCAATAGAGAGTTTGCTCGCGTTTGCTTCTTTATCTATACTAATCACATGATCGGCTGTTGCTGCAAATGCTTCGCTGTGAGTAACTGCAATTATCTGCTCAATCGCTTTGAATTTACCAATGGCATCTGCGAGCCGTTCGATACTGCCATCTTCGCTACCCAAGTTTTCGGTGGGTTCATCTAGCATAAGCATGCTCAAACCCTGTCCAGTGTGGGATTGCATAATAAGTTGTCCTAGACCCATGCGGTAAGCAAATGCTAAGAGAGTACGTTCTCCGCCGGAGAGATTGTTAACTTCACGGTTTACGCCTGCTTCGCTTTTTACATAGGGGGTGTAGGTTTCGTCGATGACTACGTTTAGCATAGGTGTTTCGCCGCCCACTAAACTATCTAGAACCTGTTGGACAAAGTTGTGCAAAACTTTGACAAATTCGCGTCGAAGTTTAGGCTGGATACTGCGATAGGCATCACGAATTGCACCTAAAAGCTCAATAATGCGACTGATTTTTTCGCTTCGATCAAGCTTTTGTTGGGCTATTTCAAGCCGGTCTTTGATTTCTTGCAGATGGAGGTTTAGATCTGCTTTGCGGTTTGCTTTGGTGCGCAGATCTAATTCGGCGGCGTAGTATTGTTTTAGGGTTTGGTCTTTTTGGTCTTTAGCGGCCTGCAACTCGGATATGTCAAATTGAGCGATTTGAGCTTGGCAGACTTGGAGCTCTGTTTGTTGGACCGCTTCGAGGCGTTGGTTGACTTCTTGTTCAGCAAGCAGATTTTTTAGGTTGTCTTGCTCCTCAACGATTCGAGCGGCCAAATCAGGGTTTCTTGCCAGATTGGTCTGCAAATCGTTGTAGGCTTGGGAGGCCGTAGTTTTTGTTTTTTGTATAGTAGCCACCTCAAGGCGCAGACGATTAATGATTTTTTCTCGCTCTTGATTGGTTTGGGTTATGTTTTTTAGTAAATCGGTTTTGTAGGCACCCATGAGGGGTTGGCTGCACATGGGGCATTGACTGTCTTGGGCAGATTTGCGGAGGGTCTCAGCTCTTTTTTGGTCTTGAAGCAAGCTTTGAGAAGCCGCTTCCTGCTCGGCTCGTAGTTGTGAGAGTTTATCATCAAAGCTCAAAAGACATTTGTGTAGTTGTTCAAGGGTTTGGTCTTTGGGTATCCCGGTTTGTTCTAATCGGCTCAAGCATTGATTGATTTGAGTGTCAAGGGAGGTTTGGCGTTGGATTAGGTTGGTCAGTATTGTTTTTTTGCCCTCAATGCGCTCAGTTAGGGCGGTTGAGGTTTGGGTCGTGTTGGTATAGTTGGCATTTAGGCGGGCTTCTTGGCGTTTGAGTTCTTCTATGGCGAGTTTTTTTTCTTCGGAGCGTTTTAGGCGTAGATCAGCTTCGTCAAGGACGGATTTGGCATTGGTTAGTCGTTGGGTGGAGGTTTCAAGGGCCATCACCAATGAGGTAAAGTCTTCACTTGCGCGGTTGTATTCTGCGCCAAGTTTTTCTAAGCTACAAACATCGGGGTCTTTTTCGTAGATGCGTTTTTCGGTTTCAAAGTCACGTTGATACTGTGCGATGCTGCTCCAGGCGGTCTCATAATCAGATAAACCGAAAAACTCGTCGATACGGATTTGGCGGTCCCGGGGTTTAGCATCTAGGAGGTCTTTTAGGTGTTCTTGGCGAAACCAAACAATTTCGCGGTAGAGATCGCGATCAAGACCGGTGATTGCTTTTATTTGTTCTGCGACTGCCTCGTTTTTCATCGAGGCAACGAGTTGATCGTCTTCATAGAGTTTTAGCTGTTCGCTGTCTTGGTTTAGGGCCCGGCCTTTGCGCTTTAAGCCACGGATTAGTTTGTATATGCGGCCGTTTTGGCTAAACTGTAGAGTTACTCGGCAAAAGTCTGCGTCTTCGCGCATAAGATAGTCAAAGCTTTTGCGGCCAATGGTGTCGCCAAATAGTGCAAAGTCAATGGCGTAGAGTATGCTGGATTTGCCGCATCCCACGCCCCCCACGATACAGTTAAAGCCTCGAGTGAAAGGTACAGTGGATTTGGTGTGGCTACGAATGTTTTCCAGCTGCACAACATCAATTTTCATGGGTGAGTTCCTCGATGATTTGTTTAACTTTGGCATCTTGCTTTTGTGCCAAGGGTTCAATCAAACTCAGAGCGCCATGGGCAATGCGTTTAGCCTCGGTTTGGCCATATCGATCAGAGAAAATCTGTACAAAGTAATCAAAGGCCTTGGTTTTTAGGTCTTTGAATTCACCCTCAAAAATAGAGCGCACCACCTCATCGGAGACCACTGTTTCTCTGAGCTGAACAATAGGATGAACCAAAAGAGCCTTGGGGGCAGCACTGCGGATTTTGGGTACATCTAATTCGGCACGACTAGCCTCGGTGGGCAGAGTACCACAGATTATGGGCACAATTATAACATCGGCTTCATCAGCTTCTTTGACCATCTGCACCGCCATCTCTGTTATCTTGGCAGGGGATAAACCGGTGTAGTCATATTCTAGGCTGATAAAGCGTCTTGGGGTGTATAGTTCAATTAACTCTGGGGTGGGTTGGCCTTTTTCGTTGACTTGTACGTGGTAGAAGCCTTTAGTAATTTTGCCCTCATCATAGCCGGAGGATTCTGTGCAACCGCTATAGACTAAAATTCCGCTCTTAAAGCGGCCGGTGTAGCGGTCGTGGATGTGTCCTGCGGCATAGTAGCAAAAGCCATCAGGTAGCAACTCGGGAGGAATTTCAGCTTCCATATAGGAGGGCTTAACGTTTGGTAGATCCAGAGCACCGTGGAACACAAAGATGTTGGCTAGATTGGGCTGGGGAGTGGGGGGGTTTTCTTCCATAAAGCGTGGGAGTGCTTCTATGGTTTTGGGGCGGTTATGATAGTTGGGAATGCCATAGACATAGCAACAATCGGGTTTGCTCCAGCAGGAGCCGCGGTGTCGGGGCAGATGAAAGATAAGCCCAGCGCTGTCAAGGGGGTAGAGAATGGTGCTGGTTATGGTGTTTGGGGCGGAGTCGTGGCTGCCATCTACGGTTAAAACTGGGATATTGGCATCTTTTAGGCGTTTAAAACTGCGTACCGTGTTTTCTAGGGTGTGATTGCTGGGTCGGGCTTGATGGAAAAGATCGCCTGCGATAATCATAAAGTCGGGTTTGAGTTCGAGGGTTTTGTCCACAACTTCGCTAAATGCGCTGTCAAAGTCTTGCCTTCGAACCTCTAAGCCATACTGGGTATAGCCTAGGTGTAGATCAGATACATGGACAAAGCTAAATGGCTTCAAGCGCAGACACCTTTTGTTTTGGTTGCTAGGTTGTCTATGGGTTCTTTGAAAATATAGTTTTTTATCGTCGTACAGTTTTTTGCTGTTTGGGTTTTGTAGTTTTCAAGGTGTTAATTGGGGGGATTTTGGCGTAAAAATATAAGAAGGCATAGCGTTATGATGGGCAGGCGTCAGATTATGCAATGCCAAAAGTGCACTACAGAAACGGTGATGCCGTTTCGCTGTCCGTTCTGCGGTGGGCAATTTTGTAGTCATCACAGGCTACCAGAGAACCATGGCTGTATTGGGATTAACAATGCTAGGGCTCAAACACAGCAACGCGCGGTAATTCAGCAAAATGATGGCTCTTACAATTACAGCTATGTCTATGGTCAAGACAGCTACAAGCGTCAACAGCGCATACGTTGGAGCCCCAAAGAAGTCAAACATTTAGGTATCGCCATAGCGCTTGTTATTGGCATCGGTTTATCGATAGGCATCGGTTTATCTTCAGATATGTATAGTTTTTGGCCGCCTCTGTGGGCATGGGAAGTGATAGGCGTGTTTGCTGTGATTATGACTATGTCTTTTCTTGTGCATGAGATAGCACACAAAGTTATGGCACAAAAAGCAGGAATGTGGGCAGAGTTTAGATTAACAAAGTTTGGTGCAATTATTACATTTATTTCAGTATTTATACCGTTTAAATTTATTGCTCCAGGTGCTATGATGATTGGAGGCCATGCGCCCTCAGCTAAGAACATGATAAAGATTGCTATTGCAGGGGTCATAACAAATATGATTTTTGCGGTGGTGTTTCTGGGGTTAGTGTTTGGATTACCCATCAACGCCTATTCAGGAATGCTTGTCTACTCAGCGTTCTTTAACTCGTTTATGGCAGTCTTAAATTTGATTCCCTTTGGACCCTTGGACGGTAATAAAATCTTTACGTTAGACAAGAAAGTATGGGCGTTAGCATTTGTCCCAGCAATCAGTATAATGGCATTTATTGGGTTTGTGTTTTTTATTTGAGGCGGCTATTCGCCTCTGACAAAGAGTAGATAGTGGTTTACGGTATAGTTCCATGTGCCGCCCATGCCGGCGGTGTTGTAGGTGTGTAGTTTCCAGCCGTGGGCTTCCCATTCTGTGATTGTTTTAGCGACGTGGTTGTGGTGTCCCACGACTATGCATTGCCATTCTTTCAAGTGTTTTACCTCAAGCTGAAAATATGGCAATAGAATTTAAGGTGTACGCTAAAGAAAAAGAGACTAAATAAAATTAAAAGGGTTAGATAAGTTCGATTGTTACGTGTACTTCTTCAGGCACGCGGATACGCATAATGCGGCGCATAACGCGTTCTTCAGAGTCAATATCGATGAGGCGCTTGTGGATACGCATCTCCCATCTATCCCATGTTGCGGTACCTTCACCTGAGGGGCCCTTAAGAACAGGCACACGGAGGCGTTTTGTTGGCAACGGTACTGGACC
>JGI24705J35276_12237331_pt1 | contig 10691 bp, 7 predicted proteins | sample TergutNt197P4_FD_35276 | JGI IMG/M metagenome (IMG submission 35276)
ACAATAATGATGGCCAAGTCTGTAACCTTGGCGCCCCGAGCACGCATGGCGGTAAATGCTTCGTGTCCGGGAGTATCTAAAAAAGTGATTTGACGGCCGTCGGGCAGGAGGACGTTATAGGCTCCAATATGTTGGGTAATTCCTCCTGCTTCTCCCGCGATTACGTTGGATTTGCGGATGTAGTCGAGCAAAGAGGTTTTTCCATGGTCTACGTGTCCCATAACCGTAACAATGGGGGAGCGGGGCAGGAGGTCTTCTTCTATGTCCTCTTCCTGCTCAACGGCATCCTGTATCTCCACGCTTACAAATTTTACTTCAAAGCCAAACTCTTCGGCCACCAATACCATCGCTTCGGCGTCGAGGCGCTGGTTGATAGATACCATCAGGCCCAAATTCATACACGCTTCAATAACCTTTACTACGGGGATTTGCATCAGAGTGGCCAGTTCGTTGACGGTCACAAATTCCGTCACTTCCAAAATATTGCTTTGGCGTTCCTGACGCTCCTGCTCTTCGTGCAGGCGTTGGCTCATTATGTCGCGTTTTTCGCGGCGGTATTTGGATCCTTTTGTCTTCCCTTTCCCTTCGACCATGCGGGCGTAGGTCTCTTTAATCTGTTTTTGTACCGCATCTTCGTCCACCTCGTTTCGGACAGGTTTAAACCGTTCCTTTCCTTTTTGGGCAGATGTTTTACTTTCTCCTGCTAACCGGCTCTTGGCAGCCATCTTGGCTACGTCCACTTTCTCGCGCTGTCCTTTGTGGATCCGCTCGCGCTTGCCTTTCTTGTGGCGATCCGGCGTTGGCTCAGGTAGCGTTTTCTTCTTCTCAAATTGAGACAAATCAATATTTCCTGTTATGGTGGGACCGGAAAGTTTTTGAACTTTGGTTTCTATATGTTCAGGTGCTGATACAATCTTTTTTACGGGGATTTCGGCTTTAGGTTGTTGAGGTTGAGGTTTAGGTTTATCCCGATGCGCTGTTTCTCCCTGCTTTTGGGGCGGAGTCCCTTTGGATCTGCTCTTCTTTTTGGGTTTAGGAGTGAGGTCGATTTTTCCCACAACTTTGGGTCCGACTGTTTTTTCTTCTATTGGGGGCAGGGCGGGGAGCTCTTGAGAAACTGGAGGAGGGTCAGGAAGCGTGGGAGGGACAACAAACTCAGGTTCGGACGCTGCCGTGGGCTCCGGTTCTTTGACTGCCGGAGTTTCTATGATGGCTTCTTCGCGAGGCGATTCCACTACTTTAAAGACAATTTTTTTAGACTGCTCCTTGATTAGATGTTCTTTGTCGAACTCCTTTTGAGCCAATAGATAGGCTTCGGGCGAGAGTTTACTGTTGGGAGAAGGGTCCACCTCAATACCTTTCTTTTTCAAAAAATCGACCAATGTGCCTACCCCAATGTTAAGCTCCTTAACCACTTTGCCTACGCGAATTGTTTCGTTTGCTGTCATATAGATTATTCAAATTCCGATTTCAGTATGCGTATCACTTCGGTCACGGTTTCTTCTTCCAAGTCGGCGCGCTTTACAATTTCCAAAATGGGAATGGCCAGAACGCTCTTGGCCGTATCGCAGCCCATCTGTTTAAGCGCTTCAATAATCCAGCTTTCGATTTCGTCGCCAAATTCGTCGAGCAGTACATCTTCTTCGTCCTCTTCGATTTCGCGGAATACGTCGATTTCGTATCCGACCAACATACCGGCCAATTTAATGTTACTGCCTCCTTTGCCAATGGCTAACGATACCTCTCCGGGTTTGAGGTACACCCCTACCCGCTTGGATTCTTCATCGATTTTGATGGAGGAGACTTTGGCGGGAGCGAGCGCCCGCTGGATGAGTAACTGTGGATTGTTGGTCCAGTTGATAATATCTATGTTTTCGTTCCGTAATTCGCGAACAATACCGTGAATACGAGATCCTTTTACCCCTACGCAAGCGCCTACCGGATCAATTCGGTCGTCGTACGATTCTACCGCCACTTTGGCGCGTTCTCCCGGCATGCGGACAATCCGTTTAATGGTGATAAGGCCATCAAAGATTTCCGGCACCTCCTGTTCAAACAGGCGTTCCAAAAAGAGGGGCGAAGTACGGGAAAGGGTGATCAGAGGGGTATTGTTGCGCATCTCAACCTTGGCAATAACGGCGCGAACCGTATCGCCTTTGCGGAAAAAATCAGAAGGAATCTGTTCGTTCTTGGGAAGTATCAGTTCGTTTCCATCCTCGTCCAATACCAATATCTCCTTTTTCCACACTTGATAAACCTCTCCCACCAACACTTCTCCTACCCGTTCATGGTATTTGTTATAGAGGTTAGCCTTTTCTATGTCCATAATCCGTCCGGCTAAGTTTTGGCGGAGGGTCAAAATCCCGCGGCGTCCAAAAGAAGACAATTTAAGCTCTTCGGTATACTCTTCGCCTGCTTCGTAGGAGTCGTCAAGTTGAGAAACTTCGGCCAAAGCAATTTGAGTAGTGGGGTCATCGACTACTTCAACTACTAACCGGTTGCGCCATATCTCAAAGTCTCCTTTGTCGATATTGATGATAATGTCAAAATTATCAGCCGATCCGTACATCTTAATCAACTGACTGCGAAAAATATCTTCCAATACGCCTATCATGGTGGGACGGTCGATATTTTTGAGTTCCTTAAACTCGGCAAATGTGCTTATTAAATTCAAGCCTTCCATAATAATTTATATATCAATGTTTCAATAGCGTATGTGTAATTTTGACCGGCCAAAAAACAAGGGGACTGATGTCCCCTTGCGCTTCTTTCCCGGTTTAACGGTGCAAAGGTACAAAATGCACGGCATTATACAAATATTTTAGATTTTTTTTACCTTTACGTCTTCAAACCTTCCTATTGATATGAATCTTTCTGCAAAAATCATCGCCGAATATTTGGGCGGAAACGTGATCGGTAATCCCGATACAGAAGTTTCGAGCGTGGCCAGAATTGAGCAGGCTAAAGCCAAGCAAATATGCTTTTTAGCCAATCCTAAATATGAACATTATTTGTATACAAATAAAGCAGACGTGGTGCTTATCAGCCAAAAATTTGTACCCAGAGAACCCGTCGCGCCGGTGCTGATTGTGGTAGAAGATGCCTATCAGGCAATTACTATTCTTTTGGAGTTGTTTAACACTTTAAAAACCAAGAATAAGAGAGGTCGTTCGTTTAGGGCTAAGGTGTCTTGGACGGCCAAATTGGGAAAGGGTGTTTATGTTGGGCCCTTTGCCCATATTGGCAAAGGGTGTGAAGTGGGGGATCGGGTACAGATTTATACTCGGGTATATTTGGGAGAGCAGGTAAAAATAGGAACGAATACCATCATTTATCCGGGTGTAACGATTTATCCGGGCTGTGTGATTGGATCCGATTGCGTGATCCATGCCGGTGCGGTGATAGGTTCTGATGGTTTTGGCTTTGCGCCGACGCCCGATGGATTGTACAAAAAAATACCCCAAATCGGTAATGTAGTGGTAGAAGACCATACGGAGATTGGGGCCAATACGGTTATTGATCGGGCTACCATGGGATCAACCCTTATTCATACGGGGGTAAAATTAGATAACCTGATCCAGATCGGCCACAATGTGGAGGTAGGGGCTAATACGGTAATCGCAGCTCAGTCGGGTGTGGCAGGCTCGAGCAAGATTGGCAAAAATTGCCAATTGGGTGGTCAGGTAGGCGTTACGGGACACATCAAGGTAGCGGACGGTACCCGTATTGGGGCGCAAAGCGGCGTATCGGGGCATACCAAACCCAACGAAATCCTGATGGGTACTCCGGCTATTGATTACCGTACCTACTATAAAGCCTACGCAATCTTCAAGCAGCAACCCGCTCAAAAATGTAAAGAAATTGTTAAATAATGGTTTTTTAAATACCTTTGCGCCTAATTTCTAAAACCAATCTATGCGTATTAACCAAAGGACGCTGAGCAAATCCGTTTCTTTTACGGGAAAAGGACTGCATACCGGAGTAAAGGTCGAGATGAGTATTCATCCTGCGCCGGAAGATCACGGCATTAAATTTCAAAGGGTTGATTTAGAGGGAATGCCCATTATTCCGGCCCTCTCCGATTTTGTAACAGACACTTCGCGCGGAACCACCATCGAACAATACGGGGTAAAAATCAGCACCATCGAGCACGTGATGGCGGCGCTTGCCGGTATGGAAGTAGACAATGCGCTGATTCAAATCAATGCCCCTGAAACGCCGATTTTGGATGGTAGTGCCCGCCTTTATGTGCAGGAGATAGCCAAAGCCGGTTTTTTAGAACAGGACGCTCCCAAGCTCTTTTTTGAGGTTAAGGAGAAAATATATTACTCCGATCCTAAAAGCGGTGCAGAAATCACCCTGTTGCCTGATCCGGAACTCTCCGTAGAGCTGATGATTGATTTTAATTCACAGGTATTGGGGCATCAGTACGCCCGTTTTCACAGTGGCGTGGATTTTGCCTCGGAATTGGCTCCGTGTCGTACCTTTGTATTTTTGCATGAACTGATGCCGCTCTTTAACAACAATCTGATCAAGGGAGGGGATATGGATAACGCCATTGTGATTGTAGAAAAACCCGTTCCTCAGGAGGAGTTGGACAGACTCAGTTCTCTCTTTAACAAACCTTCGGTATCCCGATGTTCGGAGGGATATTTGAACCATTTAGAGTTACGTTTTCCCAATGAGTGCGCCCGACACAAATTGATTGACCTGTTGGGAGATTTTGCCTTAGCCGGCTACCCTATCAAAGCCAAAGTCATAGCCAATAAACCCGGACATGCCATCAATACAACGGTAGCCAAAATCATACGCAGAGAGGCTAAACAATATTTTTCCAAACCTCCTCTGCCGATTGTCGATTTTAATGCCGAACCGGTATTGGACGTGCAGGCTATTCAGCAGTTGTTGCCCCACCGTTCTCCATTTTTGATGGTGGACAGGGTGGTAGAGTTGACCGATAACCGCGTGGTAGGCATCAAGACTTTGGGTGCCAATGAGTGGTTCTTCACCGGACATTTTCCGGGAGAACCCGTGATGCCCGGTGTGTTGATGGTGGAGGCCATGGCCCAAACGGGAGGAATTTTGGTGATGCGGGGATTGGAAGAACCGGATCGATGGTCCACTTATTTGTTAAAAATCGATCAGGTTAAATTTAAACGCAAAGTGGTCCCCGGAGATGTATTGCTGATGGTTATGGAGATTGTAAGTCCTTTGCGCCGCAATTTGGTGGGGATGAGTGGGCTGGCTTTTGTGGGGGATCAGTTGGTTTGCGAAGGAACATTTTTGGCTCAGGTAATTAAAAATAAATAGATTCCAAATAGAGTGATTATGGCAATGAATCGCATTCATCCGAACGCAAAAATAGCTTCGGACGTTATAGTGGAAGATTTTACCACTATCTCAGAGCATGTGGAGGTTGGAGCGGGTTCGTGGATCGGATCCAACGTTACGATTTGTGACTACGTAAAAATCGGTAAAAACTGTAAGATCTTTCCGGGAGCAGTGATTGGAGGCATACCTCAGGACCTGAAGTACCGAGGCGAGGTTTCGTATGTCGAAATCGGCGACAATGTGACCATCAGGGAGTGTGTGACGGTTAACCGAGGTACGGCCGCCAGCGGCAAGGGGATTACCCGTGTGGGAGATAATTGTTTGCTAATGGCATACGTGCATATTGCCCACGATTGCAAGGTGGGAGATAATGTGGTTTTGGTAAATTCGGTGGGCCTTGCGGGAGAATCCGACGTGGATGATTATGCCATCATTGGAGGTCTTTCGGGGGTGCACCAATTCTCCCACATCGGCGCCCACGTGATGCTTTCGGGTGGTTCTATGGTTTCCAAAGACGTGCCTCCTTATATCTTAGCCGGACATCGACCTTTGGTTTTCGGCGGTTTGAACTTAGTCGGCCTGCGTCGCCGTGGATTTACCAACGAGCAGATCGATTCGATTCGGGAAATCTACAGGATAATCTACCAGTCCGGACATACCACGGCCGAGGCGTGCGATCGGGTAGAGGCTGCTTTTTTGCCGAGTGTGGAGCGGGACAATATTCTTAACTTTATCCGCTCTTCCAAGCGCGGAATCATCAGAGCCAAAACTTCGGACGAACAAATAGATGAGTAATGGCGCTGTTTTCTACGGCGTATTGGGCTCCTGTTTCTTATTATCAGATAGCTGTACAGAGTGGTTTGGTGCAGATTGAGCAGTACGAGCAGTATCAAAAACAGAGTTTTCGCAACCGTTGCCGGATTCTTTCGGCCAATGGGCCCCTGACTTTAACGGTGCCGGTACTTCGACCGCATCAGGTATCCGTCAAGGACGTACGCATTGACAACTCCGTTCCTTGGAGGCAGAAACATATACGCGCCATAGAGGCCGCCTATCGTTCTTCGCCCTTTTTTGAGGAGTATAGCGGGGATGTCTTTACCCTGTACCAAAGAGAGACGACTTTTTTGTTTGACCTTAACCGGAGAAGTTGGGAAATCGGACTCAAATTGTCGGGAGTGACGTTGTCTTGGACGTTGAGCAGAGGGTTTGCGTCTGTAGAGGGGAAAGATGAAGATTACCGATACTTGATCCATCCCAAAAAAGAACGCAGGCCGGAATGGCCTGCGTGTAAACCTTATTTTCAGGTATTTGCCAAGAAATGGGGCTTTGTTCCCGATCTAAGTATCTTGGATTTGCTGTTTAACGAAGGAGGGGTGTTTTAGAACCGTAACCCTATGCTCAGCAATAATTTCCAGTTAGCATTGGTTTGGGTGCCTGTGGGCGCCGCGTAAATCAGGTTATGGCCGTCGTAAACATCTCCATATAAGCTAAAATGCTCTTTTTGGGGGAGTCGTTGCGTAAAAGTCAGGTCGCTAAAGAAAGTTCCCATGCGCAACCCAATGCCCAGCGAGGCGATTTGGGTGTTGTCTCCATAATTCTTTTCCGGTTTTCCGTAGTAGGCGTATCCACCGCGGATCGAGAACTCTTCATTTAGATTAAATTCCAAGCCAGCGCGGAAGTTGTTGGCAGTCCGACAGCTATTTTTGAGCAGAGCATTTTCTTCACTAAAAGGATTATGCAAATAAAGGGCATCGTCGGCATGCATATAGGTTTTATTATAGGCCACCTGTTCATAATCTACGCTCAAAGCTCCGTATGGACCAAAAGTATAGGCCAAGCCTGCGTTCCATCGGAAAGGGGTATTGACAGTATAGTCGTATTCGCCCAAAGGAGACTCCAAGTATTGATGCCAACCATCTGAAAAATTGGTATTTATACTTTCTTGCCATTCGTCGTGCAACTTTATCCAGGTAGGGGTGGAGATGCTGGCGCCCAACCTCAGGTTTTCCACGGGAAGAAAGATTATCCCAAATCTCAGGTTTACGCCTATACCGGAAGTTGTCAGGTGGTAGTTGTGTGTAAAATCTTTAAATTCAGTTTGATAAAAGTCATTGGTATGTTCTGCCGCCTCTGAATACGATTCTCTGTAGTCGTACCAAATGTTTTGAATCCCAAGGTTAGCTCCTAAAAAAACCTTGTTCCCTATATTAACGCCCATATTTAAGAGGTATTCGCCCATATTTCCATTGGCATTGCGGTAAAAGTGCTGGCGGAGGTTGCCGGGGATAAAGATGTCGTTATTAGAAATGACTTCTGTGGCCGCTTTGTACTGAGTTCCCCTGGTGCCCGGAATAGTATCTAACAGAGAGGTATTCCACGCCAATAAAGATCGCCAGGCCGCGGATCCATTGTGAAAGGGGTTTTGAGCGTCGTTCAGATCCATGTTTGGGGCAAAGATACCGTCGGTGTTATAAGCCAGATGAGCCAACCAGCTCGATTGATTGGTGACGCCTTCCGCCGAAAAACGATCGGTAAATTGATTCAATCCATTATATCCTATGGCAAAACTTAGCCCGACACCAGGGGTATGTAGTGCGGTCACGTAGCCAAAATTGGAGACCCCGGTTCTAAAGCGTGATTCATGGGTAGAGGTGCCCAAGTAATCCGAATTGGTCGTAACCGTGTTAAAAATCGGCGTAAAGATAACTTCGGTATAGGGATAAACGGCAGAGCCGGCAGGATTGATATTCAGTGATCCAAAATCCCCTCCCAAAGCAGTCATGGCATTACCCATGGCGGCAGAGCGGGCTGTTCCCGTATAGATGATTTGCGAAAAACGTAAAGCGTCGAAAGCTGTTTGGGCCTGCATACTTACAGAAAGCACTGCGGCCAGCCATACGAGGAATAATTTTCTGGTCATAACTCAAATGATTAAAATGTTAAACAGATGTACCGACAACTGTTAAGGACGTCTGGTGGCAGATCCGGAAGAAGAAGAGGAGCTACTGCTACCACTGCTACCGCTGCTACCGGAAGATCCGGAAGAGTAGCCCGAAGAGGTCGAAGTTCTGGCAGGAGGCGAATAGCTTTGGGTACTATTGCTGCTTGAGCGGATCGGGCTGCTTGTGTTGGAACCGCTGCTCTGCCTTACTTGGGAAGCGTTGTTGCCGCCGTTGTTGACCACAGGTTGAGAGGGACGGTTGTTGGTACCAGTGTTATAAAATTGGCGGGTAGCCGATTCGGGCCTGCTGTATGGCTGGGTAGAAGAAGAGTTGGTGGCAGGAATGGTATTGGTAGAAGTGGTGGTGCGGCGATAGATTTGAGTACTTTGGGTTGGTGGAGTCGCCGATGTGGTTTGCTGGCCGTTTCTGATAGTTGTTGTCGTAGATGGGGTTGTGGTAGTTGTAGTGGTAGTGGTGCTTCTTCGGTAGGCGCCGTTGTTGTTGGCTGCACTGTTTGCATTGGTTTGCACAACGGAGTTGGTATATACGGCCGTATTATTGGATGTGGGTGTTCCTGTGGTGGTTCTTCTATAGGTAGAACTATTGTTGTTTTGCTGGTTTTGAACATTTTGCGCAGGTGCAACCTGTGCAGAACGTACCGTATTTTGCGCAGCGGGCGTTTCCTGTCTGCGGTAGGAGCTGCCGGTACGTACCCCATTGTTCTGATTGAGCGAAGCATAGTTGGTGCCGCCGTTAAAAGAGTTCCTGTTTCCGTAATAGCGGTCGCGGGTATCGCGGACATGACCGGCATAATAGGGATAATAATAGGAGTGGTAGGGATAGTAGTAGGGCGAGTACCAAGGGTCGTAGAACCAAGGGCTGCCCCAGCCGTAGTAACCGTAGTACCTGTCATAACCGTAATAACCGTAAGAACCGTAGTACCTGTTATAACCGTAATACCCGTAGTACCATGGGTCATAGTAATGGCGATTCCAAATGCTCCAAGGCCCCCACCAGGGATTGTACCAAGGGTCGGACCATGCGCCCCAGTTCATGTTAAGGTTGATGGAAACGGAGTAACGGGGATCGTCAAACATTTGAAGCCGACGCGCGTAGGAGTCGTCGTCTTCCAGAATAATGTATGTCCTGTCCGGTTCCAAATTGATTTCTGCAAAGCCGGCGGCATCCAAGTATACCGTTTCGGTGTAGTTTGCGCTCCTGTTGTTGTTGATAGTAGAAACCGTTTTGTTTTGCAATTCTTGCAAGGCGGCCGCATTGGCATCAGTATGATAGACAACTCGCGCTGTTACAGTGGGTTGTCCATATATTCCATTTCGATAGCCCGAAGAAGCGGTTTGTGTGCTTACGGCGCATCCGCCAAGAACCACACATATTGTCAGAATGATAAAAGAATGTAATTTCATGATGCACCTCCTGTATTTTTCTAAATTTTTATATTTTTGCAACTCAAAATAAGATTTATTCTTACTGCAAAGATATACAAAAATCATACCAATCAATACATTTTATGGCAAAAGAAGTGAACAATCGCGAAGAGAATTATGCGCTATGGTATAATAATTTGGTTACAAAAGCCGACTTGGCCGAAAATTCAGCGGTAAGGGGCTGTATGGTCATCAAACCTTACGGTTATGCGATTTGGGAAAAAATGCAGGCCGACTTGGACCGGCGCTTTAAAGAAACAGGGCATCAAAATGCTTATTTTCCGCTATTTATCCCAAAGTCGTTTTTGAGCAGAGAGGCCGAACATGTGGCCGGTTTTGCAAAAGAATGTGCGGTGGTTACCCACCACAGGTTGATGGCCAATCCAAATGGATCGGGGGTAATCGTAGATCCCGATGCGCGGTTAGAAGAGGAGTTGGTGGTAAGGCCCACTTCCGAAACTATTATTTGGAATACCTATAAGGATTGGATAAAATCGTATCGTGACCTCCCTTTGCTGTGCAACCAATGGGCCAATGCAGTGCGTTGGGAGATGCGTACCCGTCTCTTTTTACGGACGGCGGAGTTTCTTTGGCAGGAAGGGCATACCGCCCACGCCACCAAAGCAGAAGCGATGGAAGAGACCAGACGGATGGTAGAGGTCTATGCCGCTTTTGCCCGCGAGGTCATGGCGTTACCGGTCATCGTGGGTCAAAAGACGGAAAGCGAGCGTTTTGCAGGCGCTTTAGATACGCTCTGTATTGAGGCGATGATGCAGGACGGCAAAGCTTTGCAAGCCGGTACTTCTCATTTTTTAGGGCAAAATTTTGCCAAAGCTTTTGAGGTGAAGTATGCGACCAAAGAGGGAGAATTGGAGTATGTTTGGGCTACCTCATGGGGGGTATCTACCCGTCTGATGGGCGCCTTGATTATGGCTCACGGCGATAACAACGGATTGGTGCTTCCTCCCAAATT
>JGI24705J35276_12237330_pt1 | contig 10686 bp, 10 predicted proteins | sample TergutNt197P4_FD_35276 | JGI IMG/M metagenome (IMG submission 35276)
GCTGATGTAATCGGAATCGCCGGCGTATCGCTTGCGTTCGGATTGACCGTTTTGACAATGGCGTTTGCCATCGGACATATTTCCGGATGTCACCTCAACCCCGCGGTATCGATAGGACTGTGGGCGGGCGGCCGGTTCCCGGGGAAGGATCTAATAGGGTACATAATCGCACAACTTATTGGCGCTATTATCGCCGGCGCGGTTATCCTGGTTATTGCCACCGGAAAAGCCGGATTTGACGCGGCAACAAACACGTTTGCGGCCAATGGCTTCGGTACGCATTCTCCAGGGAACTATGGCATGGGCGCCGCCCTGATCTGCGAAGTCGTAATGACATTTATTTTTTTGATTGTCATTATCGGCGCAACGGATAAACGCGCTCCGCAGGGATTTGCGCCGATAGCTATTGGTTTGGCTTTAACGCTGATTCATCTGATCAGCATTCCCGTCACCAATACATCGGTGAACCCGGCGCGCAGCACCAGCCAGGCGATTTTTGCCGGAGGATGGGCGCTTAATCAACTATGGCTGTTCTGGATAGCGCCTATCGTTGGCGCGGCGCTTGCCGGTCTGGTTTATCGTTCAACATTTGAACAGAAGTAATAATCGTAGGGGCGCGATTTATCGCGCCCTTGCTATAATTACCCGATTACCAGGATTGGGCGCGATAAATCGCGCCCCTACAGTTATTCGTCAGCATCCCGAAAATCTGCCAGATAATCGTACTCAGAATCGTCGTCGTAGTCGTCGCTGCCGAAAACCTGTCCACCACCTCGCTCACGAATAGGACCTTTTCGACTCCCCATTTCGCCTTTGCCGCCATACAGATTTTTTCGTTTATGCGCCGGCTTGGCATCCGCGCCAAAATTCCGCCGACGGCTTTCCGCCCGGGCGGTTTTCGACGTATCCATCATGTCCGGCGAGAAATCCGGAGTTCCCAAAGAAGGTCTGGGCGTGGGCGTAAATACCGAACGCGGTGTATGACGCGGCGCGCCGCCTGAATCCGGGCGATTTTCACGGGCGCGAGCTTCATTGATCGTGACATTTCGCCCCTTAAATGGCTGATTATTCAACCGGCGATTGGCTTCCGCGGCTTGAGCCGGGTCGCTGAATTCAACGAAGGCGAACCCCCTTCGCTTTCCAGTCTCACGATCTACTGGAATTATGACGGTCGCAAGAGATCCGACCGGAGAAAAAAACTCCCTGAGTTCCGTTTCAGTCGCATCGTAGGGCAGGTTCCCTACAAACAAACGTACAGACATTGTTCTCCCTTACAAGCCCCATTCCACGCAGGCAGCGCTGTTTTTTCAATGGACGATCCTGTTTTGATTTCATACGTGAAGATTAGGGGTCATTATAAATTTAATAGATAGGCGCTGGAAATCTTAATCTTATCCTCTGTAAATCTAAAGTCCATATACTCCTAAATCGGTTTTATTTTAAAATTGTACACAAAAAAATCTTTATAAAAAAGAAAATATGATTGCCTCTTGATTATTTCACAGGCTTTAACCGGTTGAATGTTATTCAGCCCATTATCCATATGTATCCAGAAGCAGTTTGTGGAACGCCGCGTAATCGGTCGGCAGAGTCAGATATTGTTCCGGCTTTGCCTCAACTTCTGAAAGGCTTGCCGGCGCCTCCGGTGAAAAACCGAGCAGTCTTTCAATTTCATCCGGGAACTTGGCCGGATGCGCAGTTTCTATTGAAACCGCTATTGCCTTAGATGATGTTTCCAACAGATAGCGTTCAAGGCCAAGCCAGCCGACCGCCCCGTGCGGTTCAAGAAGCAGTCGATGCCGCTGCCACGCGTTTTGAATAGTTTCCCGCGTCTCTTCATCGGTAACGCTCGTCGTCCATAATTCTTTTCTCATTCTATTCATATCCGGCTTGCGTCGCAGATTGCCGTTTTCATCAAGCCAGCCGTCAAAAAGAGCAATTACGCGGGCAAAGTTGCTGGGATGGCCAACGTTCATGGCGTTTGAAAGGCACGCCATAGATGGGACGATTTTGCAATACTTTTCCGTTTCCATAAAACTGGGAACTTCGTCGTTTTCATTGGTGGCGACGACGAGTTTTTCAAGCTGCAGACCCATGCGCGAGGCAAGCAGAGCGCCCATCATGTTGCCGAAATTTCCGGATGGAACTGAAATAACAATCGGACTCTCTCCCCTGGTCAGCCTGATGCCCGCGTAAACGTAATAAACTATCTGTGGCAAAAGACGGCCGATGTTAATCGAATTGGCTGAAGTCAGATCGATGCCATGCAGGGTTTCATCGGCGAATGCCTGCTTGACAAGCGCCTGGCAGTCGTCGAATTTTCCATCGACGCCGACGACCGTAATGTTTTCTCCGAGCGTCGTCATTTGTTTACGCTGACGCGCGCTGACTTCGCCGGGCGGAAAAAGGATCATGACTTCCACATTCGGGATTTTGTAAAAGGCGTTCGCTATGGCGCTCCCCGTGTCGCCGCTGGTGGCAGTCAGTATCACGAGCCGTCCTGCGGCGCCTACCGCATTTCGTCGCAGCAACCCAAACATCCGCCCCATCATGAGTCCCGCGAAATCCTTGAAAGACGCCGTGGGGCCGCGGTCGAGCCGCATAACATGCCTTTGCCCGTCCACGCGTTCCAGAGGCACATCAAAAAAATATGCGTCGCGGCACATTTCAGATAGTTCGTTTTCTGTGAACGTCCCCGCCGTGAATTTTCCGATAATGGCAGCTGCTATCTCCGGATATGATTTATCATGAAGCGACGCAAGCTCTCCCGGCGCGAAACGCGGAATTTCGACCGGAAGATAAAGACCCTTGTCCGGGGCCTGCCCGCGTAAAATGGCTTCCGCAAGTTTTACTTTCGGGGCATCGTTATTGGTGCTCGCGTACATCATTGAATCCATGCCTTTTCTCCCTCGCCTGTCAAAAAGTATTATATTACCGGAATAAAGCACGGATCATTGGAAGATATTCATCAGCAGGATGAATTTCCGGGGCAATTTCGCCAGGATCGTTTTCAAGATTATAAATGCTTACATTCTGATCCAGAACGCTGAACAGGTATTTTTGGGGATATTTTACGATGGATATAAATCCGCCGCCGTATGGCTGGATAGAAAGAGCGGCATTTTTTGCGGCGGGGTTTCTTTCTTCGGATGATTCGATCAGCCAGGGAGCAAATGATTCTCCAAGCAGCGCTGGTCTTGTCATTCCCAGCAAATCCAGCATTGTTGGCTGAATGTCCATCTGGCTGAAACGAACAGGAACCCGCGATCCTATGTCAAACGTTTCTTTTTCCGACGATGGCGGCACAAAAAGGAGCGAAATTAGAAAATTTTCTTCATATGCGCCGCGCTCATTAAAAATGTTATTTTTATGAACCGGAATCGGCCAGGCGTGATCGCTGACGGCAACTAGAGTTCCTTTGTTGCCGTAATTCTCCCTGAAAATGTCGTAAAAAATTCCGAAATAAGCGTCCTGAACGAAAGTCGTATTAGAAAGCCGTTCAGTAAAGCCGGCTGGCTCGGGAAACGGAACATTTCTCTTAAGCGATTCGTCAAGCACATCGAACGGCGAATGGTTGGTTGCGCCCGTATCGATAAAAACAAATAATTTCTGTCCTTCGAAATGCGTTTTTAAATACTCGCTTACACGTAAATAAAAAATATCTTCACGGTAGCCCCAGTCGAATTTGATATCTTCTGAACTCATAATGTCGTCGGCCAGTACTTTTTCAAATCCAATCGATTCCGCGAAACGCACTATGCGCGGATTATGACTGCCGCCAAAAAAATATAGCGTGCGATAGCCTAAGCTTCGGAATATTTGAGGCAGGCAGTTCAATTTACTTAATCCGTCGGCAGGATAGGCGTCTGAAAGAGCGAAAGTAATGCTCGGAGGGACGCCGCATAAAATACAACTATAGCCCCGCAGGCTCTGAATGGCGTTGCCATACATCTTTGGAAATAAAATCCCATCGCGCCCGGCCCGAAATAGTTGCGGCGTTATTTTCGGACTGGTTAACAGTCCGTTAAGGCTTTCCAGTTTAACGATGAAAATGGCGTCGCCCAAAGCTGACGGATTAAACCGGTCCGTCGGCATTGGCGGATTATCCTTCAGCGTCTCGATATGCTTCGTGTAAAGATTGATGTAATCGTCGCGCAATCGCCGATCGCTTAAAAAGCTGGTATATACAAACCCCATGGCGGATCCGCGGAGGCTATGCAATGTCGCCGCCTGGCAAATACAACTGCAGATAAAAACCGCTGGAATTATTATCCCAACCGTTTTGGGATATTTACGCGCCCAACGCATTGCCGGCGCGAAAGCGCCAAGCAGGACATATATGAGCATCGCGCCGAAAAGCAGTATTACGGGAATCCACGGCGCGAACAGCTTTCGGATTACCGGCAGCGCGTCCCCGGCGTTATACCAGAAAAAATAAAAATCAAAATCGATACGACATACTGATTTATAAATGGCGAACAGAGTGATCAATAGCAGGTAAAGAGCGCTCAACACTGCCATTATATAAATAAAGCCTCCTCTTTGTCGCTTGGAAAAATATCCGATGAAAAGGCAGAAAAACAGGGGCAGCAGAGGAACGGCCAATATGTTGACAAAAAGCAATAATGTTTCCGGTTGCAGGAATGGAAGATCTCCGACAAAACTGTCGATTTCCAGCCCCCAGTAACTGCCGACAACCGCCAGATAGGCGATGATACATATCCACTGAATTTTTATGTTAAGACATTCTTTGTTGCGTTCCAAAACCGGTTCCTTGCTTAGGGAAACGCTGATTAATGGTCTGTGCGTGTACATGGGGCGTCAACCGCGTTTCCATTTATACAATTTGTATAAAACCCAAAGCACGACTGCTGCTCCCACAGTCCAGGCTGCTGCCGTCTGGTAGCGCTCAAGCAGCATGAGCATACGTTCCGCGTTGCCTCCCACCCATGCGCCTATTCCTAAAATAAAAGCGCTCCAGGCGATACTTCCAATGATGCCGAGGAACATGGTCGATTTAAAAGACAAGCCCGAAGCGCCCGCCGCTAAAAACACCAGAGCCCTGAACGAAGGCAAAAAACGGTTTATTAAAAGCAGCGCTGTGCCATGGCGTTTCATACGCTCCTGTATTGCGGCGATTCGCTCTTCAGACAATCCCCACGCACTGAGTTTTTGAGACAGCCGGCCTGATTTCGAACCTTGCACCTTTTGTGCCAAAGCGCGTCCAATGCGGTGCTGCAGGCCGATGCCCAAAGCATTGCCTAATGTTACAGCAATCCACACGCCCAACCACGATTGATGGGCGCGCCAGGCCCAGATTCCGCCAAGCGCCAACATGCTGTCGCCGGGAAACGGAGGGAATATATATTCCACCAAAGCCGCGGCAAACAACACCGCATAGCCCCAGGAGCCAAGGTTTTGAATCCAGACATCCGCAAGCTCTAATATTCGCTGTCCCAATAACTATTCCCTTTCTGAACTAAATATTCTACGTTGTAAGCGCGTAAAGAAAAAATTTATTTCATCGTGCGCCGGGCGCATTATTATAGGTTTATATCGTTTGGCATGGGAGCCGCAGGACATGGACGCGCGGGCGTTCCGCCTGCGGAAAGCAACGAATGAATCACAGAGAAACGCTGGAATATCTGAATCAAAAAGGGAACGAGGTGCAGATGATGCATCTCGGTCTCCATCGCACGTTCGCCATGATGGAGGCGCTCGGAAATCCGCATTTGAAATATCCTTCTGTCCATATCGCCGGAACAAACGGCAAGGGCAGCGTCGCGGCGATGACGGAATCCATTTTACGCGATGCCGGGCTTGTTACGGGCATGTACACTTCGCCGCACCTTGTTCGTGTGGAAGAACGAGTCCGCGTCAGCGGCGTTCAAGTTCCGCCGTCCGCGTTCGCATCTCTGTCATCGGAGATCCGCGCGGCGGAAGAGACGCTTCTCGCTAAAGGGATTCTCGACCGGGCGCTTACGACTTATGAATTCCTTACCTGCTGCGCGTTTTTACGATTCGCCCGGCAAAAGATCGATATTGCCGTAATGGAAGTTGGGCTTGGCGGAAAACTTGACGCTACGAATATTATCCAGCCTCTTTGCAGCGTGGTCGCAAGCATCTCGCTGGATCATCAGCAGTATCTTGGAAACACCATCAGAAAGATCGCCGCGGAAAAAGCGGGCATAATAAAAAAGGGCATTCCGGCGATTTCCGGCTGCTGCGCCCCGGCTGCGGATGAAGTGATGCGTCGCCGCGCAAAAGCCGTAGATTCAAGGCTTCTGGAACTGGGCAGAGATCTGGTCATTCAAAACGTAAGGATGCGCGGCGGGCGCGCGACGATGGATTTCGAGACGCCAGGGCGTCGTTACAAAAACCTGAAACTTTCACTTGCCGGCGAATTTCAAACGCGCAACGCGGCGCTGGCCGTTGCGGCTGTCGAGACGCTTGAGCCGTTTTTTCACATCGAATCCACGAACATTCGCAGCGGTCTTTTAAATACACGCTGGGAAGGACGGCTTGATGAATATCACGCCGTGCGGCGCACGCTTCTTGACGGCGCGCATAATCCAGCGGCGGCAATGATTCTCCGCGATTATCTTAAACAGCGAAAGGAATCGGAAATCCACATGATTTTTGGAGCAATGCGGGACAAAAACATTAAAGGAGTCGCCGAGGTTCTTTTTCCTATGGCGAAACATATTTATCTGACGCCGTTAGCAAATACGCGTGCTGCGCGGCCTGAGGATATTGTGAATATGTTTCCGGGATACAACGGACGCGTTACGATCTGCCGTGACATAAAATCAGCTCTGCGCGCCGCGTGGGCGAACTGTCCGCCGTCGGGACTTACGATGATTACAGGATCGCTGTATCTGGTTGGCGATCTTCTGCCGCATGTGCAACGCTCCGTAGGGGCGTTGCGCGTTACGCCCGGGAATGTACAAACTCCAATGGGCGGTTCGCGAACCGCCCCTACATTGTAACGCGCGCCTTCGGCACGCATAATTATCTGTTGTTTTCCGTATGCAGAGCGCTGATTAACAAGCGAAGTCCCGGCGGGGGATTTTCAAGCTCAACTCCGAATTGACCCTCGTCTCCATCGCCTGTAACGGCGCTGCGTGTTACCGTTCCCTCAAGCGTCAGCGGCGGCACTCCCATGCTGGTCGCCTCAACAATTATGGACACTTTGCTTTTCAGGGCTGGAATAATGGCCGAGTGAAGAAGAGCGCCTTCCGGAGACAGGTCGAGAATGCGAGCCGAATATTCTTCGCTGCCTATTCTGTAACGGCATTCAATTTGTGTTGGAACGCGTTGCTCCTTTCGGCGCGATGAAAGGCGGCTTATTAATCGGAGGAGTTCAAGCGGGGTTTGTTCGAACTCAACGCCGAATTGGGCTACTTTCCCGTACTCGGACATGCCTATTGAACTGCGCTTGATCGTTCCAGAAAGCGTCATCGGACCTTTCAGGCTGGAATCCTCAAGAGTTATTGAAATTTTGCTTTCTTCTGAAGGAACGTCGTCGCCCTTTTTAGAACGTTTCGGAACAGTAAGATCTTCCTGAAGTGAAATTTCCCGAGGTGAAAGATTATCCTGAGAAGAAAGAAGCGTAGAGGAAAGAAGAGCGCCCCCTTGGGACAGGTCGAGTACGAGAGCTCCAAATTCCTTTTCAGCGGATTTGAACCGGCACTCCATTTGTACGGAAATGCGTGATAACCTTCTTCGATCCTGAAATACGCGGTTTTGTACCTTTTCCATATCATATTCTCCTATGGACACACATCGACAGTATAAGCAAAAACCATTATGTTTCAAAATGAAATATCCGCGCAAGTTTTTGCTTACGAATTTGCAAGTAGTATGGTAAATTATTTTTTATGATAGATATTGCACCTGGAACGGATATAGACGCTTATTGTACGAAATGCAAGATAGTTCTTGCCCACGTAGTTATGGCTATGGCGGGCGCCAAGCCGCGACGCGTCAAATGCAACACATGCGGCGGCGAGCATAATTATCGTGCGGAAAAACCTTTGGCTAAAACGGCTGAAAAGAGCGAAAAACCGGCCAAAAAGCCATCAAAACGGAAGACCAGGCAGTCATGGGAAGAAACGATGAAAGAAGCCGCTTCAAAGCCTCATAAGAAATACGCTATGTCGGGGAGCTTTGAAGAAGGCGACTGGATTGAGCACGCAAAATTTGGTTTGGGATGCGTGCAGGCGTTTGCTCCCCCGAATAAAATTACCGTGCGGTTTGCCGACTCCACAAAACTACTCGTCTGCAATCAGGGTTGACTCAAACTTTAAGTGAAAGCCGCTGTTTCAGTTTCAGGATCGCTTCTAAACGCATTAGAAATTCTGGTTCCCGGCGCAGCGCGTCGGACTCTGCGGCAGATGTTGTCGCAGAGACGGATTCGCGTAAATGGCGAAATCCGTGTTGACGTGCGGCATCATGTCGCGCCGGGCGATGTCCTTGAAATCGCGTCTGCCGGCATTTTGGCAAAGCTCCCCTATGGATTGGAAGTCCTTTACGAAGACAACGATATTATTGTCGTGCATAAGCCGGTCAATCTTCTTACAGTGGCGACGGCGGGCGAGCGCGAACGCACTGTTTACGCCTGCCTTCGCGCCGGTTTGAAAGAACGCAGTCAGGGTAGAAATCTCTTTACGGTTCACAGGCTGGATAAATTCGCAAGCGGAATCCTGGTTTTCGCCCGATCCGAGCGCGTACAGTCTCTGTTGAAGGGAATTTTCCAGAGGCATGACATACAAAGAAAATACTGGGCGATTGTAGAAGGACTGGTTGAGAAAAATCAGGGAACCATTCAGAGCTATTTAGTAGAAAACCATCTTATGCGAATGAGTTCGACTGATGATAAAAACCGCGGAAAATTTGCCGTCACGCATTTTCGCGTTTTACGACGAACGCGCGGCATCAGCTCTCTTGAAATTACTCTGGAAACGGGACGCAAAAACCAGATTCGTGTTCATCTGTCCGAAATGGGGCATCCTATAGTCGGCGACCGGGCATACGGCAGTACAAAAGATCCGTTGAAACGGCTGGGGCTTCACGCCTTTCATTTGGGATTCCGGCATCCCATTACAGGAAAACCAATGCTTTTTCAAACCCCGCCGCCTGACGAATTTGTCCGTTATTTATGATATTCGGTTTAAAAAGGTTGGGGCTGTTCGCGAACCACTAAAAAAATAACAAACGATGGCGGGTTTTAAACCCGCCCCTACATGTTTTATAATGACTTGGTTAATCTCCTGACTCGTGTTATTACAGCAGGAAAAAAGGAAGGGTTTATTATGATTCGAAAAATGATGTTCGTCGCTTTAGCGCTTATGCTGATTTTTGTTTTTGCGGCAACGCCGGCAGCATACGCCCAGAACTGCGATAGAGAATGCCTCAAAGGCTTTGTCACGCAATATCTCGACGCCATGGCTGCGCACAATCCGGGCGCTTTGCCGGTTGCGGCAAATGTTAAATTTACCGAAGACAGCAAAGAGTTGAAACTCGGCGAAGGAATGTGGAAGACTTTTACAAAACTCAGAGACTACCGCAGGGACATTCTTGACGTAAAACAGGGTGTCGCAGTCTCGTTCCTGGTGGTCGAGGGAACAGATCCGGCTGTGCCGACGCTTTATGTGATTCGTCTGAAAATAGAAGACAGGAAGGTTTCCGAAATAGAATCCATGCTCGTGCGCAACAGGGAAGAAGGTATGCTCTATAATCCGGATAACCTTAAAACGGTTATGCCGCTTATGCTGACCGAGGTCCCTGCAAACCTGAAAACGCCACGCGAAGAGGCGATAAAAATAGCTACAACTTATCCCGAAGGTCTCAGGATTGGAAGTTTTGTAAAGGTTGATTCCCCGATGGTCGAGGATGCGTACAGATACGAAAACGGCAATCTAATGGCAGGGCCTGGCTGTACATTCTTTCCGGGCTGCGACGTAATGAAGACACAGGGAATTCCAACCCTGTCTGAAATCACCCATCGCTTAATCGCCGTGGATGAAGAACTCGGCGTTGTCGCAATGCGAATGAATTTTGGAAAAGGCTCATTGTTCTCCGGCGACGGAGTACTGGATGTCTGGCATTCCTTCAAAATCTTTGATGGAAAGATTCATGCCGCCGAAGCCTACTGTAAAGAAGTTCCAGCGGGACAAAAATCCGGATGGGACTAAGGAAAACGCCGGGTAAATGTCCGTGCGGGCGAATCGCCGCGTTGCGCGGCGCTCGAAACCTCGACTACTCTGTTGGCATGTCTCGGCTTCTGCGCTCCGTGCGCCTTGCGTTTCATCCCGCACAGCCATTTACTCGGTATTTTCCTAATGGAAATTTGTAAATAACAAATAAAAAATATTTTTATTAAAGGAGTTAGAACATGCTGACAAAGAGACAAAATCTGCTTGAAACCATCAGGGGAGGAAATCCCGACCGATTTGTAAACCAGTACGAAGCCTTCATGTGCCAGCCGACCAAGTACGGAATGATTATGGTTAATCCATACCTCATGGCTCATCCGGGGATTGCGCGCGGCACAACGATCAAAAATGCCTGGGGCGTCACCATAACCTGGCCCGAACACGTTCCCGGAGCTTTTCCAATACATGACGACGAACATAAAGTGTTGAAAGACGTTACGGAATGGAAAAAAGTCGTTAAAGCGCCTTC
>JGI24705J35276_12237329_pt1 | contig 10684 bp, 4 predicted proteins | sample TergutNt197P4_FD_35276 | JGI IMG/M metagenome (IMG submission 35276)
GTCTCGGCCAGCGTGGCTGTTGAGCAGGCCCACGACGTTTTCAAGGACCAGCCACTGGGGCCGTATTTCGGCGGCGATGCGGCAGACTTCCCAAAACAATCCGGTTCGGTTTCCCGCGAGGCCGGCGCGCGCGCCCATGCTGGACACGTCCTGGCACGGAAAGCCGCCGACGAGGACTTCGACGGGTTCAAGGTTGTGGACGCCGACGGCGCGCACGTCGTCGTACCGCCGGGCGTGGGGGAAGTGGCGGGCGAGGACGGCGCGGCACAGGGGGTCGATTTCGACTTGCCAGGCGGTGGTGAAGCCGGCTTGCTCGAAGCCGAGGTCGAAGCCGCCGATGCCGGCGAACAGGCTACCGACGCGCGGCGCTTGGGGGTTTGTTGGGGTGGGTTGTTGGCCATTCATGGGTCTCGGTTGAATGGCCCTCTGGGGGCGCTGGTTCGGGGCGCGCGGCCCTCAGGTGGTTGATTGTGCCGCAGCGCGGGCATTTGATTTGGAGGATGGTGTATTTTCCCGCGCCGAGCTTGCGCGAGCAGGCGCCGCAGCGGATGTCTTGTTGTTGCATGGGTTGCAAGCCTTTTGCAAAGTTTGATAGGCTTGGCCCCGCCTGTGCACAGGTGGCGGGCCTTGCCGGGCTTGCAGGCGTAGTCTGCGGGTTCGGGGCTTGGCCGGGTGCTCCAACATCCGGTCAGGTCGCCCGTCTTTTTTGCTATCCAAAAGGATGCACTATGGGCGGCGCAGCGGCTTGTTCCGTGATGACCAGCGTCAGCCGGGCGGCTTGGTTATCGTTGCAGTAGGCGGTGGCGGTCAATATGTCCGGGGCGGGGATGGGGACGGGAATTTGCGGGCCGGGCGGGAGATCTGTCGGGGGGAGCGCCGGCGCGGGCGTCTTAAGGTACACGTACACCATGTTGCCTGCGCTGATGGCGCGGTGGCCGGCGGCGCACTGGCTGGGCGCTTGGGGGTCTGGGTTGTTCCAGGCCAGTTGCCAGCGCGCTTTGCAGAGGTTGCTGCCTTGCAGGACGCCGATGATGACGGGGGGCATGACGCCGCCCAATGGAATTTCCAGGTAGGTGCAGCGCAGACCTGGGCTTTCGAGCGGCGCGCCGTTGTCGTTGAAGGTGTCCGGCTCTGCCTGCCATGTGGATTGGCCTTGCGTCCATGCGGGCGAGTTGCCGGCGGGGCGGCTCCAGCCCGCGCCGTTTTCGGGCGGCTGCCACGGCGCGGCGTCATTGGCGCTGGTCAGCGAGGTTAGCCAGCCTGCTCCCATCACGTCGCATGGGCAGCACGGCGGCGGCTCTGGCTCTGTTTCGGGCGCCAGCGGCTGCAACTGCATTTCCAGTTCGACCCTGGCTCCCGGTATCTGTTGCACGGGGGTGGAGGGGAAGAATCGGCGGCGCTCGGTCATACGACGATGGCCGCTTCGGTGGCGGGGTAGCCGTCGGCTTCGATGAGCAGGACGTGGCGGCCACGGGCGACGGGAAAGCTCACGCGCCCGGCGCTGTCGGCGATGCGGGTGGCGTTGCCGTCGAGGGTGATGCGCGCGCCGGCAAGGACGCGGCCTTGTTCGTCGCGGGCGGTGAAGATGATTTCGCCGTTGGCGATTTCGACGGTGATGCCGGGCTGGATGAGCGGGTCGAAGGCGCTGGATAGTTGCGTGGTTTCTATTTCGGGTTCCGCGCCGGCGGGCGCTTCGATTTCGCCTTGCAGGCTGGCCGAGGACAGGTCCAGCCGCGCGGCCAGCAGGCGGTGGCGGCCGGCCAGCGGCGAGAGGGGGTGCGCGACGTCCGCCCACGCGCCGGTGGGCGCGTCGGCCCAGGATTGGTTCCAGCTCATGCGCCAGCGCGGGCGGGCCAGCCAGGCGAGGATGCGCCGGCCCAGCGCCTGGGCGTGGCGCGGGGTGCGCAGCCAGGGGGCGGGCCACTCGAGGGCCAGTTCGCCGTAGTCCTTGATGGCCTGGCTGGCGCGCAGTTCGATGGCGCGGCCGTAGCGGGCGGCGGCGTGGTCGTAGTCGTAGAGGACGCGCAGCACGGTGACCAGGCCGGTGGCGGCGGTGGCCGCTTGCACGTCGGCGGCTGTGAGACGGTTGATGGGCAGGGCCGGGGCGGCGGGGTCGGGCAGGGGCGGCCAAGTGAGGGCGATGCCGGGCATGGCCGCTGACCAGGCGCCGCCGGCCGATTGCATGAGGCCGTCGATGGCCGCGCGGATGGTGATGGCGTTGTCGGCCAGCAGGCCGCCGAGAACGAGGCCGGCGGTTTCGGTGCGGTAGTCGTCCAGGTCGGCCCATTGGACGGGGGCGCGGGCGAGGTTGGCGAGGATGTCGAACAGGATTTCGGCGGGGGTTTGCAGCAATTGTCCCGTGTCGGGGTGCATGCGCGCGCGCAGGGTGACGGACAGGCGTTCGCCCTCGGCCAGCGGCGTGGCCAGTTCGATGAAGCTGGCCGCGCGGCCAGTGCTGTCGACGGCGTTGCTCCAGGCCCAGGCGGGGGTGGACACGTCGTCGCGCTTGACTTGATCGACGCCGGCGATGGGGTGGTCGAGCAAAAAGAAGACGCGCTGGTCGGCGCTGTACTGGATGGGCGCGAGGGTGACTTGGCCCCAGCCCCAGGGCAGGACGCGCACTTCTCGCCAGCCGCCCCAGACGGCGCTGGTGCGCAGGGGCAGGTTGTCGGACAGGGGGCGGTCCATGCCGGATTCGAGCGTGAGGCGGGCGCTTTGGCCCAGTTGCACGCCGGTGACGACGCCCTCGAAGATGGCGCGCTCGCCCAGGTACAGCCGCGCGGCGCGGCGCACGGGAGGGCGCTGGCCCCACAGGCCGGTCAGGTGGCCGCTGGCGTTGTCCAGTTCGACATCCATGTGGCTGGTGGGCGCGGGGGCGATGCCGGGGATGGACAGGGGGCGCTCGATGGGCGGCACGGTCATCAGCAGGGGCAGGCTCAGTCCCAGCGCGGGCGGGGGGATGGGCGCGCCGGCGGGCAGCAGGTTGAGCGTGACGCCATCGGCGCCGCCGTCGATTTGCAGCCAGGCGTTCATGCGAACACAGGCTCCAGTTCCAGCGATGCCGAGAGGATGCGATCGCCCGCGGCGTTGGGCTGCCAGGCGTGTTCGTCGGTGACTTCCAGCGCGTCGGCGGCAAAGCGCACCAGGGCGGCGTCTTGCGGGTGCTGGGCGTGGGGGGCGAACAGGAGCGGCTCGTCCCGGGTTTGCGCCCAGTCGAGCAGGGACAGCAGTTGCTCCACGTCGGCGGCGAGCAGGGCGCTCGATTGCGCGTCGCCCGGCTGCCAGCCGATGCTCCAGCCGTCGCCCGCGCCGGCGTACAGGCTGGCGGGGTTGATGCCTTCGCCGCGCTTGATGGCCCAGCGCCGGTTGCGCCGGCAGGCGCTGGCGTGATGCCGTGTCTGCATGGGCTGGCCGGCCCACAGCCAGCCGATGGCGCCGCCGGGGGCGTTGGCGATGTTCAGGCGCAGGTAGCGGGCGGGCGCGGCGATGAATTGCACGGCCACGGGGCGCGAGATGTCGAGCGGCTGCGGGGCGCTCCAGGCCAGGCCATCGACAGACAGCTCGAACGCGACGGTTGCGCCTTCGGGCAACTGGTAGCGCGCCAGCGCCACCGCGCCGATGGGCTGCATGCCGCCAAAGTCCAGCGTCATGCTCGCGCCATCGCCCGCCCAGCCCCAAGTGGCGGCCCGCGCGTCGCGCACGTGGCTGGCGGCCCAGGGCTGATGGGCGATGAAGGAGAACGCATCGCCGGGGACGAAGGAGGGGGCGGCTCCGGAGTCGAACTGGACGGCCAGGCCATCTTCCAGATCGGCGGCGCCATCGGCGGGGATGTCGAGCGTGGCGCTCCACGGCCCGCCGTCACGCCGCCACTGGTATTGCCCGGCTTCGACGGCCAGCGTGAACGCATCGCCCAGCACGAAGGGGATGCCGCCGGGCGCCAGCAGCAGGTCGATGCCCGCCGCGCTGTATGTCGGGATGGGCGAACCGCCGGTTGGAACCACGTAGTCGGGCAATGCGCCCGATGCGCTGGCGGCCACGCGCCAGGTCTGCACGTCGGTGCCGTCCACGCCGCCGGCCAGCCAGGCGGGGCCGGCGCCGATGGTCTGGATGATGGCCTGGTCGCCCACGCGGTAGGGGCGCTCGCCATCGACCTGCTCGATGCGCACGGTGATGGTGTCGCCTTCCATCAGCCGGTCGGGGCAGGCCACGACGAGGCCGAAGCCGAACTCCATCGTGGTGTAGGGGCGGCCGGTTTCGGTGTCGCGGCGCGAGCTGATGTACGCCTCGTTGGTGAATGCGGGCAGGTAATACCCATCGACGTCGGCCCACCAGTAGTCGCCGCCGTGGTCAATCCAGCAGCCGCCCGCGTCACTGCTGCTGGAGTCAATTTTTGGGACGATGCCCGCCAGGGTGCGGCAGTAGTCCATGCGCGCCGTGTAGCGGCGCTGTAGCTGGGTGATGAGGGCGCGCAGGCCCGTGCTCGCGCTTTCCGCGTCGTACTGCCCGGCCAGATCGGCAAAGCGCATGTCCGGCAGGCAGCGGTACACCAATTGGCGTTGGCTGCCGTCCAGCACGGTGACGGTCAATGTGAACGGTTCTCCGCTGGCGTCCCACACGGGGTCGGCGGGGTCTGTCCAGCCGGGGTCGCCGTCCAGCATGACGACGGAAGGCGGCGGCTCTTGCCCGATGCCCACGCCATCGACGCTGACGAGCAGGAACGACAGCTTGTTGACGGGGTTGACAAACACCCAGCCCGGATTGCCGCCCTGCGACGATGAGCCGCCGTTCACGCCGAGGCTGTTGTTGATGCCCATCAGCCAGGCCAGGTCGTCCTGCATGTCGGCCAGCGCGGCGTCCCATTCGGCCAGGGCCGGCGCTTGCTCGTGGATTTCGGCCAGCCCTTGCGCAAGCGCGGCGGCAGCGAGGTCGGCAAAGTCCATGTCGGGCCGAATCGCCTGCGCGCTTATGCCAGGTTGCGTGTTGGCCGCCATGAACTGCGCGCGCCATTGGTAGAGCGCCTCCAGCCGCGTTTGGTACGCAGCGTCTATGGCCATATCGTCCTCCGGTTCCAGCCCCAAACACCGCATCGACACGAGGGGCGTGGGCATGTCGGTGCATTGGCAATCCGGCGGCGGCCGCCGCTGGTAGCGAAAGGTGACGGTGAGCGGCGCGGCGTTGATGCCCAGCCGGAAGGGGCGCAGGCAGACGCTGGGCACGCCCATCGTTTCGGGCCGGGAGGCCGGCTGGTATTTGAACGACCAGCGCCCGCTGCCCAGCGCCGCCGGGTCGATGGCGGGCACGGTAAACAGCGCCGCGTCGCTGGCGTAGGCGATGCCGGTGGTGGCCACGGGCAGCGCGCCCGATACGTCGCCAAACACGCTCCAGCGTTCGGCGCCGACCAGGTCGGCGTTGATGCAGCGCACGGTGACGGTTTGGGTGGGCGCGGCGGGCGGCGCGGCCACGTCGGCCAAACTCACGCCGGACAGGGCCAGCAGCCAGGACTGGGTGCGCAGCGGCACGTCGATGGCCGCTTGCCCGCCCGCCGTGCGGTCGGCCACGACGACGCCGGCCACTTCGATCAGCGCGGAGCCGGCCAGGGCGGCGAGCAGGTCGTAAAACGTGATGATTTCGTCCTGACCCGCGCCGGCGTCGCCGAAGGTTTCCGTGGACACGCCATCGGTTACGGTGACTACGTAGCCTCCCGTCACGCCCAGAACCGGCGCGCCGGCGGGCGCGTTGCGCTCGAGCGCGGGCGAGACGCCGAACTGCCAGGCGCCGTCCTTGAAGCGCCGCCAGGGCCGGTACACCTGCGGGTCGTTGCCGAAGACGATGCGCGGGCTGGCGGGGTCGAGTTGCTGCGCGTCATTGAGCGGCAGGCCGCCAAAGTCCCACTGCGGGCCGGTTTGCACCGCCGTGCCGGCAGGCCACGCCGACAGCAGCGCCCAGGCGGTGGGCGCGAGGATGAGTTGCGGCTGCACGCTGATGCGGATGCTGTTGCCCGCTGAGCCGGCGGCGCGGGCGCGCAACTGCACTTCGCGCACGTCCAGCAGGGCGTGGGCGGTGCGCACGCCCAGGTCGGCCAGCGTCAGGGTCAGCCCTTGCAGGGGCGCGAGGCCGCCCACGGCCAGCGCCTGTAGCTGGCCATTGCCGACGCCGGTGAACTGCGGCACCGAGGCGCGGGGGATGCCGTCTTCGGAGACGACGCGCACCTCGATGGCGGCATCTTCATGCCCGGTGTAGTCCCCGGCCAGCCGCGCCCGCCCGCCGCCGGCGCGCTGCGCGGCCACGCGCTCGATGGCCGAGGCCGCGCGCACGCTGGAGGCCGACAGCGCGGCTTGGCGGGCGAGATTGTCGCGGCCTGAGAGGAAGCGTTGCACCGAGGGCATGGGGCGATGTTCCTGCAGTGGCTGGCGTCATGCCGATAAAAGAGTTTTACGAATGAGGCCGGTTCAGTCCGATGGCTGCGGAGCAAGCCGTGCCAGGGCAGCCGTGGCCGGGGTTTCCCCGGCCAGTGGCTGCGCCCCCTTGCAGGGGGGAGGCGCAACATCGCGCAGCGAGTGGAGCCTGGGGGTGGGCGTCATCTCGCCAGCCGCGCGAGCTTCTTGAGCTCCGGCTCGATCATCCGCGCCAGCGCCGCCGGGTCATTGACGCCGGTGGCGTTGAGCGTGATGCTGTAGTTGTTGTTGGTGGTGGGCGCGGCCAGGCCGCCGCTTGCGCCGCCGCCCGCGCCCGCGCCGCCCGACGAGCTGCTTGTGGAACTGCCGCCGCCCGAGCCGCCCGAGCCGCTGGAGCCGCCTGAGCCGCCCGAACTTGAGCCGCTGGCGCGTTCCTTGGCCTTGCGCTGCTTTTCTTCTTCTCTGTAGATTTGGGCGAGCAGGTCGAGTTGCTCGCCCAGCAAATTGATTTCCTGCTTGATGCGTTCGACTTCCTGCTGGTCGCCGTTGATTTGCGCGCGCTGCAAGTCGATCTGGAGCAGGGCTTGCTGGCGCTTGACTTCGGCCACGTCGCGCTCGTACTGCGCCTTGGCAATCTGCTCCTGTGTGCCATTGAGCTCCAGCAGCTTCAGGCGCAGATCGTCCACGCCCTTGGCGGCGCTGCCGCCTTGTTCCTCTAGCTGCTTTTGCTGCTTTTCCAAAAGCTCCAACTGATAGACCAGCTCGGCGTGCTCGCGCGTAAGCTCCTGCACGTTTTTGGTGGCGTCCCACACCAGCTTGGCGACTTCCTGCGCGTATTTGCTGGCCGCCGCGCCGGCGGCAAACCAGGTGCCTTGCAAATCACCGAGCGCATCGTTGTGCTCGTGGGCCTGTTCCACCAGGCCCCGGCTGGCGTCCCAGGCGGCATTGGCCATGCCGGCCATTTTGTCGCCCGCGTCCTTGGCCGCCGCGCCCACGCCGGCGGTGGCCTCGGCGGCCTTGTTCATGGCCTCGACAATCGACTTGCCGGCTTCGTCGGTCTTGATGGCAAAGCCGTGCTGCTCGGCCTGCGCCTTGAGCATGGCGTCGGCCACGCCATTGTTGGCGGCGATGGCCGCCTCGGCCATTGCCTTCCATGCCTGATCGATTTCGCGGGCGGTGGCCGTGCCGCTGCTCTGCACGTAGTCGAAGGCTTCCTTGGCGCTTTTGGCCAGCTTGTCCAACTCGGCCTGCGGGGTGACGCCAAGCTGGCGCAGCGCCTCGTTCAGGCTCTGGATGCCGGGGATTTGGTCTTCGATGGCCTGGCGCTGCTTTTCCAGCGCCGCCTGAGTGCGCTCGATGCCTTCGGCGCTGATCTTGCCGGCGGCGCCCAGCGCCTGCAACTGCTTGCCCAGCGCGTCGATGGCCTCCAGGCTGTCTGCCTTGGGGATGGCCGCAGCAAACGCCATTTCAATGGCGCGGGCGGCCGCTTCGGTGGACGCGCCGGCGTCCCTGGCCGCGTCGGCCACCAGGCCGATGGCGTTGATGGCTTCCTGCGCGCCTTCGCTGATCTTGCCCAGTGCCTGCGCGGCGTTGACGCCCAGTTTGTCGAAGCTGGCTTGCAGAATTTGCTCGTTGGCCTGCGCCAGTTGCTGCGCACTGATGATGCCGGCGCGCGCCGCCTCTTCCAGATTGGCGCGCAGCGCCCCAAGGTTGCCGGCGTTGAGTTTGGCCAGCGCGTCCTGCCAGGCTTGGCTGACCTGCTTGGCGCCGAGTTCGCCCTTGGACTGAATTTCGTCCAGCGCCTTGACCCAGGCGCCCGCTCCCTGCACGGTCTTGAAGTTGAGCGCCTCGACCAGTTTGCCGACGGCCTTCTCGGCGTTGCCCGCGGCCTTGGCCGATGCCTCGAATTCGTCCACCAGTTTGCCGGCGTCTTGCTGGGCCAGTTGGGCGGTGGTCAGTTTGACCGCGCCCGCCAGCTTTTCCTGCGCCTGCGCCGCCGACAGCCACGTGGCGCTGGCCTCGTCAAACACCAGCGAGCCGTCTGCCTGCGCGGCGTTGAGCGCCTCGATGCTGGCGACCGTGACGCCCGTGGCCTTGGAAATGGCCGCGAGTTTGTCGGCGATCTGGCCTTGCCGCTTGGCGACATCTTCTTCAATCGCGGCGGCCTTGGCCAGGTTGTCGCGGTAGGCGCCGTAAGTCTTGGCGATTTCATACCAACGCTGCGCCACGTCGAAAGCGGCCATCCCGACGGCAACCATGGACGCCTTGGAGGCCGCGAGCTTGGCCGTCAGTCTGTCGGACTGCGCGCCAGCCTGATTCATGGCGGCGCTCATTCCCGTGGCCGCCAGGGTGGCGCGACCGAACGAGGCAGCCATTTCGGTGGCCGCCGCGCCGGTCTTGACCAGGTCGGCGGCAAAGCTGCCGATCTTGTAGGCGACGAATATCTTCAGCGCCGCCTCGATGGCCGGCGCCAGCGTTTTGAGCGCGCTGGCCGCGCCGCGCACCGCGTCGATCACGCCGACCATGCCGTCGGATATGCGCTTGGCCCAGTCTTTCAGCTCGCCGCTGTCCTTCATGCGGTCGAACTCGGCCAGCGCCGCCTGAAGCTGCTCCTTCAACTTGTCCAATACGCCGGACTTGGCGATCATGTCGAAAAATTCCTCGACCGCGCCCTTGACCTGCTGCACCGCGGCGGAGTATGTCTTCATCAGTTCGGAACCGGCGCCGGCGTTCTTCTTGCCCATCGCGTCGATCAGTTGCGTGATGGCGTCGCGCCCGAGTTCGCCGGCCTCGGACATTTTTTGCAGCTCTTGCGTGGTCTTTCCGGTGGCCTGGGCCAGCAGGTCCCATACCGGGATGCCGCTGGCGATGAGCTGCATGATGGCGCGCCCTTGCAGTTCGCTCTTTGCCCACGCCTGCCCCAGCGTTTGGGTAACGGTTGCGAGTTGCTCGGAGCCGCCGCCAAGCGCGGCCACGGCATCTGTCATGGACAGCATCTGCTCATGCGTGGGGCGCAGGCCGAAGGCGGCCAGCTTGGCGTAGGCGTCGGTCAGGCCCTGCACGTTGAAGGGCGTTTCACGCGCCAAGCCGTTGAGCATGGCCAGCGCATCGGCGGCCTGCTGCGCGCTGCCCAGCACGCCGGTCAAGCGCCGCTCCAGTTGCTCCATGGCCGCGCCGGCGCTCACCACGTCCTGCGCCAGGCTCTTGAGTTGGCCGATGCCAATCAGCGCGCCCGTCCAGGCCGCGGCCTTGTGCGCCGCGTTGGCCAGTTGGTTGCCGGCGCCGTCGGCGCTCTTGCCAAGGGCGTCCACCGCGTCCGATGCGCCCTTGGCGTCGGTCTGCGCGCCGCGCATTTCGACGCGCAGCTTGTCGATGCGATCTTGCAGCGCGGCGCTGACGCGCTCGGCGTCTTCGGGCAGCATTTTTTCCAGCCGCAGCGCGCGCATGGCCACTTGCAACTGTTCGATTTCGGCGGTGATTTCCTTGACGCCGCGCATGCCCAACTGGTCGAACGCGGCGCGCAGCGCCGGGCCTATTCCGTCGGCTTCGCCGCGCATGGCGTGCATGGCGTCGGCGTACACGTCCACCTGCTGCGCCGCTTGCACCAGGCTGGCGCGAAGCTCGGCCTGCTGATCTGTCAGGCCGTGTGTGGACAGGCCCGCCTCGTCGAGCGCCCTGCGCGCCTGCTCAAGCGCCTGGGCGTGGCCGCGCAGCGCCGCTTCCAGTTCCTCGGCGCTCAGGCCGGTTTGGCCCAGCGCGTCGGCGGCGTCGGCGGCCTCGCGCCGCAGGGCGGAGAAATCGGCAATCAGCTTGTCTTGCTGGCCCAGCGCGCGCAGGCTTTCGGCGGCGGCCTGGAGCTTGGGGGCGACTTCGCCGCCGTTTTGCGCCAGAGCTTGCAGTTCACTGGCGATGCCCTCGATTTCGCCCTGCCCCTTGACTTGGGTCTCGATGACCAGTTTGGCCGCCAAATCCTGCGTTGCCATGTCGCGCCTCTTGCTTTACGATGCGGGCCATGAGCACGTTCATGTCCCTGTTGCTGTATGCCGGCGTGGCCGCCGCCGCCGCGCTGCTGGCCGCGGCCGAGCCGACGCGGCGCAACATTGCCGCGCTCAAGGCCGGCGCGCTGGCGTGCGCCGCGGCCGTGGCCACGGCCTTGCTGTGGCCTGCGCAATTGGCCGTGTTCATGATCGCGCTGGGCGCGCTGATCGCGCTGTGGCTGCTGTGGCGGCTGGCGACCTGGCCGGTTCGCGCCGCCGCCGCCATGCTGCGGGGCAACCCGCGCGCTGAAC
>JGI24705J35276_12237327_pt1 | contig 10676 bp, 8 predicted proteins | sample TergutNt197P4_FD_35276 | JGI IMG/M metagenome (IMG submission 35276)
GTCACCTCCGAGATCAAAACCGCCTTCCAGATCGGCTTCATCGTCTTCATCCCCTTCATCATCATCGACATGGTCGTCGCCTCCGTCCTCATGTCGATGGGCATGATGATGATGTCGCCCGTCATCGTCTCGCTGCCCTTCAAGCTCATGCTTTTCGTACTCGTCGACGGATGGGGGCTTCTCATCGGCTCGCTGGTACGCAGCTTTGCCTACACATAACGGACTGAAAGGATGAGGATGCCTCCCCAAGTCTTTGGAGAAAACGAATGACCCCCACCGCCGTTGTCGATCTGGGCCGTCAGGCCGTCGAAGTCACCCTCATGGTCTCCACGCCGCTGTTTCTCGCCGCGCTCGTCACGGGACTTATTGTCAGTATTTTTCAGGCGGCCACTCAGATCAACGAAATGACCCTCACCTTCGTACCCAAGGTCGTGTCGATTTTCCTCACCCTTGTGCTTGCCGGACCGTGGATGATCACGACCATCACCGATTTCATGCGGCGGCTCCTCAGTTCCATCCCGTCGATGATTAGCTAGGTATACCTATTCCCCTCTCCCCCTGCCCCTCTCCCGCAAGGAGAGAGGGGAGAAAATCACTTAGGGCGCACGAATCCAAGGAAAACCATGTTTTTCAGCGTCACTTCCGCCCAACTCGACGCCTGGCTTGCCGCCTTCATGTATCCGCTCGTGCGCCTGCTTGGGATGATGATGTCCGCTCCCATCTTCTCCAATCGCGGCATGCCCACGCGCTTTCGGCTGGGCGTCGGGCTTGGCATCGCGCTTGCCGTCCTGCCCGCCGCGCCGCCCATGCCCGACATCGCGCCCGGTTCCGGCATCGGCCTCATGATCCTCGGCCAGCAGGTTTTCATCGGGGCGGCCATCGGCTTCGCCATCCGGCTCGTCTTCGCCGCCATCGACGTTGCCGGTTCCTTCATCGGCATGCAGATGGGGCTTTCCTTCGCTCTGTTCTTCGACCCCAACTCCGGCGGACAGAGCGCCGTACTCGCTGATTTCATGAGCATGGTCGCCGCCCTGCTCTTTCTTTCCCTCGACGGCCACCTGATCCTGGTCGAACTCGTGGTGCGCAGTTTTGAGTGGCTGCCGGTCGGCGCGGGGCTTAATGGCCAGGGTTGGAGCTTCATTCCCCGTGCCGGCGCCGCCATTTTCTCCACCGGCTTCCTGCTCTCGCTTCCCATGCTCGCGGTGCTCCTCGTCACCAATATCGCGATGGGCGTACTCACCCGCGCATCGCCCCAACTCAACCTCTTTGCCATCGGCTTTCCCGTCACGATGCTTGCGGGTTTTTTCTCCCTCATCCTGCTGATGAGCAATATCGGCCCCGTGTTCCATAACCTGTTTGAACGCAGCTTCGACACCGTACCCGCGCTGCTGGAGGCGCTCACGCCGGTAAGCAGTCCTGCTGAATCCGGCCCTTGAGTAATATTTCTCATTGACCTAAAAGGGAAAGGGCTTAGCGATTGCTCACTAAGCCCTTGATTAATTGGTGGGTGCTGACGGGTTCGAACCGCCGACATTCGCCTTGTAAGGGCGACGCTCTACCAACTGAGCTAAGCACCCGCGCCAGGATAACGGGCGCTGTTTTGCCAAAAGGCGTTTATTGTACGGCGTCCTTCAAGCCCTTGCCAGCCCTGAATCTCGGCGTTTTGGCGGCGGCAATCTTGATGGCTTTTCCAGTGCGCGGGTTGCGGCCCGTGCGCGCGGCGCGCTCGCCTACGTAGAAGGTTCCGAAACCCACTAGGGTAACGTCTTCTTCATTTTTGAGCGTAGCCATGATGGCAGCCGTGGTGGCATCGAGCACCTTGCCTGCCGTCGCTTTGGTTACTCCTGCCCGTTCGGCAATCGCGTCGATCAGTTCGGTTTTGTTCATGCTGGTCTTCCCTCCTTCTTTAGATAAACACGAAACCAGTCTCCTAGCAGACTGGTCTCATCCCAAAAACCTTCAATGCGCCCGGATGGGCTGCGACGATCCCACTGCCGGCTCGTCCGTGCTCGCCGGAACCGAAACTTCTTCCGACTCGGCAAGCGGGACGGGCTTGCGTTCGAGCGCCAGTTCGAGCACCTGATCGATCCAGCGTACCGGGATGATTTCGATCATGTTCTTGATGTTATCCGGAATCTCGGCCAAGTCCTTGATGTTTTCTTCCGGTATCAGGGCGCGGGCAATGCCGCCGCGCACGGCGGCAAGCAGTTTTTCTTTCAGGCCGCCAATAGGCAGGACTTCGCCGCGCAGGGTGATTTCGCCCGTCATGGCGACATCGCAGCACACGGGGATGCCTGTGAGCATGGATACCAGCGCGGTGGTGATGGCGCTGCCCGCCGAGGGGCCGTCCTTGGGAATCGCGCCTTCGGGCAGGTGAATGTGGATGTCGCTCTTCTGGTAGAAGTCGTTTTCGATGCCCAGCGAGTGGGCGCGCCGCCGCACGACGGAAAGCGCGGCCTGGATGGATTCCTGCATGACTTCGCCAAGTTTGCCGGTCGTCATGACCTTGCCCTTGCCAGCGAGCGCCACGGCTTCGATGGTCAGCAGTTCCCCGCCCACTTCCGTCCAAGCCAGTCCGGTGACTTGCCCGACCTGATTCTGTTTTTCGGCCATGCCGAAGCTGTAGCGACGCACCCCCAGGTATTTGTCGAGGTTTTTGCCGTTCACGACGAGTTTGCTGGCGCGCGGTTTGAGCACGATGGATTTCACGACCTTGCGGCAAATCTTGGAGACTTCGCGCTCCAGCCCGCGCACCCCGGCTTCGCGCGTGTAGTAGCGGCAGATGTCGCGCAGGGCTTCATCCGTGATCGTGAGTTCGGCCTGCTTGAGGCCGTTGTTCTTGAGCTGCTTGGGAAGCAGGTAGCGGTGGGCGATGTTGACCTTTTCGTCTTCGGTGTAGCCGGAGAGGCGAATGACCTCCATGCGGTCGAGCAAGGGCGGCGGGATGTTGAGGGTGTTGGCAGTGGCAACGAACATCACGTCGGAGAGGTCGTAGTCGACTTCGATGTAGTGATCCTGGAAGGTGTGGTTCTGCTCCGGGTCGAGCACCTCGAGAAGGGCCGATGATGGGTCGCCGCGAAAATCCATGCCGAGCTTGTCGACTTCATCGAGCAAAAATAGCGGATTCTTGACGCCGACACGGGTCATGTTCTGGAGAATCTTGCCGGGCATGGAGCCGATATAGGTGCGGCGGTGGCCGCGAATCTCGGCTTCGTCACGCACACCGCCCAAGGCCATGCGCACGAACTTGCGGTTGGTGGCCCTGGCGATGGATTGCCCCAGGGAGGTTTTGCCCACGCCGGGAGGGCCGACGAGGCAGAGGATGGGGGCCTTGACCTTGTCGACGCGCTGCTGGACGGCAAGGTATTCGAGAATGCGCTCCTTGACCTTTTCCAGCCCGTAGTGATCCTTGTTGAGAATCCTGTCGGCTCCGGCAAGGTCTTTACTGACGCGCGAGCGCTTCTTCCACGGCAGGCCGATCATGGTGTCGACGTAGTTGCGCACCACGGTGGCTTCGGCGGACATGGGCGACATCATGCGCAGCTTCTTGAACTCGGCCTGGGTTTTCGCCAGTGCTTCCTTGGGCATGCCCACGGTTCTGATCTTTTTTTCCATCTCTTCGAGGTCTGCGCCGTCTTCGCTTTCCCCGAGTTCTTTCTGGATGGCCTTGACCTGTTCGTTGAGGTAGTACTCGCGCTGGCTCTTTTCCATCTGGCGCTTGACGCGGCCACGGATGCGCTTCTCGACCTGAAGGATGTCGATTTCGTTTTCGATTTGCGCAAGCAGCCGGTTGAGGCGTTCGCCGACCCCGAACATTTGCAGGATTTCCTGCTTTTGTTCGAGTTTGAGCGGCAGGTGGACAGCAATGGTGTCGGCAAGGCGGCCCGTGTCGTCGACGTTGGCGAGCGAGGCGAGGACTTCGCCGGGTATTTTCTTGTTGAGCTTGACGTATTGGTCGAACTGGGCAGTAAGCGCGCGCCGCATGGCTTCGACTTCAGTGCCTTCCTTGCCCGAAAAAGGTTTCACCGGAGTCGCGCGGGCGAAAAACATCTGGCGGCGGTCTTCCACCGCCTCGATGCGGACACGCTGCACGCCTTCGACGAGTACCTTGAGCGTACCGTCGGGCAGCCGCAACATTTGCAGGATATTGGCAACGCAGCCGACGCTGTAGAGGTCGCTGGCAGAGGGCTCATCCTTGGCCGCAGACTGCTGGGCGACGAGCAGGATGCTCTTGCCGGTTTCCATTGCAGCTTCCAGCGCCTTGATGGATTTGGGCCGCCCGACGAAGAGCGGGATGACCATGTGCGGGAACACTACCACGTCGCGCAGCGGCAGGAGCGGCAGTTCCAGTTTTTCGTTGGGGAGATCGGCAGTGCCCGACATTGTATGTTTTCCTCGAAAGAATCGTACCCCATATGGGGTGCGACTGTCGTTTATTCAAGCCACTTCAACTTCATCAAGACAAGCGGCCTGCGGAACAAGTTCAGTTGGAACCGGACACTTTGGGCTGATCGGCATAGATCAGCAAGGGTTTGGAATTCTCCGTAATGGTGTTTTCGTCAATCACAACCTTGGCCACGCTTTCCAGACTGGGCAGATCGTACATGATGTCGAGCAGGGACATCTCCAGGATGGAGCGTAGCCCCCGCGCGCCGGTCTTGCGCTTGATTGCTTTTTTGGCAACCGCGTGCAGTGCCGCCTGGCGGATTTCGAGTTCGACGCCTTCCATCGCGAAGAGCTTCTGGTATTGCTTGACGAGCGCGTTCTTCGGCTCGATGAGTATCTGGATGAGTGCGTCTTCGTCCAGCTCATGCAGGGATGCCACCACGGGCAGACGTCCGATCAGTTCGGGAATGAGGCCGAACTTGATGAGGTCTTCCGGTTCGACTTGGCCGAACGTCTCGGTAATACTGTGGCTCTCGCCGCTCTTGACCTCCGCGCCGAAGCCGATTCCGCCCTTGTCGGTGCGGTTGATGATGACTTTTTCCAGACCGTCGAACGCACCACCGCAGATGAACAGGACGTTGGTCGTATCGACCTGGATGAAATCCTGATTGGGATGCTTGCGTCCGCCCTGCGGCGGGATGGAGGCTATCGTGCCTTCAACGAGTTTCAGAAGCGCCTGCTGCACACCCTCGCCCGATACGTCACGGGTGATTGAGGGGTTGTCGGACTTGCGGGAAATCTTGTCTATTTCGTCGATATAGACGATGCCCTGCTGTGCCTTTTCGACATCGTAGTCGCACTTCTGGAGAAGCTTCTGGATGATGTTCTCGACATCCTCGCCCACATAGCCGGCCTCGGTGAGCGTGGTGGCATCGGCCATGACGAAGGGCACATTCAGGAGCCGCGCCAGTGTTTGCGCCAGCAGGGTCTTGCCGGAGCCGGTCGGGCCGATCAGCAGGATATTGCTCTTGGCGAGTTCCACGTCGTCGACGATATTGCCCAAGTGGCGCAGACGCTTGTAATGGTTATAAACCGCCACCGACAGGTTGCGCTTGGCTTGCTTCTGCCCGATCACGTACTGATCGAGGATGGCGCAGATTTCGTGGGGCGTGGGCAATTGCCCACGGATATTCTCGATCCCCAGCCCGTCGGCAACTTCCTCACGGATGATGTCGTTGCACAGGCCGATACATTCGTCGCAGATGAAAACAGACGGCCCGGCAATCAGCTTGCGGACTTCGTGCTGGCTTTTGCCGCAAAATGAGCAGTAGAGCAGCTTTTCGCCGTCCGCGCCCGTCTTTTTGTCCGGCATGGTTGTTCTCTCCTCGTCGTCAGGTCAGATGTCGCCGCGCACCGTCATCACCTTGTCGATGAGACCGTACTCCATCGCCGCAGACGCAGACAGGAAATTATCCCGATCAGTATCTTTTTCGATTTGCTCAACCGGCTTACCTGTGTGCTTTGACAGCATTTCGTTGAGACGGGAACGCAGAAAAAGTATTTCTCGCGCATGAATTTCGACGTCGGACGCCTGCCCCTGGAAACCGCCCAAGGGCTGGTGGATCATCACCCTGGAATTCGGCAGACAAAAACGCTTGCCTTTCGCTCCGGCCGCGAGCAGGAAAGCTCCCATGCTCGCCGCCTGTCCGATGCACAAGGTGCTCACGTCGGGTTTGATGAACTGCATGGTGTCGTAGATTGCCAAACCCGCTGTAACCGCGCCTCCGGGAGAGTTGATATAGAAGTGAATGTCCTTGTCCGGGTTCTCTGACTCGAGAAAGAGCAACTGCGCCACGATCAGGTTGGCCGTCGCGTCCGTGACCGGGCCGACGAGAAATACGATCCGCTCCTTGAGCAGACGCGAATAAATATCGTAGGCGCGCTCGCCCCGGCCGCTTTGCTCGATGACCATCGGCACCAGCCCAAGGCCCACCGGGTTCCAGCCGTCCCCTGCGGAGTTTCCGCTTCCGTTTGCGTTCATCGTTCGCCCTATTCCCGCGCGGCTTACGCCGCCGCGTTGTTGCCCATCAGATCGTCAAAGGAAACAGCCTTGTCGTTGGTCTTGACCTTGGAGCAGACCCACTCCACGACATTATCCTCTGTCACGACCGCTTCCGCCCCGATCAGGCGCTCAGGCTGGGCATAATACCAACGGATCAGTTCCGAAGGGTCTTCGTAGCTCTGTGCCATTTCCTGTATCAGGGCACGCGTCTGCTCTTGCTTGGCGCGCAGATCGTTATCCTTGATCAACTCAGCCATGATGAGGCCGAGCTTCACGCGCCGCATTGCCCGGTCGGTAAACCACCCCGGTTCCACCGGTATCTTTTTGGCTCCCATGCCGCGCGCTTCGAGTTCGCGGCGGGCATTCTCGGCCAGTTGTTCCGACTCGGAGAGCACCAGCGCCTTGGGCGCTTCAATCGGCGTAACGGCAAGCAGGGCATCCAAAGCCTGATCTTTTACTCTTGCCTGGATGCGCTGTTTGACTTCGCGCGTGAGATTGTCCTTGATTTCCTGGCGCAGCTTGGCAATGTCGCCATCGGCCACGCCGAGCGCCTTGGCAAAATCGGAGTCGACTTCCGGCAACACCGGCGCTTCGACCTTTTTCACCGCCACTTCAAACTGTACCGTCTGCCCGGCCATGTTCTTGGCGTGATAATCCTCCGGGAAGGTCAGGTCGAAAGTCTTGCCCTCGCCCGCCTTGAGGCCCATCACATTCGCGTCGAAATCTTTCAGCATCGACCCTGCGCCGAGCACAAACGGGAAATCCTGCGCCTGCCCCCCCTCGAACGGCACACCGTCCTTGCGTCCGGTAAAGTCGATCACCACCCGGTCGCCACTGGCAGCGGAGCGGTCGGCCTCATCGAAACGGGTACGCTGCTTGCGCAAGACCTCAAGCGTTTTATCGACTTCGGCCTCACCAACTTCCAGCACCGGGCGCTCGATCTCACACCCGGACAGATCGCCAACCACGACTTCCGGATAGACCTCGAACACGGCGCTGAACTCCAGCGCCCCTTCCGCAGCGGCTTCTTTCGGTTCGATCCGGGGCTGGCCGGCTACGCGCAGGTTCTGGGCACGCACCGCTTCGCCAAAGGCTTTTCCCACGGCAGCCTCGATAGCTTCGGAACGGGCTTGCGGCTCGTAAGCGCTAGCCACGATCTTGAACGGCACCTTGCCTGGGCGAAAACCCGGCATTTTCACCGTGCGGGAAAGTTTTTTGAGGCGGGACTCGACATCCTTGTCAAGGTCCGCCAGGGTAACGGACATGTCGATACGGCGCTCCAGCGCGTTCGCGGTTTCCTGATTGGTTTGCATGCAAACGATCCTGATGAGAAGTGAGAAGTCAAGACAAAAGATGCTGGTGCGGCTTCATCGGCAAAGCCAAACCGGCCTCTTCAGCAAAACTGACATTCTATACCGGGTTGGGGGCTGTCTCCAGATTCAATTCGGTATTTGATGCTGTACAAGCAGGCGCAGAAAGCGGGTGCGGTGTTGATATTGCGTGGCTTGCGTGATCGGCTAGGCACAAAAGGCACACTGACCAAAACATGTGCCTACATGATGCCCGTCGCCAAGACGGGCGCTGCCGTGCAGATCGACCCGGAAGCATTTGGACGCTACAACGTGTCGACCGTACCCACGTTTGTGATGGTGACGCCCCAAAAGGACGGCTGCAACCAGGACTCTTGCGAAGGCCAGTTTACTTCCCTGGTGGGGGACGTGACGCTCGACTACGCGCTTGAATATTGGTCAAGCCAAGGGGGATGGGTTGGTCAGCAGGCTGACATGTTCCTCCATCGGCTTGAGGGGGATAAAAATTTCCAGTTCGGGTTTCGCCAGTATTCTCGGCTTGCCGCAATCAGCACGATGCGCCAGCCTTGGTTTTTCAAACTGTTTGATTGATTGCAAGCCGGGACGGTTTCGATTGCAAGGCGTTACCCCTACCAGCGCCTCATGATGCCCACCTCGGCGGCGTGGACGGTCGCCCGGTCATAAATTTTCGCCTCATAGTTCAGGTAGAGCAGCACGTCGCCACGGTTGTTCAGCTTCCAGCCTCCACTCAGCCCCGGATTCCAGTAGTTCCGTCCAATCCGGCTCCCCCAGATGTCCGCCTTCGGTTGATTCGGCATTGTGCTGTTGGTAAATCGCGCGCCGACCGACGGATATTTCTGACCATCAAGCTGCATCGCGTACTGAATCCTGGGTTTCAGATAAAGCCCGTTTTGAAGATTCAGCTCACCATTCAGGCCGAAGCGGAACATCGCCCGTTTCATCGAGGCGGCGTTATAGATCAGAGAACTTTCGCCTGCGGATTCCTTGTAGCCGCGCATCCAGGCTTTTTCAAAATCCAGGGCGACGACGGGCAACACCCGGATGTTCTGCCGCAGCGGTATCTTCTGAGTCAACTCGATGCTCGCGGCCAAGGCGTTACCGCTGGTGTGGCCATTCAAGCGCTCGAAAAACGCTCCATAGAAACCCGCAGGGGATGCCGGAAGCGACACGGTACGCCGGAGGTCATACTGTTGGTACGAATAACCAAGATAGGCTTTCAAATCGAGGAGATTCGTCAATCGCGTCATGTTGTACAGGCCGAATTCGTAATCATCCGCTGTGGCCTTGCCGGTATCCTGGCTCAAACGCGGACTGGTGTACTGGAACGTCACCCCGCTGATCGAACGCGGGAGGAGCGGGGCATCCATGCCGAGCGCAAACCCGTAGCGGTTGATCCTGAAACCGTGGGCATTGCCGTCGTTCCGGATGTTTTCGCGCCCGGTAATGAGTTCGCCCCACGCCCGTGGCCGAGGCAGGCCGCCACGATCGTTATCGTGGGATGAAACAGCCCGCAAAATGAAACCCGAATCGAGCGAGAGCCGGTTGAACGGATGCCGCCACGGTTCCTTGAATGCCAGGAAGAAAGCATTCGGTGTCAAATCGCCATGAATCTGATCCAACTGTTTGCCCACTTCCCGATCAGACCAACTCGTATCGGAGAGCCTGTCGATCAAATTATGGATGCTGGAATCCCTGTTTGCGACGAACCAATCCAGGGTTTTCGCAATTTCATGTTGGTTATGGCTGGCGGGAAGGCTGGCAAAGCCGTTGTTCGGGTCGTAGGAGAACCCAAGCTGGAACAAGTCACCGTTCCATCCTCGCTGCTCCAAGGTATAGCCACGGGGGAGGCCGTAATAATTCAGGGTGAACTTGGCAGAAGGGTCGCCCACAACCCCCACGCTCGACGCATCTATGACCGTGATGGGATCGTTGCCCACTCGCGGGCTGCTCCAGAAATCCACTTCGACTTTCAGGTTGGCCGCCGGGTCGATGTTCACGGTTCCACCACCCTCGACTTTGACCAGGTCGCTGTCGCTGTTGCTGTACAGTGCGCGAACATAAAGGTTGCTCCCCGCCTCGAACGTCAAGTCGCCCTTGACCGTCAGAGGCACACCCAAATTCAAGCCGGTGGGCTTCAGCGTCCCACCCAACTCGATGGTTCCGCCGCCTGATAGCGCACCGATAGTTCCTATCCCGGAGAGCGCCGCGCCGGTTTTGACATGGAACTGCGCCGTGTCGCCGAAATCGCCGGCAACATCGAGCGTTCCGCTGGAAACGGTCACATTGCCAGCGAAAGCAGATGGTGAGGACGGCGTTTCAAGCCGCACGGTTCCCGTGCCCGTTTTGTTGAGCGCGGCCAGGGTCGACCCGGTCAGATCGCCGGTGTAGGTAAGCGCCGCGCCACCAGTTGCGCCAAGGCTGCCTGTGACGCCATCGGCGATCTTAATGTCATTGGACAGCGTGACACTGCTCAAAGCCTGAAGCGCGGAATTACCGATGAAGTGAATACCGCTTCCGCCGTCATCGAGTTGGTTTGCCCGCGTAAACTGCACCATGCCGCCGTACAGTTCGATGCCTTCCTTGAACAGATTGCCGCCGGTGTTGGTAAACGTCAGCGTACTGTCGCCGTATTTTTGCAGCTTGCCGGTTTCGCTGAGGCTGCCAGCATAATCGCCGAATGAGGAAGCCTTATCCGCTGTGATGCCACCTGCACCGCTCAAGGTATAGTTTCCGCCGGACGTGTCGGCTCCATCGGTGTTTTGTCCGACGACGAGGCCGCTCACGACGATTTTTGCGCCCAAGGGGCTCAAGTTTGCGGGAAGGTTGATCTTGAACGAGCCTGCCCCGGAAATGTAGACCTTGTCGCCGGGCAGGAATTGGCGCTCGTGATTTCCGCT
>JGI24705J35276_12237326_pt1 | contig 10673 bp, 5 predicted proteins | sample TergutNt197P4_FD_35276 | JGI IMG/M metagenome (IMG submission 35276)
TTTCTGATTGCTTCAATCTTCTGGCTAGGCCAAAAGATGGTAACAGATGCCAACAAAGGTATCTTTGACCAAAAAGCAGCTGAAGACGTTATCAACATAATCCAAACCCAAAGCGATATCACCGGCGTAAAGTTTGCACTAGACATCGTCGGCACAACCGAAACTGCATTTGAAAAATACATCGACTTTATCCCCTCACACACCGATGCTCCACTCATGCTCGATGCAATGAGTCCAAAGACCCGTATGGCTGCCGCAAACTTGGCAAAAAAGATGGGTCTAACTGACAGATGCATCTACAACTCTATCTATAAAGGCGTAACCGAAGCAGAACTTGCAAACCTCAAAGAAAGCGGCATCAAAATGTCCATTGTTCTAGCAGACGATCCAAAAGACACAACCCTTGAAGGCAAAATGAACGTTCTAGTCGAAGCACTAGCTATGGCTGATAGAGCCGGTATTACAAAACCACTCGTCGACACAGCAGTTCCCGCATTCGAACCAGACATGGGTTCATCTGTACGCGCCATACCAATCATGAAAGAAAAGTATGGTCACCCTGTAGGTCTAGGAAGCGGTAACCTTGTCACAACCATGGGCTGGGTTAAATCAAGCTTTGAAAAAGAATTCCGCAAAGGTACCGTCTGTTCAACCAACACCATCATGCAAATGGCAGGCGCCAACTGGCTCATGACCGGACCAATCGAGCAAGCACAATGGGTCTTCCCAGCAGTAGCAATCACTGACACATACCTCGCATCCATCGGCGCAGAACTAGGCACAAGACCAACCGACGAAACCCACCCGATCTACAAAGCTTTCATGTAAAATTCCCTTCCTACTCTTTTTATTTTTTTTAGAGTATTTAACTTGAAACCCCTCAAATGGCTCGCAATAATTCTCATCTTCACAGCCCTAACCCTGCTTGTAACCTACCTCCTCCCAGTTCCAAACGACGTAGAATTCTCCTACAACCTCATCCCACGCTACATCTTTAGCTTCACATTCATCGCATTCATACCCGGCTACTGCCTAGTCAACATACTATTCACCGGCAAAAACAAACTCGATTTCATCGAAGAACTCGTCCTCTCAGTCGCTCTGAGCTTTGGCTTAACAGGGTTATTGGGATTGTTCTTAGGCCTCTCCCCCATAGGCATCAACTTTACCTCCGTAACAGTTTCACTAAGCCTAATGGTGCTGGTCCTTGCAGTTATCGCCTATATTCGAAAACTACGAGAGACGGATGCGCAAAGCGCGTAACAAATATGCCCCCGATGTTTTCACAGCTGATCGCCCATAGGTTCCGCCCTTACGCATCATATGTAGCACATAGCCAGGTCGCAGGTAAAACTGCTGATAGGCCTTATAGCGCAATTGCGCCAACTTTTCCATACTCATTGTAGGCGTCTCAAAGATGGGCCCTGCAGTGTCATATTTATCAAAATCCGTCACACGTAGCCAGCCATTTTTAACAACTTGATCATACATAGGTGTCCCTGGATAGGGTGTGGCTAAATAGAAACCCACATCCTCTGGATTTAGTTGTTGCACAAAACGAATTGTTTGCTTAGCCGTCTGCTCAGTCTCTCCTGGAAAACCCAAAACCACATTAGCAATAGTCATCAACCCCACATCATGAGCAGTTTTGTAGGCTTGACGGGTTTGTTCTAATTTTATACTCTTATTCATAGCACTCAAAACTGCCTCAGAACCCGACTCCACACCCATCCAAACAGCGATGCATCCTGCATCTTTCATGGTCTTTAACAGTTCCCGATCCACCATGTCCACGCGGGTGCCGCAGTCCCAAATCAATTTAAGATTACGACTATGAAGCTCTTTGCAGATCTGAAGCACACGCTCCCGATCCACACTAAAAGCATCATCATAGAAAGTAACTTGATCTACACCATAGGTTTGGTGCACAAACTCCATTTCATCCACAACATTTTTCGCACTACGCATACGATACCCACGGCCAAACATGCGTACCGTGCTACAAAAGTCACACCAATAAACACACCCACGACTGCTAACCAAGGGAATGAGCAGTTTGCCGTTATGTTTGAGATTATCAAGCGGCATCAAATGATGAGCTGGAAAGGGAATACTATCAAGATCTTTAATGTAGGGCCGATCAGGGGTACGGCAAATCTTATCACCCTCACGATAAGTAATGCCCAACACACCCGATAGGTTTTGATGACTTTCTAGTTTTTCTGCCAAATCAACCAAAGTCTCCTCACCCTCGCCACGCACAATAAGATCAACCGCAGGGAATTCTCTTAGGGTATTTTCATCCCAAAACGTGCCATGGCTCCCCCCGACTGCAGTGATGGCACTTGGCTGGGCCTCTTTGGCGATGGTTAGAATCTGCATGGCTGATTTGTAGAGCAGGGTAGTGGCAGTTGCACCGATAAAATCAGAGGGCGTTTGTAAAATCCGATCCCGAAAAGTGTCATAGCTGAGCTTTTCGGCTTGACAGTCAATAATTTTGACTTGGTGACCTGCTCTCTCAGCAACAGCGGCTAGATATCCAAGACCCAACGGTATAAAAGGCGGATGAGAATGCACACTGGGCGGATATGGCGGATTGACTAAGGTTATCTTCATGAGGATTGCCTGAGGGGACTTCTAAATAATAGAAACATATAATGCTTTCTTAACCAGCCAGCACACGTAATTCACTTAGTTGATGATTTAGGGACTCACTTGATTAAATCCACTAACAACACAATAATACAACAACAAAATTCACATATCAACCCACAAAATGTTTGAAACCGAAGAAAAAAATTGAAAATAGAAAAACAACTACACCCCTGACAATCTACTACTAATGCTAATATGTTCTAACTTTTTGATAGTTTGCATTTTATGATACTGTTTGTTTGGTGTTAAACGTATAGCCTTAAGCGGGTTGTTAGGGAGATAAGCTGGATTGACGGACTTGGAAAATTGCGGTTCTTTGGTTGTAAAATACTAACTGAAATGTCGGGTCACTTCTAAAGCGTTGAATTTGTGCGTAATCGCGCAAAACAACATAGCCTACATTTAGCTCAATGAGGGCCTGCTTATAATCAAAGCTCTCTATCGGGTCTTCTGAGATTTTGTCTGTATAACTCTTTGTGTTGTTTAGAAAAAGTTGTTCAAGTTCTGTTTTAGTTGTTAGATCTGAGTCGTAGCGGAGGTACTCAAAAACTGACACATAAAAATTGATTTCTACTTGTGATTGAGTGGTTAGATTAAAGCACAGCTTGAAAGCGTTATTTGTTGTTTGGGTTACTGTGGGTTGTGTGTTGGCAAAAATCAGTTGCCCCGCTATGTTTGTGTAGGGGTCTTCTATGGCTACGTATTGGTCCTTGTTTACAGTAATGGTACCTCTTGTTTGTGCCAATAGTTCCATGTTTGTGAAACCGACTGCTAGATTGTTGCTCGATAAGGTTTGCGTTATATTGACAAACTGTATGCCCTGATAAACAGTTAGTGTTTGTGTGAAATTTACCCACTCGTTTCCCCGTATGGTGGTTAGTGTTGCAGTGGTGTCATTGGTTTTAAGTGCCATCTCTCTAATCGTAAGCTCAGAGAGCTCTGTGGTTTGTTGGTTGTTGTTTGCTGTATAGTAGCTAAACGCTGTTTGGTTATGGTTAAAGCTAAGAAATGCTGTCGGATAGTACTCATTTGTTTGTTTGACTAAAAACTCGGGGTTCCGATTAGCTCCATAGCCGTCTTCTCTTAACTGAATCAAACCGTTGTCAATTAAATAGTTAGCATCAAGGAGTCGCGTAGCTAAAAGCGCTGGTTGAAACTCGCGTGCGTTAGTTAGAAAGATGGGATCAACCGCACTCACCGTTGGTCTTTGTGCTCCACCCAACCACCACCCATACAATGCATCAGCCACAAAAACCGAATCCACTGGAGTGTTATTTCCAATCCACTGCAGGGCTTCATAACCTGATCTATCCATGACTTGAAGCTGATCACGCATTTCAAACCCCTCTGAGGGTATCATGGAAAAATGAGGAATTCCAAAAACAACCCCAAATAACAAAAGGGTAGCAAACAAGACAACTACTGTTTGCCTAGTTAGATGGGATTGTATGCTTCTTAGAAAACGGGTTTTATTGAAAACCTGCGTTAAACGCTTAGCTGATAAAAACCGATTTGTGACTTTGGCCAATTGTTGTGTAACAAGAAAAATGCCTGTTCCAACTATGATTATTAAGGGCAGATTTGCAAAATAGAGAAACCGCTCATAATCAGTGTAGAAACCCACAACAAAAGACTGCGTAAGCGCAACAGAGATACCCAGCCAGAGAAGGATAAGCACCGCTGGAAACCGAACCTTTCTCTGCATAAACTTAAAATAAGCAAAACCTGCAAAAAAACAAACAAAGAAGGGCAAAACAAACTCTATTTGAACCAATCTTAGGGGCAAAAGCAACGCTTGAATATCAGGCAATCCCCCAGTGTACACCGCTGAATTCAAATCAAGATATATCGGCGCCGCTTGAATCAAAAAAGGCGACACAATCAACCCGCCAATAAACAGCACAACTCCCCACTCCAAAACATCTCTTCGAGCAATCTCTAGTTTGCGCGGAAAACTAAGACCAACAACAATTACTGCCAGACTTATCACTATAAACATTATACTGCTCAAGGAATGGGTGAGAAAAATCGTCGCTGAAAGCAACGCGGCCGCCGTTAAGCGCGGTAAGCGTGTGAACCTGTCTTTTTCTAAGAGTAAATAAAACACCAAGGGAATAAGCAGCAAAGCAATGATGTTGGGATAGCCTGACCAGAGCAGTATGAAAATATCATAATACGAGATCCCCACTAAAAACGCAACTATTAGTGCGATGGATTCATTGAGAATTCTGCGGGTTATAAGAAACGCCGTTGCCACAAGCAGAGACGAGAAAAGAATAACAACTATTGCCTGAGCAAAATAATCCGGTAAGCCGGTATAGAGGGCAACGCTGGAAACAAATATGTGATAACCCGGAAACGTATTGGAGTTGCCGCCGCCCATATGATAGGTGTTAAATAAGAAATTGGTGTTGCCTCCCTGAGTTATAGAATGCATAAGACTGTTATGGAGCCCAATGTCTGCTCCGGGAGGAAAACCCTCAAAGAAAACCAGTAAACTCCGATAAAGGGCTGAAAAACTGACTATAACCAACAATAACAGTGGAAATCGGTGCTTTATTTTTGGTTTATCTTCAGTTTGCATCTTATCTCTGAATTTATCTCTTGTTGGCTAATATTGTTTTCATAGCAACGCTGTGTAGCAGGATTGTAGTTAATTTTATAAGATCTGCTACGCTAGCCTTTGTGACCTAGTTTGCCTCTGCCTGAGTTGATTTCAAATTTTCAATGGTTACTCTCAAATCCTATAGATCTAAAGGGCCTGCAAGGAGATATCTGGGCTTGGGCCACTGTTCCAAATATAAAAAATATTTTACACGAGCTACTGGTTCTCCTTGAGCGGCACAAAGTTAAGGCAACCTTTTTTGTTTCGGGGGTTTGTGCAATGCAAAACAAGGCTGAAATACTCCAAATAAGCAAAGCAGGTCACGAAATAGGCCTACATGGCTACAAACATGTTCCCTATGATATGTCGCGCACTGAGATGGCTGATGATTTGTACCACTCCGTTTCAGTGTACAAAGATCTGGGCATAGCTGTTGAGGGGTTTAGAGCCCCTTGGCTGATTACCAATAAAGATCTCTACGATATGGCTCAGGATTTGGGCCTGAAGTATGTATCTAACATAAAGGCTGAAAAACCCCTGCAACGCCTAGAGGGCTACGATTTTGTAGAGCTACCCATCTATCTCGAAGATCAAGCCCTGCTAAAGAGCAATGCAACCGAGGTGTTGCTGGAATGTGCTGAGCCTGGGCGAGTGTTTGAGTTTCATCTGCTCTATATCCGACACACCCTCTCAGTCTTGGATGCTTTTCTAAGCAAAGGACAAACTCATGTTCTGCCTCTGGTAGATGTGGCCAAGGGCAAGCAAGGTGTTGGCTTATCTTTTGATATTGCCTATCTCAGTAGATGGGAACTGGTAAAAAAACTGGTGACCTAACTTTGAGCGAGCATTTCCTTGATAGCAAAAACATGAGCCTTTGGTATAAAGCAAAAGCATTTGCAGGAATACTAACCACCCAAACCTTTGTCGGTCCCTATTTTGCAACAGTGGGTGATAGATATCAGTGTAATTACCGCTGTGTTTTCTGCGAGTGGTTTTCTCCGCTTGTAAAAAAGAAACGCCCCCAAGTGAGCGGTTTAGATTATTTGAGTGTGGATGTTTACCAAAAACTGGTAAGCCAACTAAGCGCCTTGGGCACAAAGGTAATCTTGATTGGCAATATCGAAGAGCCCTTCCTAGATACAACCCTAATAGAGAAAATACGCTACACAAAAGCCAACAATTTACAATGTTTTGTAATAACCAACGGTTCACTGTTAACCCCAAAAAACACTGAACAATTAGTTGATTTAGGGCTTGATTATCTAAATATTAGCCTAAATGCAGGTTGCCCTCAAACCTATCCCAAAATACATACAACCGAAACTGAAGCTACCTACCACCAAATAGTAGCCATGGTTACCCACATCGAGGCCCTAAAAGCCGCAAAACATACACCATTTCCCCGTATAAGACTCTCCATGGTGGTTTGCAACCGAAACTATCAAGACATTCTCCAATTCATAGAACTAGCGCATAGAACTGGTGTCAAAAACGTTCAGATTAAGCGCTTTATTTCGGTCACAAAAGAAATCCTTGACGAATTAGAACTGACCCCCCAACAAGAAGAAGAAACCAAACAGTACATACAACAAGCCCTAACAATCGCAAAAAAACACAACATCCACCTAGACATGGAGTGGTCTGAGTGGACAGGCGCACAAAAAACCCCCACCGAAGCGCATATGCCTTGTTATTTTGGCTGGCTCTTTTGTGTAATAGATGCCGATGGTAACCTCTACCCCTGCTGTTTCCAAGAGCGTACCCCCAACGCTCTTATTGGCAACATTGCAGAAACTAATTTCAAAACCCTCTGGAAATCAGAAAAATATCAAACTTTTAGAAAACAATCCAAAAACATAGCTGCCAGACGCCAACTAGGGTATCTGTGCAACCAACCCTCATGTTTCTATAACAACAAACAAGTTCACGATACCATACACAACCTCCATCTGCGCCTATCCAAACGCAAATAACTCTTTTGTGTCCTTTGTGCTATTTCCAAATATGTGTTTGATTGTAGCTGTCTAAGATTTTGAAAATATCGTATTTGCTGTTTGAGTAAACCAACTCTAAAAATTCACACTGGGCAAGGTCGGGTAAAAATATCTCACTTAGTGCTGATGAAGTTTGTAGGTTGAATTGGGTTTTATCATAAACAATCAAGCTGATGTTGTTTTCAGCAATGTATTCTTGGTAATTGTGGACTGAGGGGATGAATTGATCAACTTTGAGGGTAAACAAATTTGCTAACTCGTTTGGTTGAAGGGCTGGATAGCTGTCTTTTGTAACTGCTAAAACTTGATATTGACACTGCACCGTTTGGTTGACTCCGATTTCTTTAAAATTATATTGGTAGCTTATGGCATTGATTTGGCGATTAGCTAATGCATCAATACTGCCCCAATCAGGCACATCAATAAAGTTGAGCGCAAAGGCGGTTTGTTTGGTTTGATCATAGAACCCAATGTAGTGATCGCTTAGTTCTGAGCTTGAAAAGTTGACACTTACCCAGCCTTTGTTAGGTGTCGTTTTTGTGGGCATATCCCAGGGGTTAGTCCATTCCATGAATTGCGGTATTTGGGCTTTATCGAAATAGAATTCAAGATCAAAATCAGTGCTTAGCACCAATTGCGCATTTGTTATCTCTCCGTTTAGAGGTGTGATAGACCATGAGACATTGAGGGGATAGGCGTCTTTTTGGAAAAGTATTGTCTGAGTTAGAACTACTTGGTTGTTATAGTAGGTGAACTCTACTGATTTTTCCTCAAAAGAGTTGTTTAGAGTTACAGTTTTGGTCAGTTCGCAGAGTGCCACGGTATGGTTTACTGCGTTTTGGGTAAATGATAAGGTGTCTTTGGATAGTGACAAATAGGCTACTCTGTTCCATAGCTGATTTATGTAGACATAGTTTTCGCTTGTGACATTGCCGTTTTGCTCATAGGTTCTTAGCATGGTTTGGGGTCCTTGAATTTCATAGTGTAGATTTAGAACTGCATCAGCAACTGGGTTTGCACCATACCAATGGTAGGTCTGAGCAATAACTGGGTTGTCTGAGAAAACTGCAAACCACTCACTGGGATTTAACGTAACAACGATGATCTCACTGGGATAGTTTTGCTTAACCCAAGTTGCGGCTTCATAGGTGCGCATATCCGCTCTATTGTTAAACGCACCCGCTACCATTACTTGGCTGTAGGTGTTGTAGACTTGCAAACCAAATATTGGACACACCACTACCACAATTAAGCCCACAGCAACGATTTTGTGTTTTTTATCTGCCTTTTTGAGCATTGCAAAAATTTTTTGTCCAATAAAGACCATGCAAACAGCACCAAAAATCGCTATAGGTGGAGCCAAATAGTACGTGAACCACTCAAAGGGTAAATAGAAACCCAACAGGTAGGACTTGGCAAAAAACAGCGGCACACAAAAACTCAACAACAAAATAACAAACCCTATCCGCTTGTTTTGTTTTTTATGTTGACTATAGCTGATGGCTATGCCGGCTAGGGCGAGAAATTGTATAACACCAAAGTAGAGCAGAAACGCCTCAAAACTCGTATATGGAATATCAACCGCATAGGCTTTGTTACCAAAAAATATGTGATAAATAACCACATCCAGATGGCTTGCGATGGCTGGATAGTAAAACATAAAGAACGCAAGCATACCCCCCAAAGCAGTCAAGAGAAATGCTTTGAGATAGGCGCCTCTAAATTTTATCATCAACAAAAGCATAGCCGGTAGCATAATTACCGCGGCAAGAAACGCGCTGAGCTGATGGGCAAGAAAAACACTAAACGCAACAAAAAACATAACCACGACATAGCTGACTTGTTTGACTGCTAAATATGACACATAAAACAGTAGAAGCAAAAAAGACATACCAAGTGCAGTCGTGTAGCCGCCCCAGGTGTTGAGAAAATAAATCGGATAGCATAATGATATGAAAATAGCTGAGAGTGCACCTACTTTTTTGTTAAAAAATTTACTACCAACCAAATAAACCGAGAGAAATAACAACCAATTTGCCATCACTGCTAAAACTTTCTCAACAACCAATATCTGCACTGCGTTTAGCGTCCCACCAAATAGGCTGCATATGGCTATTAGAATTTCAAAAAGCGGCGGCACCCAGCCTGAGTTATCTAATGGAATCTGACCTGTCTCTAAAAATATTTGCGCTTTTAGAAGATGAACCGCGGGGTCTAGTCCCAAAACTAACCCATTCATTGATATGAGCAAATAACAAAGAACCACCACAACCAAAGAAAAGCCGCTGACAAATGCGACCTCTAATTTTTTCTCCCTTGTCAGTTTATCTAGCAATGTGGCCTATCCTTAATTGTGAGTGTTTGTTTCAACCTTAAAGATGGCCACTTTATTGTTTATAAATACAGAACTAAATACTGGGTCATTGGCATATTTGGGATTTAATTCAAAATTGCGGTTCACAACATATGAGACATTGTATTGTTGCAGAGCAACTCTGTAATCAAAAATAGTCATAGCTAACTCGGGAACACCCGCGGGGGTCTGTAGATTGGTTCTAAGAATCTGCTCAAGACTCTCCATGCCTGTCAGATTTTGCAGATCAATATTTGCTGCAGAAAACATACCCACCAGAATCTGAACCTCAACCCCTGACATATCTTGCATAGCATAGGATAGCTGAGTGGTACCGCGATCTTGTAAGTATCGGCTGGTTACTGTTGGGGTGGAGTGTGCAAAAATTAGCTGTCCACATATGTTTGCCTCTAAATCTAAAACTGCTACTGTTTCATTGGTTGTTTGTTGGAGCAATGTGCCTGGAGAATCAACTACCAACTCTAGTCGATCTAGGGTTATGTTGGGGTTGAGGCTCTGAGCCGATAGGGTCAGGTTTGCAAATTGACTTACGGGGGTGAGTGTTACAATTTCTAAAAAGCTAACCTCACTGTTTGCTCGATTAACAACTATCGCTGGACTGCTATCTGGGTCTGCATAAGCAAGTCCCATATCAACAACCGGCAAATCTGACACATTGACTACTTGGGTCCCCTTTTCGTTGTGCTCATAGTGCAGAGTAATTTGGCTACTGTTAAACGCAAAAAACTCGTATGGTTCAATGGTTTCTTTTAGGTTTACCAAAAATAGTGGGTTGTGTCTGCCCAAATAGCCTCCATCTTCTCGAACCTGAACATACCCATTGTCCAGCACATAATTGGTATTTAGGAGATAGGATACATTTCTTGCCATATTCACCTCACCCATAATCGATATGGCCTGCAAATCAATACTGCTAATAGTCGGACGCTGACCAAACCCCGCCATCCACCACCCATAGGACATATCTGAAACAAACACCGCATCTGCCGAAGTGTTCTGCTTAGCCCACCTGATTGCCTGATAACCCTCCGCATCCATAACCTGA
>JGI24705J35276_12237325_pt1 | contig 10672 bp, 6 predicted proteins | sample TergutNt197P4_FD_35276 | JGI IMG/M metagenome (IMG submission 35276)
CATCAATACCGGCAACGCCAACGCCGGAACCGGCGAACAGGGATTGAGTGATACCCGCGCCACCTGCAAGGCGCTGGCGGGCATCCTCGCCATCGACGCAGATCAAGTATTGCCGTTTTCCACCGGCGTCATCCTCGAACCGCTGCCAATGGAGCGTCTGCTCGCGGGACTGCCCCGTGCGGTAGCCGACTTGCGGACGGATTCATGGTTCGATGCCGCACACGCAATCATGACCACCGACACGCTTGCCAAGGCAGTTTCGGAACAGATCGCCCTTGGCGGCAAAACCATCACGATCACCGGCATGTCCAAGGGCGCAGGCATGATACGCCCGAACATGGCGACCATGCTCGGCTTCATCGCCTGCGACGCGGCGATCAGCCAATCCCTGCTCGAAGCCATCACCCTTGAGGCGACGAACGCATCGTTCAACAGCATCACCGTCGACGGCGACACCTCGACCAACGACTCTTTCATCGTCATTGCCACCGGCCAGGCGGGCAACGCTGAAATCACGGACGCCGCCAGCGATGAAGCCCGTGCGCTCGCCCATGCCATCGCCTCGGTCGCCATCCGGCTGGCGCAATCCATCGTCCGTGACGGCGAAGGCGCGACCAAATTCATGAGCATCGCGGTCGAAGGCGGGAGGACCCGAGAGGAATGCCGCCGCATCGCCTACTCTGTTGCGCACTCGCCGCTGGTCAAGACCGCCTTTTTCGCATCCGACCCCAACCTTGGGCGCATCCTCGCCGCAATTGGTTACGCGGACATTGACGATCTCGACGTGGAACATCTGCGGGTCTGGCTCGGCAACCCGGAAGAGGAAACGCTGATCGCCGAACGCGGAGGCCGCGCGGCGAGCTATGTTGAGGAAACTGGCGCACGGATCATGAAACACGACGAACTCACCGTGCGCGTCGACCTCGCGCGTGGGCAGGCGAAGGCCACGATCTGGACCTGCGATTTTTCCTACGACTATGTAAAGATCAACGCCGACTACCGTTCGTGAGTCCTTGACCTGAATCTTAACTGTAATGACGCTAAATCAAAGGCATGATAATATTTTCCGGGGTTCCGGACGAGCCGTTTTTCCGCTAACGTTACTCATTATCGACGCTCGTTCTCTCCGGTTCGGCGTCAGTCCTTCTGTTTAACATTTGAACATGTGTTGGGCACAGTCTCCGTCATTCGTGGCGGGGAGGCTCAAAAGCCGGGATCATGAACGTTAAATATCTCTTTCTCTCTGCGGTTTTCCTGCTGATCCTCATAGCCGTGATCGGTGTGTCTTTCGGCATATCCGAACCCTGGTTCTGGCTGATCTTCCCGTTGGGGGTCATGGCCTTGTACATCGGACTGGGAGTAACGACCCGCCAGCGGGAGCTTTCAAACGAGAACTTCGGCGATTCGTGCTATTACCTCGGCTTCATCGCTACCATCATCTCGCTTTCCGCCTGCCTGTACGACATGCAGGACAACTCCCTGCAATGGGCCATCATCGCGCAGAGATTCGGGGTCGCCCTGGCCAGTACCGTCGCCGGCCTCATTACCAGGCTCTACTACGTCGGCTTCAAACCCAACCTCGTCGACGCAATGGACAATGCCGAAGAAAACGCCATCAGCGCCGCGCGCAAGCTGTACCGTCAGTTGAACGAGGCGCTGGCGAACATGCAGAACTTCAGCACACACCTCGGAGACGCCTCCCGCGACGCAGTTACGCGTATCTCCAAGAGCGCCGATACGGCTGTAACGGAATTCTCCCTCAGCGTCACGAGCGTGGCCGAGAAAAGCATCAAAGAGATCGGCAACTCCCTCGCTGAGCTGACGCAGTCGAACAGGGACACGATCACCCGATCCATGACCAACATCGACGTAGCCGGCAAGAAGTTGGCCAATTCCATAAACAGCTACACGGATGCGGTCGAGAAGCGCTTGCGGGAAGGCATCGTGCTCCCCGACGACTACTTCGTCAGTGCACTCGAAAAACCGGTGGACAACCTTGGCACCAGCATTGCGCAAACAACACAGAGTCTGATGTCCCTGACCGGGAACGTCTCCGCTTCCCTCGACAGCCTCCGCCCTGCCTTGGCCGAAGTACGCGAACGAACCTCCGAGATTGGGGACGCGCTGGGCCATGTCATCACACTGGCCAAGGAGCAGGAAAGCCTTCTCGCCAATTCCAGGGGCCAGGTCGAGACGATGGAAGCCATCGCCCAGTCCCTGAATTCCGCGCAGGACAACGTCGATCAACTGTCGGGCGCGGTCGTGACCCAAACCGATGTACTGAGCAAATACGTACAAGCCAGTCAGCAACAGCAAAACGCGATGATCGCCTCGATCAAGGCTTTGGGCGAATCGCTGAACAAGCATGTCGAGACCAGCGGCAAGCAATACACCGAAATGTCGGAAACGGTAACGACTCAAGCCCGGGAAGTTTCCCGCTATGTCTCTGCCAGCCAGCAACAGCAGTCCGAGATGACAAATGCCCTTGCCGCCCAGGGGTCGGCCCTGACCGAACAGATCGAAGCCAGCCGCAAGCAATTTGCCGACACATCGGCCACGGTGCTGGCTCAAAGCGAGGCGCTGGCTCAGAACATCGAACAGCAGACACGGCTTTCATCTGCGGTTTCCGCTCAGACCGAGGCGTTGACGCAGCAGATCGACCTGTCCCGGAAACAGCAGGCCGAGTTGTCCGAAATGGCGATTGCCCAGAGCCGTGCCTTGACCGAATCCCTCGAAAACAACCGACAACATCAATCGGAAGCGGCCTTTGCGTTCACCACGCAAACCGAGGCGCTGGCCAAGCACATCGACGCCAATACTCAGCACTATGCCGAAGTGTCCGGCGCAGTCGCCGCCCAGGGTGTGGCGTTGAACAGGTTCATCGAAAGCGGCCAACAGCAGCACAGCGCGGCTCTGGCCGAGATTTCCACCCAAGGCAAGGCGCTGGCTCAAAATGCCGAGCAGCAAGCCCAGATAACGGTCGCAGTCCAGACTCAGACCCAGATACTGGAGCGCCAAATCGAGAGCAATCACAAGCAATACAACGAAATCTCGTCTGCCGTCGTTTCCCATACCCAGGCGCTGGCCCGTTACGTCGAAGCCAGCCAAAAACAACAGCTCGAAGCCTCGACCGCCATCGCCTCGCAAAGCGAATCGCTTGCACAGCAGGTCGACGCAAGCCGCGAGCAGTTCGCGGAACTATCCGCCACGGTAATCGCCCAGGGCAGACACCAGTCCGACCTGACGAACGCGGCCACGGCTCAAGCCCAGACGCTGATGCAATACATCGAAACCAGCCAGAAGCAACTGCTCGACGCCTCGGCGGCGACCGCCTCGCAGAGCGAGACCCTCAGGGCGCATGTCGACATGAGCCGCGAACAATACGCCGAACTGTCATCTTCGGTCGTCGCGCAGGGACAGGCACTGGCTCGGCAGATCGAAGCCGACCAACAGCGGCATGAAACACTCGCGCAATTCGTCGAAAGCAACAAAAGACAGCATGCCGAAGCCTCGGCGGCGGTCATCGCGCAATCCGAAGCCCTGGTTCAGTATGTCGAAACCAACCAGAAGCAGTATGCCGACGTCTCTACCGTCATCGTCACCCAGACCGAAGCGCTGTCCCGGAACATCGAACTCTCCCGTCAACAGCATGCCGACGTTTCAGCCGCCTTCGCCACCCAGAGCCAGGCGCTCAGGCAGTTCGTCGAAGACAGCCGCAACCAGTATTCCGACATCTCAAGCGTAGTCGTCGCCCAAAGCCACGCCGTGACCAAACAAGCCGAAATCTACCAGCAGCAGCACACCGAAACCCTGGGCGCAATTACCACGCAAAGCGATGTTCTGCTCCAGCACGTTGAAAACAGCAGGAAACATTACGATGAACTGTCGGAAGCGATCTTTGCCCAAGGCAATGCCCTGACCGAGAACGCCGAAACCGCCCGCAAGCAGCATGAAGAAATGGCTGCCTCGGCCATCTCCCAATCCCGTGCGCTGGCGCAATATGTCGATGACAGCCATAAACAGCAGACAGAAATGATTGCCGCCATCGCGACTCAGGGCCAAGTGCTGTCCAGCCAGATCGAAGACAGCAAGAAACACAACGACGCGGTATCCGCCGCCGTCATTGCCCAAAGCCAGGCCATCGAGGCATCCCAGGGGCAGCAGGGCGAAATATCGGCCGAAATTCTCGCCCAGGGACAGGCTTTGGCCCAATATATCGACACGGCGCAGAAACAGTACCGGGGCATGGAAGCCTCGCTCGCTGCCCAAGGCGAGGCGCTGACCGGCCAGATCGAAATCAGCCAGAAACAATACGACGGGCTGATCGCGCACATCGAAGCCACCCAGAAGCGATATGCCGATATATCGAATGCTGTCATCTCCCAAAGTCAGTCCCTGGCTCAACAGGTCGAGAACAACCGCAAGCAGCAAGCCGACATCTCCAGCACGATCATGTCCCAGAACCGGGCGCTGACGCAGCACATCGAAACCAGCCAGAAACAATATGCTGAAGCCTCTGCCGCAATGCTCAAGCAGGGGCAGGCCATCGAGGCTGGCCGCGTCCAGCAGACCGAAATGTCCGCCACAGTCATCACACAGAGCAAAGCGCTGGTTCAACAGCTCGATACCAGCCAGAAACAATACAGCGACATCTCTTCCGTCATCATGGCGCAAAATCAGGCTGTGAAGCAGATTATCGAGGCCAGCCGCCTACAGCAGGAGCAGATCATCGAAATCAACCGTTCCCAGCAAGAAGAAATGTCATCCGCATTCCAGGAGCAAGCCCGCTTGTTATCCGAGCAAATCCAACAGTCGAACAAGGAACTCTCGCTCATCAAGCAGGCGCTCATGGCGATGCGCCGATATTTTCAGGAACAGGCACAGTAACGGTCTGGCAAACGGTTTTTTTGAGACGGGCGACCGATGTATAGAGGCAACGAAAGCGTTTTCAGGTTTTCCCTGATCGGAATCGCGTTCATTTTCGTTTTTTTCCTGCTGATCATATTCAGCCGGATGTATACCGACACGAGCGCGGTACACACGGAGGCGCTCGTCCGCCTGGATCAGCCGCAGGAGGGTGTATCCCTCGCGCAGCAGGAGGCGTTTGAAGCCGTCCGTCAGGAACTTCAAGACCGGCTCTCGGAAGAAGGCGTCAACGCCAATGAAGTCATCCGTGCCCTGCTCGACAAGACAAAAACGGAAACCGAGCTCGCCACTGCGAAGAAACGGATACAGGAACTCGGCGCACAACTGATGGGATTGAGCGAAGCCAGGAAAGTGCTGACGCAGGCAAGCAAAAACCCTGTTCTGGACGGAGCCAGCGCAGAGTTACTGGTTTCGGCGCTCGAACTGCGCGCGCGGCTGGAGCAGGAATTTCTGACCACGGAACCAAGCACGCCCGGGACGGACAAGCTCCCCGACAGCGAAATCATTTCCAAGGTGTTAGCCGCCATCTATTTCAAACGGAACATCGAAGCCCTGGTCGAAAGGGAACTCGGCCTGCCGCTCGTGCCGGGACAAGACCCCGCTTGGGAACAATGGTTGCTTACCGACTCGCAATCGTTCAAATCCCTGCTGGCCGAATCGGCCACAAGTAGAGCCATTGGAGGAAGTGCGTCACGCGCGGCGGACGGTGGAAACAGCGCCCTGCGCGCGCAAATCGCTTTTTTGCGCGCCCGCCTGGAGAGTCTTGGCGACAGAGCCAACCTACCCTGTTGGTTCGACAGAGCGGGCAAGATCCAGCCCCTGCTCTCCATTGAATTATCATTGCCACGCTCTGGCTCCACCAATATCAACAACGTCAACGTCATTGCCAGGCCCGCCTGGCCCCCAGGGCGCGAAAGCAGTGCGCTGGCCATACCCGGCATCAAACAGATGCGCAGCAACCAGCCCTACACCTACGCCAACTTCAAGGAAGAATTCGCCCAAAACATCGCTCAGCACGGCGACAGCCAGCAGTGCCGTTACTCCGTGCAAGTAACCGACAACCTGAGAAGGGGCATGCTTTCCGAGAAGATTTACAAGGACCTTGAAACCTTTTTTCATTTGGCCGGTTCGGGCTGAAGTCTGTTATATGAACATATCCGACCTGGAACAGATCGTCATCAGCGCCCTTGAGGACATTAAAGCGCGTGACATCGAAGTCATCGACACCTCCCGCCTCACCTCACAATTTGAGCGCATCATCGTTGCCAGCGGCGATTCCGGCAGACAGACACGGGCGCTTGCGCACAATGTCCTGGATCGTGCGCACGCGGCGGGAACCAAAGTGCTCGGCATCGAAGGCGAGGAAAACGGCGAATGGGTGCTGGTCGACCTGGGCGAAATCGTTGTTCACGTCATGCAGCCAGCCATCCGTGCCTATTATCGTCTCGAAGAACTCTGGACGACCGCCCTGCCCCACCGCACCGCCACAAACGCGACGGGAGCGTAAAACATGCGGCTTGTCGTCGTGGCCGTAGGCCATCGCATGCCCGCCTGGATACAAGCCGGTTTCGATGACTTCGCCCGTCGCATGCCGCGTGAGCTGCCGCTAGAGCTGATCGAAGTCAAAGCCGAGGCGCGCAACGCAGGGAAAACGCCGCTGATGATGATGGAAGCCGAAGCAGCCCGCATCGAAGCCGCTCTGCCGCCGCGTTGCCGCAGGGTGATCCTCGATGAACGCGGCGCTGATTTCACCAGCGTGGCACTGGCACATCGCCTGGAAGAATGGCGTGGCAGCGGCGAGGATGTTTCTTTCATCATTGGTGGGCCGGACGGCCTCGCCCCGACGTTCAAGGCACTCGCGCATGAATCCATCCGGCTCTCCAGCCTCACCCTGCCCCACGCGCTCGTGCGCCCCTTGCTCGCCGAAGCGCTTTACCGGGCATGGAGCATCACGCGCCACCATCCCTATCATCGTGAGTAAGAGATAAAAGAAGCGTAAATCGTGCCAGCGACTCTTTCCAGCATCTATCTGGCCTCTTCCAGCCCTCGCCGCCGTGACCTGCTGCACCAGATCGGCGTGAAGTTCGACGTGCTTGCTTTTCGCTCCGGCGAGCGCGGCTTTGACACCGATGTCGACGAAACGCCGCTTCCAGGCGAATCTCCCGAGCATTACGTCGAGCGCGTGGCGCTCAACAAAGCGCATGCTGGCATGCGACGTGCGCTCTGGCGTGGACTGCCGCGCCATCCTGTGTTGGCAGCCGATACCGCAATCAATATCGATGGCTGCATCACCGGCAAGCCTGTTGATGCCGACGACGCAAACGCCATTCTTTGGCGTCTCTCCGGTCGCAGCCACCAAGTTCTGACCGCAATTGCAGTCAGCAATGGCAGACGTACCCAATCGCGCCTCTCAGTGAGCGAGGTGACATTCCGTTCGCTCACCCAGGACGACATCTGCCGCTATATTGCGACCGGCGAACCAATGGACAAAGCGGGAGCCTATGGCATACAGGGCCGCGCTGCGGCCTTCATCACGGAAATACGTGGCAGCTACTCCGGCATCATGGGCTTGCCGCTGTTCGAGACAGCTTCCCTGCTGGAAGTTTTCGGTTATCAATACGAAGCTGCCGAAAACTGAATACGCATCGAACACAGGTGTGTCGTTATCCTTCTCCCGCTTATGGGAAAGGAAAGTTTTGTACATGCTTAAAAGACTTGACAAGTACATCCAAGGTGCGTAAAACGCCGCTCACTGACCGCATCAGGAGGTAAGAACATGGACCCAGACAGTAGTTATCGACACAGCTCAAACGATGGTCCTGACGGGGATGTGCCTGTTTGCGGAGATACCCGGCGGCGCTGCGCCGATGCGCCTATGCGCCCCACCTAGAATCTGCCTCCGCTCAACCGGCGGGGGTTTGCAAGCCAACTCCTCATGCCACCGTTTGAGATTCAAACGGTGGTTTTTTTATGGCAAGGAGTCGGAGAAATGCGCAAGGTCAAAAATAATCGCGCCGAAACAAGAAAGACGCTTGAGGCAATGGTGCGCCGTGACGAACTGAATAGCAGGTTGAAATTCGCCGCCGCCTCTGAAAAAGAAATTCTGTTCAACAAACTGGGTACGACACTTGAGGGCTTAAACGAAGCCCTTGTGGACGATGCACGCGAGAAATTTGGCAATAACAGGGTGACGCACGGTAAAAAGGATTCCCTGTTCAAGCGTATCTGCAAGGCGTTTATCAATCCTTTTACCGCTATCTTGTCCGGGCTGGCGGCGGTGTCTATTTTCACGGACATTGTTTTGGTGGCTCCGGGAGAAGCCGACCCGATGGCCGTTATCATCATCCTGACGATGGTGCTTGTTTCCGGCATATTGCGGTTCGTGCAGGAAACAAGAAGCGGGCATGCCGCTGAAAACCTGCTGAAGATGATAACGACCACGACCAATGTGCGGCGGCAGGAAACGGGAAATCGGGAAATCCCTCTTGAAGATGTGGTCGTAGGCGATATTGTGCATCTTGCGGCAGGCGACATGGTTCCCGCCGACATGCGGATCATCCATGCCAAAGACTTGTTCATCAGTCAGTCGGCACTGACCGGCGAGAGTGAGCCGGTAGAAAAAACATCCGGCGCAGTTCAGGGCGGCGATGCCCTGACCGAAATGCCCAATCTCGCGTTTATGGGTTCCAACGTTATCAGCGGCAGCGCAACAGGCGTTGTAGCGGCCACTGGAGACGACACGATTTTTGGCGAAATGGCGAAAAGCGTCAGCGCCAAACCTGTGCAGACCAGCTTTGAAAGGGGTATCAACACCGTCTCATGGCTGTTGATCCGTTTCATGCTGGTGATGGTTCCCATCGTCCTGTTCGTCAATGGATTCACCAAAGGCGACTGGATAGAGGCCATATTGTTCGCCTTGTCGGTGGCCGTAGGGCTTACGCCCGAAATGCTCCCGATGATCGTCACGACCTGCCTTGCCAAAGGCGCGGTGGCCATGTCGCAAAAAAAGACCATCATCAAGAACCTGAACTCCATTCAGAATCTTGGCTCGATGGATATTCTATGCACCGACAAAACAGGAACGCTGACGCAGGATAGAGTGGTTTTGCTTTATCACCTCAATATCCACGGCCAGGAGGATAACCGTGTGCTGCGCCATGCTTTCCTGAATAGCTATTATCAGACCGGGCTGAAAAACCTGATGGATGTTGCCATTATCCAGAGGGTGCAGGAAGAACAGGACAAGGTCGAAGAACTGCGAGGGCTTGCGAATAAGTTCATAAAAGTGGACGAGATACCGTTTGATTTCGAGCGCCGCCGCATGAGCGTCGTGGTGGCAAACGGCAAAACGCAAGTGATTACAAAAGGCGCGGTTGAGGAAATGCTTTCGGTTTGCAAATTTGCCGAATACGAAGGAAAAGTCGAACCGCTGACCGACGACATTCGGGCGTATATCCTCAAGAAAGTTGATGATCTCAACGATGACGGTATGCGTGTCATTGCCGTAGCGCAAAAGAACAATCCGTCCCCCGTGGGCGCGTTTTCGGTCGCCGATGAATCGGATATGGTGCTGATGGGCTATCTGGCCTTCCTCGACCCCCCGAAGGAGTCCACCTCTGCCGCTATCAAAGCCCTGCAAGAGTACGGTGTTGGCGTAAAAATCCTGACCGGCGACAATGACAAGGTAACGCGCTGCGTCTGCCGTCACGTCGGGCTTCCCGTCGACCGCATTTTGCTCGGCTCGGACTTGGACGCCATGACCGATACGGCCTTGGGCAAGGCTGCAGAAGAAGTGAGCGTGTTTGCAAAACTCTCGCCGCAACAGAAAGCAAGAGTGATTACCGCTTTACGGAACAACGGCCATAGCGTCGGCTACATGGGGGATGGCATCAACGACGCGGCTGCGATGAAGGCTTCCGACGTGGGCATCTCGGTGGATACTGCCGTGGATATTGCAAAGGAATCCGCCGACGTTATTTTGTTGGAAAAAGATTTGATGGTGCTGGAGCAAGGCCTTATCGAAGGGCGCAAGACCTACGCCAATATGATCAAATACATCAAGATGACGGCAAGTTCCAATTTTGGAAATATGTTCTCGGTGTTGGCCGCAAGCGCCTTTCTGCCATTCATACCGATGCTGCCGATTCAACTGATCCTGCTGAATCTGATTTACGACCTTTCCTGCACGGCAATTCCGTGGGATAACGTAGACAAGGAATTTCTCGCCAAACCGAGAAAATGGGATGCCTCTTCCATTGGCAAATTCATGCTATGGATCGGCCCGACAAGTTCTGTATTCGACATCACGACCTATGCGTTGCTCTTCTTCATAATCTGCCCTGCGGTTGTCGGTGTCAGCGGAGTTGCGCTGGATTTTCGCGCGCCAGACTTGTCAGCGCAGGCAACGCTCTTTATAGCGGTATTCCATGCAGGATGGTTTGTGGAATCCATGTGGACGCAGACGCTCGTCATCCATATGCTCCGTACGCCGAAGATGCCGTTTGTGCAGAGCCACGCGTCCGCACCGCTCACGCTGCTCACGATGACCGGGATTGTGGCTTTGACGGCCATCCCCTTCACGAGTCTCGGCAAGTCGATAGGTCTTGCCCCTCTGCCGTTCGAGTTCTTCCCGTGGCTGGCACTGACGGTTTTCCTGTACATGGCGCTGGTGACGGCATTCAAGAGAATCTTCGTCGGAAGGTATGGGGAACTGCTGTGAGGCGTAGCGGAGTTCCCCGTACCGTTA
>JGI24705J35276_12237324_pt1 | contig 10671 bp, 4 predicted proteins | sample TergutNt197P4_FD_35276 | JGI IMG/M metagenome (IMG submission 35276)
CCGCCGCGGCATTCTTGCACGGGCGCGCAACCAGCTCCTATTTCGCGCCCTACGCGACGAGGATTGGGTTCTGTGGCTTGATGTAGATGTGATCGCCTATCCGTCAGACATTATCCATCGATTGTTGGCGACCGGATTTGAAATCGTTCAGCCTCATTGCGTGAAGACGCCGGGCGGCCCCACTTTCGATCTCAACGCTTGGAGTCATCATGGAGCCAGGAATCTCGGAGACTTGCGCGGGCGGGAAGCGGTCCGCCTCGACGCCGTCGGCGGCACGATGCTGCTTGTAAAGGCCGACCTCCATCGCGACGGCTTGATCTTTCCTCCCTTTCCATACGGCGTCGCCAATCCGAAGGTACGTCCACATCATCCTGAATGGGAACGAGGAGAAATAGAAACCGAGGGGTTCGGCATCATGGCCCTGGACATGGGCGCGCAGTGCTGGGGTCTACCAGGCCTGGAGATCCTGCATGCCGATGAATAGCAAAGGAAGGATCTGAGGCTACCTGACTGCACCACGGAGAATTGCCAAGCTCTGCGATCAGCGTTGAGCGACCCGGTTCGGCACAATAGCTCGGGTGTTACCAGACGACCTTGAGGCCAGCGCGCGCGCCAAGGCTGTGGCCAGGCTGGTCGAGGGCGATGTTGTAGTCGGTGCGGCCGAAGAGGCTGACGTTGCGTGTCAGCTGGCCGGAGAGCCCGAGCCCGATCTGTACCTTCACCTCATCGAACAGATGGTCCTGGTCTTTTCGATGTGCTGGACGACGTCGCGCAAGCGGAACCGCGCCAGTTCCGCTAACGGCACTTCCCACCACCGATCTGTCTGAATCTCCTCGATCAGCTCGGCATGTCGTGCGATTGCGGCCGCTCGGCCAAAGCACTGTCGTCTTCGCGCATCTCCTCGGCACCATCTTCTGGGGGATAACTCACCCCGACTCGTCATTCCGGGGCAACGACGTGGTCGCGGGCCGGAATGACAGGGGACGCCGCCGCCTGCCCGCTTGGCGCCCTGAGTCTCGCCCGTGCAATAGTCCTGGTTGCGAAATTACCGCCCCTGTGAACAGCGGGATGAAGCCTCGCGAAGAGCTGGGAATCCCTAGGAATTCGCCGATACTCGACGCCAGATAAGGGGCCGTTCCGCCCCTTTTATCCCCCACCTTTTCAACCATATCTAGTATTTGATTAGGGAACCCGCGCTAGTTCTTGACGCGCACGACGGAGTCGGCCTAGTTTTACCTCGTTCGGCGCGAGTGGTTCAGTATCCCGCCGGTCAATCCCATTTAGGGCCAGTACTTCAGTAATCCGTCGACCGTCTCCCGGCGTTCCGGGAGCGGGGTTTGTCCGTCGGGTTCTGACGCTGTGCAGGCGGATTTTGGGACTTGGCAGTGGGGCGTTGAGTGCGTGTTGCGGCATCCGTTGGGGCGGATGCTTGAGCGATTGGAACTAGCGGCCCGGCACTGTGCTTCAAGGCGAGGCAGTCCGGTGAAGATGGAACGGGGCAAGACGATGCGAATTGAACGACGCCACACGGTTCAGGGACAGTCACCTTATGCCGGGATTAATTTCCGACTGACCACGTCCGAGATCCGCAATCCCGACGGCTCGGTGGTGTTCCGCCTTGAGAATGTCGAAGTGCCCGAGTTCTGGTCGCAGGTCGCATCCGACGTGCTGGCGCAGAAGTATTTCCGCAAAGCCGGCGTCGCCGCACGCCTGAAGAAGGTCGAGGAAGAGTCCGTGCCGTCATGGCTGTGGCGCTCGGAGCCGGACACCGAGGCGCTTGCAGCGCTGCCTGAGAAAGAACGCTTTGTCAGCGAACTCAGCGCCAAGCAGGTGTTCGATCGCCTCGCCGGCTGTTGGACCTATTGGGGCTGGAAGGGCGGCTACTTCTCCTCTGATGAAGACGCGCAGAGCTTCTTTGATGAGCTGCGCTATATGCTCGCCGAGCAGATGGTTGCGCCAAACTCGCCGCAATGGTTCAACACCGGCCTGCACTGGGCCTATGGCATCGATGGCCCCGGCCAGGGCCACTACTATGTCGACTACAAAACCGGCAAGCTGACGAAGTCGAAATCAGCTTACGAGCATCCGCAGCCGCACGCCTGCTTCATCCAGGGCATCGAGGACGACCTCGTCAACGAGGGCGGCATCATGGACCTCTGGGTGCGCGAGGCGCGCCTGTTCAAATATGGCTCCGGCACCGGCTCGAACTTCTCCCGCCTGCGCGGCGAAGGCGAACGTCTCTCCGGCGGCGGCCGCTCCTCAGGTCTGATGAGCTTCCTCAAGATCGGCGACCGCGCCGCTGGCGCGATCAAGTCCGGCGGCACCACGCGCCGCGCGGCCAAGATGGTCGTGGTCGACATCGATCACCCCGATATCGAAACCTACATCGATTGGAAGGTGAAGGAGGAGCAGAAGGTCGCCGCCCTCGTCACGGGATCGAAGATCAACCAGAAGCATCTCAAGGCCGTGCTGAAGGCCTGCGTGAACTGCGAAGGTTCGGGCGACGACTGCTTTGATCCCGAAAAGAACCCAGCGCTCCGCCGCGAGATCAAGCTCGCGCGCCGCAATCTCGTGCCCGACAACTACATCAAGCGAGTGATCCAGTTCGCCAAGCAGGGCTACAAGGACATCCAGTTCGACACCTACGACACCGACTGGGATTCGGAAGCCTATCTCACGGTTTCGGGGCAGAACTCTAACAATTCAGTGTCACTGAGAGACGATTTTCTCCGCGCCGTTGAGACTGACGGTGATTGGAATCTGATCGGCCGCACCACCAAGCAGGTGACCAAGACGCTGAAGGCGCGCGATCTCTGGGAGAAGATCGGTCACGCCGCCTGGGCGTCTGCTGACCCCGGCCTGCACTTCAACAGCACGATGAACGACTGGCACACCTGCAAGGCGTCCGGCGACATCCGGGCGTCCAATCCGTGCTCGGAATACATGTTCCTGGACGACACCGCGTGCAATCTCGCCTCCGCCAACCTGCTGACGTTCTACAACACCACCACGAAGCATTTCGACGTCGAGTCCTACGAGCACCTCTGCCGGCTCTGGACCATCGTGCTCGAAATCTCCGTGCTGATGGCGCAATTCCCCTCCAAGGCGATCGCGGAGCTGTCCTACGAATTCCGCACACTTGGCCTCGGCTACGCCAATATCGGCGGCCTCCTGATGACCATGGGCCTGTCCTACGACTCCAAAGAAGGCCGTGCGCTGTGCGGCGCGCTGAGCGCGATCATGACGGGCATCGCCTACAAGACATCGGCCGAGATGGCGGCCGAACTCGGCACCTTCCACGGTTACAAGAAGAACGCCGCGCACATGCTGCGCGTGATCCGCAATCACCGCCGCGCCGCGCATGGCCAGGCCTCCGGCTATGAGAAGCTGAACACCAACCCGGTGCCACTCGATCACGCCTCTTGCCCGCAAGCCGATCTGGTTACCCATGCGATGTCGGCCTGGGACGCCGCGCTCGAACTCGGCGAGAGCCACGGCTATCGCAACGCGCAGACCACGGTCGTCGCGCCGACCGGCACGATCGGCCTCGTGATGGATTGCGACACCACCGGCATCGAGCCCGATTTCGCACTGGTGAAGTTCAAGAAGCTCGCCGGCGGCGGCTACTTCAAGATCATCAACCGCGCCGTTCCCGAAGCATTGCGCGCGCTCGGCTATCGTGAGAGCGAGATCGCGGAAATCGAGGCTTACGCCGTTGGTCACGGCTCGCTCGCCAACGCCCCCGGCATCAATGTCACCACGCTGAAGGCCAAGGGTTTTACGGACGAAGCGATTGCGAAGGTGGAAAAGGCACTGCCCACCGCCTTCGACATCAAGTTCGCCTTCAACAAGTGGACTTTTGGCGAGGATTTTATCCGCGGCGAGCTCGGCATCGATGCCGAAACGATCGCGACCCCGGGCTTTGACCTGCTTCAGACCGTCGGCTTCACCAAGCGCGAGATCGAGGCAGCCAACGTCCATATCTGCGGCGCGATGACGGTGGAAGGTGCACCGCACCTGAAGGCCGAGCACTATCCGGTGTTCGACTGCGCCAACCCCTGCGGCAAGGTCGGCAAGCGCTATCTCTCGGTCGAAAGCCACATCCGCATGATGGCGGCGGCGCAGCCCTTTATCTCCGGCGCGATCTCCAAGACCATCAACATGCCGAACGACGCCACGGTCGAAGACTGCAAGGCGGCCTATATGCTGTCCTGGAGACTGGCGCTGAAGGCCAACGCGCTCTACCGCGACGGCTCGAAACTGTCGCAACCGCTGAACGCCCAGCTCATCAGCGATGATGACGAGGATGATGATGCGGTCGAACAGCTTCTCGATAAGCCGATGGCCGCCCGCACCGCCCAGGTGTCCGAGAAGGTCGTGGAGAAGCTCGTCGAGCGCATCGTCGTGATGCGCGAGCGCGAGCGCATGCCCGACCGCCGCAAGGGCTACACGCAAAAGGCCGTGGTCGGTGGACACAAAGTCTATGTGCGTACCGGCGAGTATGACGATGGTCGCCTCGGCGAGATCTTCATCGATATGCACAAGGAAGGCGCAGCCCTTCGCTCCTTCATCAACAACTTCGCAATCGCGGTCTCCCTCGGCCTGCAATACGGAGTGCCGCTGGAGGAATATGTCGACGCCTTCACCTTCACCCGCTTCGAGCCGGCGGGCCCCGTGCAGGGCAACGACAGCATAAAATACGCAACATCGATCCTCGATTATGTCTTCCGCGAGTTGGCTGTGAGCTACCTCTCCCGCTTCGACCTCGCCCATGTCGACCCCAACGACACCGGGTTCGACGCGCTCGGCAAGGGCGTCAAGGAAGGAAGGGATCCCGGCCCGCAAGCCGGCCAGCAGGCCGCAAAATATCTGTCGCGCGGTCTTACGCGGTCGCGCACCGACAGGTTTGTTGTCATGCAGGGCGGCTCCAACGCGGAGGATTCAAGCCCCGAGAGCAGCAGCACCAAGCCAGCGATCTCTCGCTCTGAATCCGGAGCGGTCGCGCTCAAGCTCGACCTTGAGAGCGACCTGCAAGAGTGGAGCAAGCCCGGCACAGCCAAAGCGCTGACACCGGCAGCCGCCGGTCCAACGAAAGCCGAGCGACGCGCCGAAGCACAAGCAAAGGGTTATGTCGGCGACATGTGCACCGAGTGCGGCAGCTTCACCCTGATCCGGAACGGCACCTGCCTCAAATGCGACACCTGCGGCAGTACGACGGGCTGCTCCTAAGGTCCTCGATGTTGTGTTGTTATGGGGAATACCATAGTTTGTCACCAAAACGAAACATAGTGCGTCACCAGAATTGCGAATAATCCCGACCAATCAATGCATTACGCAGTTTTGGTAAGGATTGCTTCTCAATGAGTCCAATGATGCCGCCAAGCCGAAGGATTGCGGTTGGCGGCGCCGTGGCTGATGGTCGGTCACGCACATCTGAGCGTGCTCAATAGCGTGAGCACGCCGGTTCACCACTGCGAACATACAGCGCGTTTCCCTGCCTCTTCGCGGCAATCACCAAATTCTGCTGGTCCGCGGAGGAAGCGGCGCGCCAAGCGAGTGACCTACTGTCCTGGCACTGGTGCCAGGCTTGGCTCGCGGTGAAGCTTCCGAAGGATCCGGAATGACCGATTGGATCCGTGTTCCGGCCGACTTCGAGCCGCGCGCGCACCATCATGGCCTGGCTCTCCATAACGACTGGGGATGGCGATCGCGAACCAGTCGACCGCGAGCCCGAAACAGCCCAGCACGCAAATCCACGGCTCAAAAAATGACGCCCTGTTAGATGTCAGCGGCAACGCGCACCCACTATGCAACGGGAAGGTCTGAACTTGGATCTATTCCGCTAGGCCGCCTTCGCAAACTCGCCGTTCATGGCCTGCTGCCAGACGTGCGCGTAGACGTTCGCTGCGAGGAGATTCTTTTCTTCCTCCGTAAATGGTGGCGTCGGGAGACGTGTGAGCACCTCGTCAAGGATGAAGACTTTCACATCAGCCTTCGTTTGCTCCTTCTCCCAGAAATGGTCCAGCTCAGCTAGCTGCGCTTTGATCGACGCGAGCAGCTCTTTGCTGGCCAGCTTGACTCGTTCCCGCTCGGCCTTGCCGAGGTTGTCCTTCTTGAGCAAGTCAAACAGCGCGAGTTCACCCTCGCTCAACCCCTCCTCGACTGCGCGCTTTTGTTCTGCGTCGAGTTCACCCACCAGTTCAACCAGGAGCTCGAAAGTTCTTTCGATGGTCGCACGGTCTTTCTCGCGGTTATAGTCGGCGACGATCTCGTCGTATTTGCGCTGGTAATCCATCCGCGTCGGGTTGCGCGCCAGCATCTCGGCTAGCCTCTGTTCGACGATGTCCCGAATGTCCTGAATCGCAGTTGCCTTGTGCTTGACCTTCTTCGCGAACTCATCGCGCAGCTTTTCCAGGTTGATCCGACTGAGATCGAATGTCAGCCCCTCGGCCTGATCGTCACCTGGTGCCTGCGTCCGGATCGCCTCGTTCACGATCCGATGCAGTATCTTGAGTAACTCGGTTACATCCGCGTTGTCGCGGCGTTCGGTCAGCTTCTTATAGATGGCCTCGATGTTGTCATGACGTTCGGCATAGGCGTAAGCGGCCGGCTCCGTTACCAACGCTTTGAAACGGCTGAAGACCTGCCGTGCCAGTATCTCAAATCGTCGCTTGGCTTCATCGCTCGAATAGACGGCATCAACTGCGTCGGCGATGGCCTTGATGCGCGCAAAGCCCTTCGCGCCAGCGAGCGAACTGGGATCAAAGCTGAGGTTCCGCAGATGCGCCTCAGTCGCCTCGATGGCTTCGATGAGGGCCTGCACCCGCTCCTCAATCGGCGCAACGACTTCTTCGTCACCTGTGCCACCGTCGCCGAGCGCGTATTGTGCGAGCGCGTTGCGCAGGCTCTTCAGCACGCCATTGTAGTCAACAATCAGGCCGAAATCCTTGCCCGGATAGACCCGGTTCGCCCGTGCGATGGCCTGCATCAGGGTGTGGGCCTTCATAGGCTTGTCTATATAGAGGGTCGAGAGGCACTCCACATCGAAGCCCGTCAGCCACATCGCACACACGACCGCGACGCGGAACGGATGTTCCGGGGTTTTGAAGGCTGTCTCGACATCGATGCGCTTGCCATCGTCCGTCGCAAACCCCTTCTTAATCAGAGCACGATGCGGAATGATGTCGAAATCCCATTTCTTGAAGTCGGCGACCTCGTTCTGTGCCTCGCTGATGATGATCTCAATGATCGTCTCATCGAGCCAGTCGGCCTGGCGCTTCAGCTTCGCCGCCTCTTCGAACAGTGAGAAGCGTGCCGCCTCGTCGCCGACGGCCGCCGCTTTCGCCTGTTTTGCGTCCGAGGCCACCCGCACCTTTGCCGCCTTCTCCTTCCAGAGCGGGATGATGCGCCTGTGCATGCGGGCGCAGGTGATCTTGTCGATGCAGACGAGCATCGATTTCCCCGACTCCCAGCGGGTCGCACAATGCTCGACGAAATCCGCCGCGATTCTGTCGAGACGTTCGTCGGCGGTGATGACTTCGTAATCCTTGCCGAGAAGCTTATCGAGGTGCGCAGCCTCGTCCGCATCAAGCTCGGCCTCCTCGATCTTCTCGGCAATTCTGCTGTTCAGGTCGGCGCGCTCAATCCCAAGCTTCTCGCCGCGGTTTTCGTAAACGAGCTTGACGGTGGAGCCGTCCTCTTCCGAGCGCTTGAAATCGTAGCGCGAGACATAGTCGCCAAAGATGCGCTTGGTGATCTCGTCCTGCTTGAACAGCGGCGTTCCGGTGAAACCGATGAATGCGGCATTGGGCAGCGCCATCCACATATTGCGCGCAAGCCGCCCGGATTGCGTGCGGTGCGCCTCGTCCGAGATCACGATGATGTCGTCGCGTTCGCTGTAAGGATGCTTGGGATCGACGCTCTTGTTGAACTTGTGGATGAGGCTGAAAACGTAGGAATGGTTTCCCTTCAGGATGCGCTCGAGGTCGTCGCCTGTTGCAGCTCGCGGCGTCTCCTTGTCGGTGATACCGCTGCCAGCAAATGTCTTGTAGATCTGGTCGTCGAGATCAAGCCGGTCGGTCATTAACAGGAAGGTGAAATTGCCCGGCACCTTCCGCCGCACCTTTTCAGCGAAGAAGGCCATCGAATAGCTCTTGCCGCTGCCCTGCGTGTGCCAGAATACGCCAAGCCGCCCGAGGTCTGGGTGTGCTCGCTCAGGGATGGAGATTGGCCCCTCGGGGATGAAGGGTGATCGCGGGGTCTCTCCCATCCCGGCCAGTGCCAATGTACGCTTGCTCTTCCGGCCCTCAGCGGGTCGCCTCTCGAGTGGCAGCTCGATGACACGATGCGTAAGGCGCCTTCCAAGCGGGAACTCGCGCTTCAACTCCTCCTGCCGCTTCACTGACGCTAGCGCAAGGTTGACGCCGAGAACCTGGTGATTGCGCGCCACGACCTTGCGGGTGGCGCCGGGCTTGCTCTCGTCGAACAGAATGAAGTTCTCGACGATGTCGAGCAGCCGATCGTGCGCCAGCATGCCGTCAAGCAGCACCTCAGCATCGACCTTGCCCTTGTCGATCTCTTTCAGGCGCTTCCATTCGTGGAAATGCTCCCATTGGCTGGTGATCGAGCCGTAGCGGGCACGATGTCCGTTGCTGACGATCAGGAATGCGTTGTGGTGAAAGGCGTGCGCAATGACGTTCTCGTCCAGGTAGTCGCGCAAGTTTGCGTCAAAACCCTCGCGGATGTTCTTATAGATCGCCTTCAGCTCGATAAAGACCAGCGGCAGGCCGTTGACGAAGCACACGAGGTCGGCGCGGCGGTTGTAGTTCGGTGTGCGCAGCCCGGTAAGCTTAAGTTCGCGTACGACGAGGAAACGGTTTGAGCCCAGCTTGTTGTCGAAGTCGATGACCCGCGCACGGGCGTCACGGAGATGGCCGGCCGCGTCGCGATAGGATACCGGCACGCCGTTGCGGATCAGGCGATAGAAGCCTTGATTGTGCTGCACCTTGGAGCGGCTGAAATCGTAGACGGTGAGCGACCGCAGCGCGTCATCGATCGCGGACGGCGGCAGATCAGGGTTAAGCCGCTCAAGCGCGGCCCGCAGATCGCGGGTCAGCACCGCCTCGGTGGGGTCTTTGCGCCCGAGCATGCCGGTCGGTCCGAAGGTCTCATCGTTCCAGGCATAGACGCTCTCCCAACCGAGCACCTTCTTGAGATGTTCGGCAAAAGTCGCCTGCACCAGCCGGTCCTCGCTGTTAATGGGAGTGATTGCCATGGTCAGCGGGCCTTTGGCGTCATACGGCGATCTCGCCGCTCATGAGCCGCGGGAGGAGGAGGTCGCGGGCTTGGGTGAGTTTTTGGTTCATCGCTCCAAGAAGCCTTAGTTGCTCTTGGTAATCGCTAACGATCTCAACGAAGGAGTTTCGGAGCTTCAAAGGAGGCCAAATAACCATCATTGTGTGAAGTACATTTCGATCGACCCCAGGCACCGCAGCCTTCTGTGTGGTGATGCCTTTAAGCAGAACCATGAGCAGGTGAAAAATTATCAGCGGATGAGAGCCTTGGAAATCTCTAACGTATAATGCTGTGTTAAGCGGCCAGTAGTCTTCTTCGATGTAGTATACTTCCCCAAGCGTGCCGTATCGACCTGTTACGACGCCAGGTCCCTGCGCTTTATGTTGGTTGTGAAAGCCCGTAACGCCCGATGACGACAGAATTGGGATTTGGCCTGTCACTCTTTGAGCCTCGGGAAGATCGTATCCTCTCTTTAAAGTTAGAATACTCCCCAACGTTCTGCGTTCCCACCCCGCAGGAATGCCGTCGATGACCTTGACGTGTTCGTGGCCGGGAAAGCGGAAGCGGATGAACCATTCGCGATAAAGCATCCGCGCCACTTCCTCCAGCAGCGCAATCCGCCGCCGGTTGTTCTCTATGAGGTCGTCGTACGTGGAGAGGATCGAGACGATCCGCTCCTGAATTTGCCGATCAGGTGCACGCACTTCCAGCAAGTGCAGTACGTTTCTGTCAACGCCGGGTACAGCGGCCTTCTCCGACTGATAATTCTTAAGCGTGTTCTTCAGAAGATAAGCTACGAAGCGCGGATCATTGCCCTTGAAATCAACGACATACAAAGCTGTATTTAATGGCCAATAGGGTTCCTCCAGGAAAAACACCTCGCCAATGGTTCCGTATCGCCCCGTCACAACGCCGGGCGGTTCAGCTTTTGCAACATTATGCCGCCCGGTTATGCCGGAGGACGAAACTACAGGGATTGCCCCCTCGACACGGAGTCGCTCTGGCAGATCATGCCCGCGCTGAAGCTTGACGACGTCGCCGAGCGTGCAGGTTTGCCAAGTCACCCACCCAGCTCCTCGAAGTTCTTCACAATCCGCACAGCCAGTTCCGCGGCCTCTTCGTTTAGTCCTTTGAGGTCGATGTGGATCGCACGTAGCGCCTCCTCGAAGTCGAAATCCTCATCCTCCTCCTCAGGCGCTACGCCGACATAGCGGCCGGGCGTTAGGCTCCAGTCGTGCGCCTTGATCGTCTTGCGATCAACGAGCTTAACCAGACCTTCGACGTCGCGCAGCTTCGCCTTCGGAAAACGCTCCTGAAGCCAGTCGGCCTGCCGCACGAAATAGCGCGCCAGCCGCAACGCTTCCACGGCTTCGGTGC
>JGI24705J35276_12237322_pt1 | contig 10666 bp, 8 predicted proteins | sample TergutNt197P4_FD_35276 | JGI IMG/M metagenome (IMG submission 35276)
CGGCGAGCTTGCGGCAGAAGTCATGGCAAAAGCCGCAGTCCGGGCGGCGCGGGCCGCAAAGCCGGCCTTTGGGCTTATGGCAGCGGAGGATTTTGCGTGATCAGATCTTCACAAAGCCGGGCTTTCTGTTCTCAAATGTCGAAACATACCTGAACCCCGACGATTTGAGGGTTTCAACTGCTTGATGGTAATCGCGTCCGACGTCCGCCGCTTTGTGGGCGTCGGACCCTATTGTGATTATCTCGCCCCCCAGGCTCTTGTAGAGCTTCAGGATGTCGCTTGACGGCATGGTCCTTGCGCCCATGCCGTAACTGCGGCTTGAGGTGTTGAACTCAAGGCCTTTGCCGTCTTCAACCAGGGATTTCAGAATGCTTTCGATGACCTCCATGTAAGGCGAATAGTCAGGCACCGGGTCAACGTACCTGTCGACTACGTTGAAATGCCCCACAACGTCGTAGTTGCTGTATTCTGCCAGACAGCTCGCCATGTACGTGTAGAAATCGTAAAGCCCCTCCGCAGCGTCCCTGTTTTTGAAATATTGAGTATCCAGCGCCTGGTCCAGCGCGGCATGGAAGGAGCCCAGCACGAAATCGTAGGGGTACCCGTTTGCCGCGCTTTCGCATTTGGCGAGGGTGCCCCCGCTTTGGATGCCAATTTCGATGCCCTTCACGACTTTGATCCGGCCATTGTAGGACTCTGCTGCTTCAGCGAGTTTTTTGTTGTATTTTTCGAAATCAAGAACGAACGGGAAGTCTGGGTCAGGGTAATCCGGATCGAAATGGTCCGTCACCGCAATTTCCGCAACCCCAATTTTCAATGCAAAATCAATCATTTCCTCCATCGGCGTTGAGCTGTCGTCAGAAAAATTCGTGTGAATGTGATAATCGTACATTTTTTACTTTATTTCCTTCCGTTTCTCTGGTATAATATGCAATATTATACCATGTTTATTAGAAAATAGAAAGACAGGCCTATGCAGAGCAAAAACGGCAATGCCGAAAAAAACGAAAAAGAATTAATTAGGAAAGCCAAGGGCGGCGACGAGGGCAGTTTTGAAGCCCTTATTTCGTCGTGCAAAGGCAAGGCTTACAACGTAGCGCTGAGGTACATGGCAAACGAAGAGGACGCCCTTGACGCGCTGCAGGAAAGCTTCATCAAAATCTTCAGGCATCTTGACAAATTCAACGAGCAGAGCAGGTTTGACACTTGGGTTTACAAAATAGTGGTGAACTCATGCAACGACATGCTGAGGAAAAGCAAAAAAAACCAGTACGCGGATTCGGTCTACAGATACGACGGCGGGGACGAGGCAGCCATTGAGATAGTGGACAAAAGCCCGGGGCCACCAGAGCTTCTTGAGAGGAAGGAAGAAAGCGCGTACATACTGAACTGCCTCGAACGCGTAGGCGTCGAACACAAAGAAATTCTTGTGCTAAGGGACATCCAAGGGTTTGCGTATGATGAAATTTCCGAAATCCTCGACTGCCCTGTCGGCACTGTCAAGTCGAAGATTTCAAGGGCAAGGCAGAAATTGAAGGAAATATACCTGCAAAACTAGGAACAAAATTGTTATTGATGCGTCTAAATGTTATATTGGGTTTCTTCGTAAGAAAAGAAGAAAGGAGGAGCAAATGGACTGTGAAAATGTAAAAAAATCGCTTTCGCTATACATCGACGACGAACTTGAGCAGAACCAAATAGAGGAAATAGAAGAGCATCTGGGCATATGCGAAGTTTGCATGCATGAGTGCGAAGATTTGCTCAAAGTCGCCATGCTGCTGCGCACGGTTCCAGAGGCGCCTCTTCCGGACGGGTTCGACAAAAGGCTGAGGGCGGCGATCCGCGATGAAAAAGACAAAGATAATGCAAAAGAAAAAGAAAAAGAAAAAGAAAAATATGCCGTAGCTTCAAGGACAGACGAAGCCCCGGTAAAGGCAGTCCAAACATCGAGGGCCAAAAGAGCCGCTGCTGCAAGAAGCAGGTGGAGGATGGTATCCGGGCTGGCCGCAGTTTTCGTAATTGGTATTTTTTCGATTATAGTGTATAATAATATGGACGTGTTCGTGCCGTCTTCTTTGGACGGCGCAGGCGAGCTCATGGGTGCTGCCGCCGGCGGCGCCAACATGGAGAGCGGCTTTGGCTCCGGCAACGACGGCGACAAGTTCAAGGCGCTTGACGAAAGCGATGTCAGCCAGGGAGCTGATGACGGCAGTGCAGCAGCAGACGGCGGCGCTGATGTTGCCACAGACGACGTTGCCGCAGGCGACGCTGCCGCAAACGACGCTGCCCCTACACCGCAAGAGGAGCAGGAGGCAAAGGAGCCGCAGCCTCCCCAGCAAGAAGCTGCATTAGTGGACACCACGCCGGCCGGGTACGTGGACCTGGGCCAGGAGGCCAGCGCTGCCGAGCCCGCCAATGATGCTGCGGTTGAGGCCAACAGGTCCCTCCAAGAGCCCGGAAACGACAACAGGGACAAATTGACAGCTGACTACTATTTGAAGCGCCTGGCAGACGGGCTGGCCGGTTACGAATACAATGTGACGGACTATACAAAAGTGTCAGACGACCTTTGGGTTTTCTATGTTGACATTACACTCGTTGACGAGGTTTCCGAGGACGAAATCGTTAAAAACTATCTTTATTTTGGCCAGGACGGAGCGCTATGGAGGGAAAACATAGATTAGTGATCATAGACGGCAACAGCCTACTCAACAGGGCTTATTACGCTATGCAGAAGCCGATGATGACGAAAGAAGGACTGTATACCCATGGGGTATACGGTTTTCTTAATATGCTGGCGAAAATTCAGAAGGACTACGAGCACGAATACATAGCGGTGGCGTTTGACAGGAAAGCGCCGACGTTCCGGCACATTGAGTACGCCGAGTACAAAGCCGGCAGGAAAAAGATGCCGCCGGAGCTCGCGATGCAGATGCCGCTGCTGAAAGAGGTTTTGTCCGCGATGGACATAAAAATGCTCGAGATCGACGGCTTCGAAGCCGACGACATCATCGGCACGGTGGCGAAAAAAGCTGAGAGGGCCGGGCTTTCCCCTCTGGTCATCACCGGAGACAAAGACGAGCTGCAGCTCGCCTCAGAGATGACAAGCGTCATCATAACCAAAAAAGGCATTACGGATTTTGAATTGTACGACAAAGCTGCCATGATAGAAAAGTACGGGTTCACCCCCCAGCAGTTCATCGACTACAAGGGCCTCATGGGGGACCAGTCCGACAACATACCGGGCATACCCGGAGTCGGCGAAAAAACCGCGCAGAAGCTTATAATAGAGCATGGCAGCGTGGAAGCCCTGGTAGAGGCGCCGGACAAAATCCCAAACGAAAAGCTGAGAAACAAAATAATTGAAAACAGCCAGCTTGCGCTCATGAGCAAAAGGCTGGCTACGATCAACACGGATGTTCCTATCCCGTTTGAGCTGGAAGAACTCAAAGTGGCCACGCCCGATTTCAGCAAGCTGATCGACGTTTACGTCAAGCTTGAATTCAACAGTTTTTTGAAAAAAATGAATACGAGCGAAACCGGCGCGGCCAAACTGAAAAGCAGGGCCGTGAAGACAGCGTACTCTATTACAGGCAGGACGACGGTGCAGTCCAAGGGCGAACTGGACATGCTGGTGCAGAGCGTTTCAGACTCTGGAAGCCTCATACTGAAAGTCTACAGCGACAGGAACCACCGGGACGTGCCGGAGATACTTGGGGTGGGGGTGCTCGCAGGTGAGAACTGCTTTTTTTTAAGCGGGGAGGAAACAGGGCTGCTGCACGAGTTTTTTGCCGCACTGGCAGAAATCGCGCCTCAGATAACAGGGCACAACCTCATATCGGACTACTACGCGCTGCTGGCAAGCGGCTACGCCGGCTGCCTAAACACTTGCTTCGACACCGAAGTCGCGCAGTACGTGATCGAGCCGGGGAAAAGCAATTACGAGTTAAAAACATTGATGCTGGAGTATTTCAGCGAAGACATCGAAGACGAGAAGGCTTTTTTGAGCTCGAATGCCCAGGTCGACTTGTTTTCGGCTGCGGATCCCGGGTACTTGGAATATACGGAAATATGGTGTACATCGGTCAGTGCGCTGAAAAACGCAATGATCGAGAAGATCGCATCTGAGGGCCTTTGCGACGTGTACTACAAGGTTGAGCTGCCGCTGATCGGAGTCTTGGCAGACATGGAAATGCATGGCTTCACGGTCGACAAGAAAATCCTTGAAGATGCCGGGGAAGAAATTTCTAAGCAGCTTGACAGGCTTTCCAGCGGCATAATTGAACACGCCGGAGAAGAATTCAACATAAATTCCACGCAGCAGCTGGGACGCATACTGTTTGAAAAGCTGGGGCTGCCGACGGGGAAAAAGCTGAAAACCGGGTATTCCACCAATGTGGAAGTGCTTGAAAAACTGGCAGGCAAGCACCCGATAATCGAACTGATACTGGAATACAGGCTCCTTGCCAAGCTTAAAGGGACGTACATAGACGGGCTGCTGCCCCTCATCCACAAGGACGGAAAGATACATGCGCATTTCAGGCAGACGGTGACGGCGACCGGAAGGATAAGCTGCACGGAGCCGAACCTGCAGAACATCCCTACAAGGCGCGAAGAAGGGAGAAAGATACGCAAAGCGTTTGTAGCAGGGGAGGGCCGCTGCCTCGTCGGCGCCGACTACTCGCAGATCGAGCTTCGCGTGCTTGCGCACATGTCGGGCGACCCTGAACTCGTCCAGGCGTTCAACGACGGCGTTGACATCCACAGGCTGACCGCTTCGAGAGTGCTGGGGATACCGGAGGGCGAAGTGACCGCCGCACAGAGAAGCGACGCCAAAGCGGTGAATTTCGGCGTGATATACGGCATGAGCGGCTTCGGGCTGTCGTCGGAGCTCCACATTACGAGAAAAGAAGCAGAAATGTACATCGACGAGTATTTCAAGAAATACACTTTAGTCAAGCAGTTCATGGACGAGCAGGTCTTGGCGGCGAAGCAGGACGGGCACGTTAAGACCATTATGGGCAGGAAAAGGGCAATCCTGGAAATAAGCGCGGCGAACTACACGGTCAGGCAGCTGGGGGAAAGGCTCGCCATGAACAGCCCCATTCAGGGCAGCGCTGCCGACATCATAAAAATCGCGATGATAAACGTACACAAGGCACTGGCGGACGCGGGCCTTAAGTCAAAGCTGATACTTCAGGTACACGACGAGCTGATAATTGAGGCGGCAGAAGAAGAAACAGAGACGGTAAAAGAGCTTCTGGCTGAAAACATGGAGAAGGCGATGAACCTGATGGTGAAGCTCTCTGTCGGCATAAGCAGCGGAAAGAGCTGGTATGAATTGAAATGAGGGGGGCCGGCTTCAAAGTTGTAGGGCTGACAGGCGGCATTGGGTCCGGCAAATCCACTGCGTCAGCCTATCTGTCAGCAAGAGGGTACGCAGTGCTGGACGCGGACAAGATAGCCCGCGAAGTCGTGGCGCCGGGGTCTTTGGCGCTGGGGGAGCTTGTTGCCTGCTTCGGTTCGGGAATTTTAGGCGAAGGCGGAGCACTGGACAGGAAGAAGCTTGCAGGGATCGTATTCACCGACAAAGGTTCAAAAGAACGGCTGGACGCGATCATGCACGGCGCGATCATGAAGATAATGACGGAACGCATAGGCGAATTGGCGCAGTCCGGCTATGACAGCATAGTGTTCCTCGACATCCCGCTGCTCTTTGAAACAGACAGGGGCATTATGCCAAAGATGGACGAGGTATGGGCGGTGGACGCCGACGACGAGGCGAGGGTAGGGCGCGTAACCAAAAGGGACGGGGTTTCCAGGCAGCACGTGCTGAACATCATGAAAAACCAGGCCGGCAGGGAAGAACGGCGGGGTTTGGCAGACGTAACCATTGACAATTCGGGGCACCCGGATGAACTTTACAGAAGACTGGATGATTTGATTGAAAAACATGAACTGCAACAAAAGGCTTAAGCTGAAAACATTGCCAGCGGCATTGGCTGTTTTCCTAGTGCTTTCCCTTGCAAGCTGCGGCGAGAGCAGCGTTTTTCTTGCCGGAAGCAGTGAGACAAAATACAGGACTGAGAGGGTAATTTACTTGCCCATGGAAAAAGTCAGGACTCTCAACCCGATGCTGTCAAAGGACGAGGACACTTATTTCATCAGCAAGCTCATATACAACGGGCTCTTTGAATTGGACGATTGCCTAATGCCGCAGAAAATGCTGGTTGATTCATATGCTTTCAGCGAAGACAGGCTGTCGCTAACGCTCACTTTGAAGCAAGGAGTCATGTGGCACGACGGGACCGAGATGACTGCGCAGGACGTCAAGTTTTCTATTGACACTTACGTCAGCTTGTCCTATGGCAACGACACCCTGTATTCGGAATACGTATCAAACATCAGGTACGTCAACTTGAAAAAATCAGACCCATACGAACTGACCATTGTGTTTCGGAGCCCGGACAACGTTGGCGTTGAGAACCTTGTTTTCCCGATACTTCCGTCGCACCAGTTCAAGAGGGCCGCTGACCTAAGAAAGAATGCCGGCGAATTCGCGCCCATTGGGACCGGGCCTTACAAATTGTCTTCCTACAACGACCTGTCCAGGCTGATCCTGGTAGCCAACGAGGATTATTTTGGCGAGGTCCCAAGCAACCAGCTGGAGTTCATAGTGTTCCCGCAGAAGAAGGACGCCCTGAACCTGATCGACATCGAGAACATCACGATACTTGTCAACGATGAAATCGACAGGGACACTTTGACAAGCAACATGAACGTCAATACGGTCAATTTCGTTTCAAACCAAGCTGAATTCGTCGCTTTCAACATGCGGAGCGAAATAATGAGGATCAAAGAGGTAAGGCAGGCTATTGCGTGCGCCGTGGATTCAAAGGAGGTGCTTGCCAGCGCGTATTTGAAGAGCGGCGTTTTGAGCGACACCATGTACTACCCGCACTACTTCGGGAACAGCAACGGGGAAGACCCTTACGAGTTCGATTTGGACAGGGCGAGGTCCTTGATCAAAGAGGCAGGGCTTTTAGATTTAGACGGCGACGGTTTTGCTGAGGACAAGGACGGAAATGCAGTAACTGTAAGGGTTCTGGTCAATTCGGACAACCAGCCCAGGGTAGCAGCCGCGCAGATTATAAAAAACGCTCTTGACAAATTGCCTTTTGACTCGTATATTATATACTGTAGCTGGGATGAATATGCTGCCGCAATCGAAGCCGGCGACTACGACGTTTACATCGGCGGGTACTCGTTCAACGAGAGGTATGATTTGAGGGAAATCCTGCATTCCAGGTACGGCAACAAGACCGGTTATTCAAACGTTGAGCTTGACGAGCTCCTGGACGAGATGCAGTCAGGGGTTTCAAACGAGGAGAAAGCCGAAATTTTTAAAAAAGCGAATTCAATACTCAAGGACGAGCTTCCTTATTACTGCATCCTTTACAAGACGTACGGCGCGATTTCATCGAGCGCTTTCGTCGGTGAAGCGAAACCTGTCTTCAACAATTACTATAGCGATTGCGGAAGGTGGGAGTGCAAGTACGAAATACCTGCGGCCGTGGCGGAATAGGCAGACGCGCACGTTTGAGGGGCGTGTGAGCAATCGTACCGGTTCAAGTCCGGTCGGCCGCACCAAACCATAATAATCCGAACCCTTTCCATAACTGGCGAAGGGTTCGGATTTGCCATCTGTCCGAGATGGATTCGGATAATATACATGGATATGAAGAATGCTTTAGGCATTTTAAAGCGCTTTGCGCTAAATGGAGGGGATGAGACATGAATAAAGGCATGCTTGAATCAATTAGGCTGCTGCATAAAATTTCCGGTGCGCAGGCACCTCCCGTGGCTGGGATTGGTTTGGATTTTAACGTGCAGCGATCTATGTCGCCTGGTGCCTGTGGCGCATGTGGCGCCTGCGGCGCTTGCGCATGCGCAGGAAGCAGAGGTTGCATTGATGTCGATGGTGAACAACTGTGTATAAAAAGTGATCAGTGATGCACGGGCTTTCAAAAGCGTGGATCACGTTGAACCGTTCGTGCAACTTGAGATGCCGCTGGTGCTACGCCGCCGGCACGAATTATCTAGAATCTGAAACGATGGATTTTCTGCTTGCGTGCGAATTGCTCGATTTTGTCGCTGCTCTTGAGATAAAAGAAGTTGCGTTGCTCGGTGGTGAACCCACTTGCTACGATGGTTTGACAGAGTTGGTACGGTACTGTCGAAGGATTGGCATTAACTGCCAGTTGATTACAAACGGAATAAAATTAAGCGACGCAGAGTTTGTTTCCCGAATAGCCGAAGCGGGTGTTTCTTGTGTGGACATTTCACTGAAAGGCTTTTCTGCTGAGAATTATATTGCCGAAACTGGATCAGATAGATATTCTCAGGTTATGTGCGCAATAAAAAATGTTAAATCGCTGGGTTTGCCTTTCAGCGTGTCCATGGTTCTGAGCCGTAACAACATTAAGGGGTTCATTGACGGGGTCCGCGATGCGGCGAGCAGCGGCGCAAATAATTTTGCATTCTCTTTTTGCCATGATTTTTCTGCTTTGGATGCCGGTGATACAAATACAGAGTACTCCATACAGCAAAATGTCTTGGACGTTGCCGCAGGCTTTGTAAACAGTTATGAGGAATTGCGGGAAGCCACTGATGATTGTTTTGTCTTGCACCAGACGTTTCCGTTCTGCATATGGGAGCCAAACTTCATTGAGTTGCTGCGTTCTCGAAGTCAAATTTTCTCCTCATGCCAAATTTTTCGACGAGATGGGTTGATATTCGACACTGAAGGCAGGTTGATTCCGTGCAATTTCATGCACCAAGTCAAATTAGGGCGCTTTAAGGAGGATTTCAGCAGCCTTGAAGAATTTGCGTCTTTTTGGAACAGCGAAACCATTAAACAGTACTATAAAGCTATTACAACCGGCTCAGTTCCAGACGAAGCATGTTTGAATAATTGCCCGAGCTGGAAACTGTGCGGCGGCGGGTGTTTGTCCAATTGGTACAACTATTCGTTTGACAAACTCCAAAGAGCAAAAGCCGTTCGTGAAGAATCATAACCTTGTATTCAATGGTTGACGCGCTTTCTTAACTCGACAAACAGCCTAACGCATTCATCAATGTCGCTCGTTGTGGTTTGCCATGAGCAAACGCTTATCCTGACTACTGGCTCGTTGTTCCACGTCGCTCCGCCGCACCAGCACTTGCCGCTGGACTGTATCATTTTTAGCAATTCTGTCGTTTCATTTGAGTCCTCGCACCGCATTACTATCTGATTGAAGACAACCTCGTTTTCTACGATAAACCCATGTTTTTCAAGCTGGGCAGCAAAATGACTTGTCATTGCGCACAAACGGTTCACAAGCTCGTCAACGCCCGATTTCCCGAAGTATTTTAGGGTCGCCCAAAGCTCTATGCTCCTTGCGCGCCTTGACATCTCAGGTGTATAGAGCATTCCGTCCCGGTTGTCGCTGTATTGCAAATATGAGCCTGTGGCTTGCATTGCGTTTACCAGCATTGCCCTGTTTTTGCAAAGCACGATGCCGCAATCGTAGGGGGCGTTCAGGGTTTTATGCGCGTCTACCGGCCAAGAATCCGCTTTTTCAATGCCTTTCGTTAGAAACCGCGTGTTTTCACATGCTGCAGCCCACAGGCCGAATGCGCCGTCTATATGCACCCATGCATTGGCCTTGCCAGCGATGTCGCAAAGTTCGTCGATCGGGTCGAAGGCTCCGCCGTTGACATTGCCGGCTTGGATGATCAGAAGCGTGCTGCTGTCGAGGGGCGGCAGCTTGTCCAACCTTATTCGCCCCTGCCTGTCTGTGGGGACTGCTTCGGCATTTTCCTTTCCAAGGCCCAGCATCGACAGGGCTTTCCAGACGCTTGAATGCGTCTGCTTGCTGATGACCACGCGGATGGGCGGTGCCCCAAACAGGCCTTTTTCGGAGACGTCCCACCCATGCCGTGAAAGCAATTCGTTTCTTGCGGCGGCCAACCCGCAAATAATAGCCGTTGACGAGCCGCTTACAAACCCGGCGGCGGTGTTTTCCGGCAGGCCCAGCAGCTGGGCAACCCATTTTTCGCATATTTCTTCCAGTTTTGCCGCAATCGGTGAAATTACGAACAGTGCTGTGTTCTGGTCCCAGACGTCGGAAAGCCATTTGGCAGCCAGCGCAACCGGGGCAGCGCCACCGTCCACAAAGCCGAAATACCTGCCTCCAGTCTGCGCCACCGTGTTTTTTGACCCGATATCATGGAGCAGCTTGATTATCTCCTGCGGCGATCCGGGGCCTTTTGGAACCGGCTCGGAAAAAGCGCTGAGCTCGGAGAGGGTGCTGTCGGACGGAAAGACATCCATGCCCTTTACGCTGTCCAAGTAATCATAAGCGTATTTTTTTGCATCTTCAAAAAGTTCTTTTGTCTTTATCTGTTCGTTCATTTCGAGGAACAATTCTTCAAAGTACATGTGTTGACCCTTCCCTTCTAACGCGGGCGATGCCCGCAACTTCTTTGCCGCCGATGTAAACTTTTTGGATGCGGAGCTCGCTGTCAAGCAGGACAAGGTCGGCGTGTGCGCCGGGCACCAGCGAGCCGATCCTGCCTTCCAGCCCTATCGATCGGGCACTATGCGCCGTAGCTGCTGTGACAG
>JGI24705J35276_12237323_pt1 | contig 10666 bp, 11 predicted proteins | sample TergutNt197P4_FD_35276 | JGI IMG/M metagenome (IMG submission 35276)
CCCGTACATTCGGATTTGCAATCCGAATGTATTGAGTATAAAGATTTTTAATCTGAAAGATAGATTGTTGCTTCGCATTTCAAATGCTTATACTCAAGACTGCCGGATTACAAATCCTGCAGGACGGAAAACCAGTCAATAAACGTGAAATTTAAGAAGAAAACAGCATGAACAACAACGAAAAATTACAATTAAGAGACCGCGAAGCGCTACCGACCGACGAAGCGCTGGCACAAGCGCTGGGTGACAGTTACGCTGCTTACGAAACATTCCAAGCAGCCTTACCGGGTATTGACATAGAGCAGGAGTGGCAATGGTACACCCCTCATAAGGCCTGGTTCGCAAGAGGACAGTACCGGCGGACAACATCGCGTGGAGTAAAAAAAGAGAAAACCATCTACTGGCTTCATGTTTTTGAAGGATATTTTTGCGTTGTTGTTTGGTTTAAAGAGAAAAACCGCATGGAAGCGTTAAATGCCGATGTGAGCGAAAAAACACAACATAAAATTCTTGACGCCAGGACAGCGGGAAAAGCGCCGACTTTTCCGGTGGTATTCGACGTAACCACTGCCGAACCGCTCGCCGACATATACGGACTGATAAACCACAAAAAAAGAATAGAGAAATAAATGGTGGTTCAACGAATCGTTGAAAGGAAGGAAAGAGTTTTCTAAATGACAATTTCTCAAAAATAAAATACAAACCAAAGGAATATGCCACTCTGCCACCCAAAACCACATTGGCAGAAAGTAATTAAAATCTTTTGTTGAAAAAATCGTGTTTTTTTAGGTAGAAAAACGAAAAATATATATCTTTGCAGCGTTTTTTCAAAATAGATTAGAATTTTTAAAACGGCTTGGGATAAAAACAAATGAGCAAAGGTATAAATTACATATTATCAGAACTTAGAGACCAGTATTTGATTGACGACAATACTCGTCCTTGGATTATTGGATTCAGTGGTGGCAAAGACTCAACCGCTCTTTTACAGTTGGTTTGGCTTGCATTGAAAGAGATTCCTGCCGAATTGAGAAAACGTGAGATTCACGTTGTTTGCAACGATACATTGGTGGAAAATCCTATAATTCAGGAGTATGTAGATGATATTTTGCTAAAAATAGAACAATCCGCATTACAACAAGGTTTGCCTATTACGGTAGAAAAAACTATACCACGCTTGGAAGACAGTTTTTGGGTAAATGTGATTGGTCGCGGTTATCCTGTGCCAAATAATACATTCCGTTGGTGTACCGATAAAATGAAAATCAAGCCGACCTCGCGGTATGTTATTGAAGAAGTTGCAGAAAATGGTGAAGCAATTATATTAGTAGGAACTCGACGAAGCGAAAGCGCTACTCGTGCCAATACAATTAAAAAGCACGAAATTCGTGGAAAACGTCTCACAAAACACCCACATCACGCTAACACTTTTGTTTATTCGCCGATTAAAGAATTGCAAATAGAAGAAGTTTGGTACATAATCAACACAATGACTTCGCCGTGGGGAGCGGATAATTCAAACCTTTTTCAAATTTATGCAGACGCAAGTGCGGACGATTATGAATGTCCGACAATGGTTTCTGACGATAAACACCGCTCTTGCGGGCAGAGTCGTTTTGGTTGTTGGACTTGTACAGTTGTGAAAGAAGACAAGTCTCTCACTGCACAAGTAAAAAACGGAAAAGAATGGTTAAAGCCACTTTTGGATTTGCGGGGCGGCATGTTTGATGAGCGTAATATTTCTACAAACCGAGAAACTACACGCAGAAACGGAAAGTATGCAGTAACACAAGACGGACAAAATCAAGGAAACTACACAATTGAATACCGAATAAAACTATTAAAACAAGTTTTGGAAACTCAGAAACAACTGCAACAGTATGACTCAAAAATCGAATTAATAAAAAAATCTGAACTTATTGCCATTCAAGTTATTTGGCGTAGAGATTTGGCAATTCCAAATAAAAACTATAAAGAAATTACAAAATATGAAACCGTATCGGAAATTTACAATAAAATTTACAATAAAGAATTGGATATGAAAAATTTAGATGAAAAACTTCAAAAGGAAATAGATTTGCTTAAATCCGTTTGCAATGATGGAAGTAGAGATTTTGAATTGATTCAGGAACTTCTTGAACTCCAAAAACAAAAAGCGCTTTTAAACCGTAAAAAAGGTTTAAAAGACGAAATGGAATTAGTTATCGAAAAATACATCAAAAAAGAAGCTGTATAATGTATATTAAGGAAATAGAACTAAATAATTTTAGAATTTACAAAGGCGTAAATCGAATTTCGTTGATGCCAAAAGATGATAAAAATATTATTATTGTCAGCGGTCAAAACGGTTTCGGTAAAACGACTTTTCTGATGTCGCTTGTTTGGTGTTTGTATGGTAAAAATATGGAGCAAGTTGATACTATGTATAAAAAGGAAATTGAAGACAAAGGCAATTACAATAAATACATAATTGATAGTATGAATCGAAAGGCTGCCGAAGTGGGAGAAACAGAATTTTCCGTAACAATTACATTTTCAAATGTTAATGTACAAAATGTTCTGTGTGATGTAGTTGTAAAAAGAAGTTACAATATTTATACAAGCACTTCTGACAAAATTGACGTTTGGATAAGCGGACAGCCACAAGAATTAATTGAAAATCTAACGTCTGAAAATCAAAAGGGAGAAGAAATTTTTATTAGAGATTTTATTTTACCTATTGCCATTGCAAAATTTTTCTTTTTTGATGCCGAAAAAATTACTTCACTTGCAGAAATAAACCAAAAAGACCAACGCCGTCAGTTAAGCAAAGCATATTCAGAAGTATTGGGAATCCAGAAATATGAAACCTTGAAAAATAACCTAGAGGATAAATTAGACGAATATCGTAGAAAATCTGCCAATTGGCAAGACAGCGCAAACTTAAATACATTAGACAATAATATAAAAAATGCAGATTTGGAAATTGGGAATTGCGAAAAACAAATAAGCGATTTGCAAGACGAAATAAGGCAGAAAGAAAATGAATCGGGTGAACTATTAATAAAACTCATAAAGGCAGGCGATAAAATGACCTTAGAAGAGTTGGAAAGCCTGCGAAAAAATAGGAATGAATTAGAGACTAAAAAATCACAAATTCAAGAAGAACTCAAAAGTACATTCGATTTTATTCCATTTGCTTTGGCAGGCGAAACACTTGCTAATGTCGCTGAACAAATCGAAAACGAAAGATTACTTTCTGAACAAAAATATAAACAAGATGATGTTAAGGAAAAAATCACAAGAATCAGACAAGATATTGAACTGGAAAAACCAAACTCAAAAGTTGTCTTTGACAGGATACAGATTTGTGATTTTTACGAAATGCAAATAGAAAAACTGATAAAAAAATACTTTTACTCTGATGTTCAGGAAATTGATGAAAACTTGCAAGTTTTACACGATTTTTCAGCAAATCAAACCAATGAGCTCAAACAACTCATCTACTCCGTAAAAAATAATTTCAAAGCACAATTTGAAAAACTTAATACAGAATACTCTTACATAAAAAATCAATTAGACGCAATTAACAGAAAAATTCGAGATGCTGAAAGAAACGCACAAGACAGTCATATTGCTTCGTTGAGAGATATGAAGGAAACGCTTGACGAAACAATTGCTTTGAATAACCAAAAAATCGGAATATTAAGCAAGTCAATAGATGATTTGAAAGAACAATTAAAAAAACACAGACAAGATCAATCCGCTTTACGAAAACGCATTGACGATTCCATTCAATATTCTGAAAAAGAGCAAAAAACAAAACAAATAATCAAAAAACTGGAAGTTTTTATTACCCAATTCAAAGAACAGAAAAAAGAATCACTGCAAGTTAAAATGCTTGATGCACTAACACGACTGCTACATAAAAAAGATTTTATTCAAAAAGTTGATGTAGATATTCTTACAAGTGAAGATATTGATATTGTTTTGTATAGTAAAAAAGATTCAGAAATAGATAAAAGTGTTCTGTCAATGGGTGAGCGACAATTATATGCGTCTGCTTTGTTGAGCTCGCTAGTTTCAGAATCTGAAATTGATTTTCCTGTTTTTATTGATTCGCCAATGCAGAAATTTGACAAACAGCACGCCGAAAATATTATCAAACATTTTTATCCTAATGTATCTAAACAGGTTGTAATCTATCCACTTTTATATAAGGAGCTTACAGAAGAAGAATACAAATTGTTAAAGCCAAATGTTTGTAAAACTTTCCTTATCAACAATACCTCAATTGACAGTTCGGAATTTTTGGAAACAGAGACAGATAATTTTTTCATAACCTATAATCAAATAAGCTATGCAAATTAGTATTAAAACTTCAGAAAGAGGTTGGGAGATTATTAGAAAATTAACCCCAAAACTTGGCGACCGTACCCCTGAAAATGTGATTGCAAGAATTGCATTGGCTTATTCTTTGCAAAAAAGTAAAAAATTCACAACAAGTGATTTTTATGTTTACGATTCAAAAGGGAAAGAGTATAAAGAGCATATTTTATTTGATTCAAAATTTCGCGATTTTTATATTGCACTAATTTGCCAATATTATGGAATATACAAAACAGATGACAACATTTCCAAATATGTAAAACTGCATATCGACCACGGGTTAGAACTTTTGGAAAATATTTTTAACACAAGCGAATATACTTTTTTTGATTTTCTAAATGAGCATATAGAAAAGGGAGCAGACCACCTTACGGATTTGAATGTTTCACTCGGACACGTTAAAAACAATCAACAGCATATTGACAAAACTTATTTTTCCGGATTAATAAAATTGGAAATAGGAAAATCACTTGACTCAAATGAAACTATTCACTTTTCTATTAACGACATTCAAAAATACGACAATGCCCATGTTGCCGTAGCAGGTAATTCAGGCACAGGAAAAACGCAATTTGCAATAGATTTCGTATCGCAACTTCATGAAAAATCAAATGGACAAGTAAACTTTATTTTTCTTGATTTCAAAGGTTTGAGGAAAAATGATGTAAAAAAATTCGAGCAGTTTTTCCTTGATACCAAAACTCAATTTATTGATGTTCCACAAGAAAAATTTCCTATAAACCCACTCACTTTTATTGACAATGTTAATGAAGCGAATAAAAAAATGGGCATTGATAAATTTGTTGATATTGTGTGCAAATTTTACAATCTAGGTCAAAAACAAGTTCTTAATCTCCGAGAAGCTACAAATGAAGTATTTATTGAACAAAAAGGCGGAACCTATCCAACATTACAGCAAGTTAACGAAAAACTTTTGGAAATATACGATAAGCAGGATAAATTGACAAAATTAATGAGTGATTTGAGTTATTACGAAATATTTTTGGAAGACAGGAAAAACGAATCGGATTTTTTAGACAAAAATATTTATCTTTCGCTTTCTGGTACTTTGCCGGATTCAATTCGTTTCACATCGTTATTTTTGATAATCAACTATATTTATAATTCATTTATGAATATGTCGGATAGTCCTGAAGAAAATAATTGTAAAGCATTACGCTATGTAATAATTATTGACGAAGCACATAACCTTTTCAAAGAGAAAAAATATCAGGGTATTTTAGAAATAATGTTGCGTGAAATTCGCTCAAAAGGGGTTTCGATTGTTTTGCTATCGCAAGGAATTGATGAATACAACCAGAAAGATTTTGATTTTTCCACTCTTTGTTCTACCGCGTTTCTATTGAATATCAACGATAAAAATATTAAAACAATGGAAAAATTTCTCGGATTATCAGGTAAAGACAGCAACACAATAGCGCAAAGTATGTCAAAAATTGAGAAAGGACAAGCAATTTCAAATATCAAAGAATTTGGAAAAGGGAAATTATTTAAGGTTAAACAATATTGGGAGAGGGGATATAAAATATGAAGACAGCTACATTAGATGTATTAGACAAAGCGCTTTCTCAAGAATTCCATGAATGGCAATTGCAAGATTTTGAAAGAAGAAAAAGAAATTATACAGAAAGTATTGTAATGGATATACCTAACTGGAATAGACATTATCTTGAAATTGAAGCATACAACTTACAATGGAATGAATTCAAATACGATACTATTGATAACTTAGTTGCGATTGATGAAATTATAAATTCAGAAGAAACAGGTTTTTACATGTTTATTGTTAAACCCAATGAATGTATTTATGATATGCCTAAAAATGTCTTTTATATTGGTATGTCTGGAGATAATAATTCAGGGCGATCTCTAAAAGATAGGTTGAAAGATTATTTCTATTTGAATAAAATAAAAAAGAGAGATAAAGTGCAGAGATTATTGCACAAATATTACCCCAATGTTTATGTTGCATATTCGTTACATAATGCAGGAACAAACATTTTAAAACAGATAGAATCTTCTTTAATAGGTTTTTTCTATCCATTGTGTAATATAAATGATTTTCCGATAGAATTAAAACAAGATAAAAAAGCATTTTAGATATGAAAACAACTAAATTAATTTTGCCGTGTTTAAGAGGTGTTGTCGGTGACTGGGTTTATTACTCAACATTAATGACAGCAGAACAAATATCCACTTGGATAAAAACAGCTAAAGACATTCGCGAAGCAAAGACTTTAGATGAAGAATTACAGCGAGACTTGAAGGAGAGAAAAAAGCAAATTGCAAAATATTTGTTGTATGATGATTCTCGATTTTTCAATTCAATTATAGTAGGAGTTTTTGACGGAGTTCCTGATTGGCGAGAATTTGATTTGTCAAAAGCGCAAGAAGAATACGCAGACCAATTTAATCCCAAATATTTCAAAGAGTCTTTGGGACTGATGGTTTTTAATGGCAGTGAGAAAATGTTTGCTATTGATGGACAACATAGAGCTGCAGGGATTCAATTGGCTTATGAACAAAAGCCGGATATTATAACAGATGACCAATATTCGATTATTTTTGTTGCTCACATAGATGATAATAAGGGAATGAAACGTACTCGTAAATTGTTTTCAGATATAAATAAAAACGCTAAACCTGTTGCCAAACGTGATAAAATCATCATTGACGAACAAGAAATTGAAGCCATAGTAACACGCAGAGTATATGCCGAATATGAACATTTTGATAATGGAAATTTAATTGCATTATCAGAAGGGGTAAACCTTCCTTCCGATGATACGACACACTATACTAACATCACAAACTTATATGACGTTGTAAAGATATTACAAAAATTATTTAGAATGCCTGAAGGAACAAATGAATGGGACGAAGACAATATAATCAAATTCAAGTCAATTATTTTTGATTTTCTTGATACAATAATTGAATGCAAACAAGAATATAAAGATTTCTTTATATTAAAAACAAAAAAATTAAGCGATTTACGTCATAATAATGCATATCTTTTGTTTCGCCCTGTTGGTTTTACAATGATAGCGAAAATATATGTTGAGTTCGCAAGAAGAAATGAACTTGATTTCTTTAAAAAAAACATAGATAAAATTAGTTATATCTTTCCTGATAGTCCTTTTAATAAAATTATTTGGAATCATGGTAAGATGGATGTTAAAGGAAAAAATCAGCTATTAATAGTTGATTTGTCAATTTATTTATTAGGAAAATATAATAAAAATGTGAATGACTTACTAAGAAGGCTAAAAGAGGCAACAAAAAATGATGATATTCAACTACCTGACGTATTAAGTCAATTGACATGAAACAACGAACAATAATAGAAGCAATATCCAAAGTGTTAAAAGATAATGATAAAGCATTATCCATAAAGGATATTTATGATCAAATTTTAGATAATTGTTATTATAAATTCAATGCCCAAAATCCATATAATGTTGTTCGAGTTGAAATTAGAAGACACTGTATAGGGGTTGATTTCCCTTCCTCCTCTCAAAAGAAATTTTTTCAGATTCATAAAGACGGGACATATAGTTTAATATCTTTGTCGAAAAATTTATCAATTGACACAAAACAAATAAAAGAAATTGAAAGTGACGAAAGTAAACAAATTATTAAATTAAAAGAAATACACGCTCAATATATAAATGCCTTTAAGAGAAAATTCCTAAACCAATTAAAAGAAATAGAACCAGAAACATTCGAGACATTTTGTAAAAAATTACTGAAAGTATATGGGTTCAAAGACTTAATAGTAACTCGACCTAAAAAAGATGGTGGAATTGATGGGTATGGAAAACTGAAAGTTGGCATTTCATATCTTAATGTCGCTTTTCAGTGTAAGAGATGGAAGAACGCGACTGTTGGACGGACAGAAATAGATAAATTCAGAGGCGCTATTCAAGGTGATTTTGAACAAGGTATATTTCTCACAACATCACAATTTTCAAAAGAGGCTTTAAATGCAACAACAAAAAAAGGCGCTGTTCCCATTATTCTGATAGATGGAATGATGATAGTTGATATTATGATTGAGAAAAAATTTGGAATAGAAATTGAAGAAATGCCTGTCTTCATTAATGCTTTAGATGTTGTACTTGGAGATGATTAAATGTCTTCGTGTTTTTACCGGAATAAAGACGAAAATATGATAAATAAAATCATAGAATCAGTAAAAGAAAAAATCGACAGTATTGCTTACGGCAATGTCTTTAGCGTTTGCGATTTTCCTGTTGATGTAACCAAACAAAAGCCTGTCAAAGAAACAATTCCAAAACAAATGGCAGGCATTGAAAAAGAAGATTTGTTTTGATATGTTTTATATATAAACAGATATAATATACATGGCTATATGGATACTAAACATAAGAACATAACGATTTTATCAAGTAAACTGCTCGCAAAACTGAATGAAAGCGGAATAAGTTGGTTTACAATAAAGCAACTTTACGACTTGTTCCCTGAACTTTCCCAAAAATCAGTTATACAGCAACTTATCATGATGACAGATGCAGGTATTCTGATGCGTATTCAAGAGGGGTTATATTACATTATCCCATACGAACAAGATTCCGAAACTTTTATGCCCGATTGGCATTTGCTTGCAGAGCCGTTAGTGAAGCAAAATTATTATATTGGATATTATTCTGCTTTGCAAATCCACGAACTTATTACTCAACCTTCATTAAAAGAACAAATTGTTGTAAATAAGCAGAAAAAACCTTCGGAAATTGATATTAAAGGCGTGAAATTTCAGTTTATTTATCACAATGAAAAACATTTTTTCGGTTATAAGAAGACATGGATAGACAATTTTAATCGTGTGCTGTGTTCTGATTTGGAAAAAACGATAATAGACTGTCTTTATAAACCAAATTATGCGGGAGGTATCGTGGAAATTGCTAAAGCGATTTTTGCGGCAAAAGACAAAATAAATTACGATTCACTATTAAAATACACATTACAATTTGATGCTCAGGTAATTATTAAGCGGTTAGGTTATTTATTTGAACTGCTGCAAATCGAAACGCCGATTATTGAAACTCTGCACAATAAACGCTCATCTTCGATTGCACTTTTGGACACCGAAGCCCCCAAATACGGTAAAATTCTAACTCGTTGGAATATTCAGCAAAATGTAGATATAGAGACAATTAAAAATTCTATTTTAACATGATTAAACCTGCAGAAATACAACAAAAAGCACGAAAAGAAGGTGTACGTGATACACAAATCGAAAAGGATTATATTCTTTCGTGGATACTTCTTAATACGCAGTCGTATGGAAATATTGATGCCGAATCTTCATTTTCTAAACCAATGCCTGAGATAAGATTAAAATAATATTCGTGTTTTTACGAGAATAAAAACGAAATTATAAAGCGTATGGCAACAAAAATTACAGATATAGTAATCGGAAAAATCGACAGTATTGCTTACGGCAATGTCTTTAGCGCATGTGATTTTCCTGTTGATGTAACCAAACAAAAATCGGTCAATAAAGTGTTGGAAAATTTGACGAAAGCGGGGAAAATTCGCCGACTGTCAAAGGGACGTTACTACAAAACGAAAATGACAGAATTTGGCGAACTCACGCCCGACAGTTACCAAACAGTAAAAGACCTACTTATAGAAAACGGTAAGATGATAGGCTATATTACAGGCTATCAGATTTTCAACGAATTGGGCTTAACCACACAAGTTTCTGCTATTTTGCAAATCGGCGCTCTAAAAGACAAGAAAAGTATAAAACGCAGTTATTACCGAATAAAATTTGCAAAACAATGGAATACGATAACGAAAGAAAATATTCCATTACTGCAACTGCTTGATTGTTTGCGTTTTTTCAAAAATATTCCTGATACGACGCCAAAAGACAGTAGTCACAGGTTGCTTTATTTACTGTCGGAATTAAATGATATTCAAAGAAATAAAATAAAAAAACTTGCATTAAAATATACTCCGCAAGCGATTGCCTTACTCGGTGCAATGCTCGAAACGCTTCATCCGAATGAAGAAGTAGGAATGTTGAAAAATGCACTTAATTTTCAGACATTCTATAAGTTATCCATTCCACAAGACATTTTACCAACTCAAAAAAAATGGAATATCAAATGAAAAATATCTTACACTGTATTGGACACGAACTTATGTATCGGGATATCGTTCGGGCAGAAAATTGTCTTTTGTACGATTCACTGGGGAACGATTACCTTGATATGGAATCGGGCGTGTGGTGCACTTCCATTGGACA
>JGI24705J35276_12237321_pt1 | contig 10664 bp, 11 predicted proteins | sample TergutNt197P4_FD_35276 | JGI IMG/M metagenome (IMG submission 35276)
CACCGTGCCCGGCATCCGCGCCATGCTGGTCAATCCGCTGCCGATCAATATCGGCGGCCGCCGCTCGCGCAGTCTCTACCAGCTCACCCTCCAGGGGATCGACACCGACAAGCTCTATGCAACGGCCCGGACCCTGGAGCAGATCATGCTTGATTCCCCGGACCTGATCGACGTTTCCAGCGACCTGCAAATGGACAATCCGGAACTGAGGCTGGACATCGACCGCGACCGGGCCCTGTTGATCGGGGTCTCGCCCAAACAGATTGAAGATACCCTCTACAGCGCTTTTGGCCCCCGCGAGGTGTCGACCATCTTCGGGGCCAACGACCAGTACAAGGTGCTGATCGAATTCCAGCCCGATTTCCGGATTGATCCCTCGGCCCTAGACCTGCTCCATATCCGCTCCGACCAGGGCCCCCTGGTGCCGCTCTCCACCGTGGCCACCCTCCAGCAAGGGCTGGGGCCTTTGTCGATCAACCATTCGGGCCAACTGCCTTCGGTCACCTTGTCGTTCAACATCAAACCAGGGGTGGCCCTGGGCCAAACCTTGACGGATCTGCAGCAAAAGGCCAACCAACTCCTGCCCACCGGCATCACCGCCTCCTTCCAGGGCAATGCCCAGCAATTCCAGGCCTCACAATCCAGCATGATCTGGCTGCTGGCCCTGTCGATCGTGGTCATCTACATCGTGCTCGGCATCCTGTACGAGAGCTACATCCATCCGTTGACCATTCTCACCGCCCTGCCCTTCGCCGGTTTCGGCGCCCTGGTCACCCTTATCCTGTTTCGGGTTGACCTGTCGATTTACGCCTTTGTCGGCATCATCATGCTGATCGGGCTGGTGAAGAAAAACGGCATCATGATGATCGATTTCGCCGTTACCGCGCAACAGGAGGGGAAGACGGCAACCGAGGCCATCCATCAGGCCTGCGTTATCCGCTTCAGGCCGATCATGATGACCACCATGGCCGCCCTCATGGGCGCCATCCCCATCGCCGTCGGTCTCGGCGCCGGGGCGGAATCCCGTCAGCCGCTCGGTCTGGCAGTGGTCGGCGGCCTGCTCTTTTCCCAGACCCTGACCCTCTATGTAACCCCGGTCTTCTATTTGTATATGGAAAAGTTGCAGCAGCGGCTCAAACGACGAAAAGCATCCCCGCACAAACTGATCGAGTAGCATATTTCGCCGGCAAGCGAGTTTGAAACAAAGAAAGCGGCTTGGATAAGCCGCTTTCTTTATTGGCAATGCCTATGTAGGCATGCGGGATCGTCAGACCAGCAACTCCAGGCCGGAGAAGAAATAACCGATCTCAAAGGCAGCGGTTTCCGGGGCATCGGAGCCGTGGGTGGCGTTGGCTTCCAAGGAATCGCCGAACTCGCGGCGCAAGGTGCCCTCGGCGGCATTGGCCGGATTGGTGGCCCCCATCAGATCCCGCCATTTCTTGATCGCGCCTTCAGCCTCCAACACCATGACGATGCAGGGACCGCTGGACATGAAATCGGTCAGCTCGCCGAAAAAGGGGCGTTCCTTATGAACATAATAAAACCCTTCCGCTTCGCGCTTGCTTAAGTACAGCTTCTTCATGCCGACGATCGTAAAGCCTTCGGCATAAATGCGGGCAATGATCTTACCGGCGTTGCCGGCATTGAAGGCGTTGGGCTTGACGATGGCGAATGTGCGCTCCATGGAACAATTTCTCCTTACAAACGTGTAATCAATGGTACTACTTCGCGGATGGCGGAAGCGGTGGTTGTCAATGTGCGCCTGTTATACCATGAACACGGTGCGAGGGGCAACAGCGGCACCATCTCTTTTTGCCGCGCTTTGCGGGGGGGGGCTATGTATGGGCCATGCAAAAAAACCGGTACATTGCACCTAATGCAGCGTAGTCTGCAGCGAGCATCTCGGTTAACTCGCCACTCAGCAACAGCGGCCCGTAACCCGCTGTCCGGCATAAATATGCGTTGCGGCGGCGGATAAGCTCGGCAATTTCTTTGGGCATGTCAGCAGGAACAGGTGGATGCCTTTTATACAGATCACCATGAAGCGCGAAGCCACGCCTTGTTGCGGATGCCAAAGCTGCCAGGAAACGCTTTTGTTTTTCTTGTGCAATGTCACGCAGAACTGACATCGTCGTCGGGCGAGCGGAATAGTACCCCATTCCCCAACGGCAGTGCTCTGGCGTCGCTTCGAAGAAAAACGCGGGGAACTCCGTCCAGTTGGGTTGCACGCTACGAAACGCGAACCATACTTCTGTCCGGTAAGGCGACTTATCACGCGAGAAGCGCGTATCGCGCCGTGGGCGGGATAACCTCTTAACGAGCGAATTATCGATCAATGCTATGTCAGGGGCAAGTATTTCGGCAAGGGCTGCCAGCGGCATGGCAACGCTGTGCAGATACTCTTCACGGTGGGCATGAAACCATTCGGCAGAATTGTTGTCTCCAAGTTCCCGTAGAAAGGCGGGCAGCCTTTTGTTCAGACCGTCGAATGTGTGTATGGAATCCATCGAGTCGTACCATTGTTTTTGGGTGTATTGGTTTGCTTGCCACAACTGACCTGATGTCAAACAAACCCTTTGGATTCAACTTTTCAGTGGCCACCAAACAAGGGCGGATCAGAAACTGCTTGCTCCCTCTTCCGCGCCAAGCATGTTACATGTCACGTCCCCCAATAACCCTCTGGCAAGGACAGCGTTCATCAATAAAAAGGGATGCGCCCGGGCATAACCCGGACACATCCCTTCTTTGATTCTTCCGGAGCACAGAACGCACTGGTGAGCGCTATCGGTACCTATTGCTCCAGCAGCACGAACTTGCCGTTCTTGACGGTCTGCATGGCAAAGGCATCCACATCCAGGCCGCCGTGGTCGGTGGCCGAAAAGCTGAAGATGCCGGCCGTGCCGATCATGCCCTTGATGTTCTCGATGGCGGCACGCGCCTTTTCCCGGTCCCCACCGCCGGCCTCGATGGCCTTGGCCAGGATGAGCATGGCGTCATAGGAATGGCCGGCGAAGGTCGAAACCTTCTCGTTATATTTTTTCTCGTAGTCATCCCGGTACTTGATGAGAAAATCCCTCTGCGGCCCCGCGGGCAGGTCTTCGGCCACCAGAATCCGGCTGGCCGGGAACATGATGCCTTCAGCGGCCACCCCCGCTGCCTCGGCATATTTGATGTTGGCGAAACCGGAACTCTGATAGATCGGCACATTCCACCCAGCCTGGCGGATATTTTTCGCCAAAATGGACTGGGCCGGCACGATCGACCAATTGACCACCGCCTCGATCTCAGGGTTGGCCTTCAGCTTGGCGACAATGGCGGAGAGATCGGTGGCGTTTTTGTCATAGACCTCCTCGGCGACGATGGTGATCCCGAAATCCGGCGCATTCTTGGCCAGTTGCTCCTTGCCGGCCTTGCCGAAGCCGTCGTTGCCGGCCAATACCGCGATCTTCTTGGTTCCCCGCTTCAGCATGGTCTTGAAAATCTGCTGGGCCCCGAAGGAATCGCTGGGCGCGGTCTTGAACACATGGGGGGTGGTCGGGGTGGTGACGGTTTCGGCCGCCGAGCAGGAAATCATGATCGTTTTGCCATCCTCGGCGATCTTCTTGATGCTGAGGCTCTCGCCGCTGGTCGACGGACCGATGATGGCAAAGACCTTGTCTTCATCGATCAACTGCTTGGCAAAAGAGACAGCCTTTTCCGGACTGCTGCCCGAGTCCTTGACAATCAGTTCGACGGGTTGACCGTTGATCCCGCCCTTGGCATTGATCTCGTCAACCGCCATGCGCAGTGACCTGGCCGCGGGGCCGCCCAGAAAGGCCGCCGGACCGGTCTCGGCCAGGATGGCCCCGATCTTGATGCCCGCCGCCTGAACAGAGGATGCCACCAGCAGCCAAGCCATACCGCCCAGCAGCATCAAGCGCACCGCCTTCCACAACACCCGAATTTCCTTCATCATTTTACGCCTCCGCAAGAAGAAAACAGAACCAGCCGAACCTGAAATCAACAGGCGTTGTTATGACAAATAGGTGTCTGTTCGTCAACGAATACCGCGTTGCCGCAAGCTGTTACGGGCGAACCACGCAATGCCGTCAACTGAAAGAGAAGTGCACTGCGGAAACCACATCCCTGTGGGAAGCAACAAAGCGGGTCATGGTTCCGTATAGGTGGGAGAGGCTGCGCCTTGGTGCCCCTTCAGGTGAACAGATTGGTGTCCACTTTTTCAAAGACACCCTCAGATCGCCAGGCGCTCACGACATCAGACGCTCCTGGCTGCCCAGTTTTTTGCCGATGTTGCTGCAAACGGTTTCACAGAGGGTGAAAATGCCTGGGTCAGCTATCGAATAAAGTACGTTCAATCCGTCTTTCCTGCGCCTCAAAAACCCGCAAGATGTCAATATTTGCAGATGTTTCGATATGTTAGCCTGACTAGTGGCCAGCATATCCGCCAGTGAGGTCACATTGTGCTCGCCCTCGCGCAAGGCCACGAGGATGCGCAGACGCATCGGCTCCCCGAGCGCACGGAAGCACTCAGCCACCAATTCGATGCTCTGGGGTGTCATTTGCTTAACCATGAAAAAAGCATAAATGAAGAAAAGGTGATTGACAAGCAATTCACCACTTCGCTATATAGTTAAACAGAAAAATATGGTTTTTTTCTTCTTTCACAAAATTTGAGATCCTCATTCTTGCCGGCATGTACTCAGAACAAAAAACAATTCAGGGAGGAAGCATGGTGAAAACAATTGCCGTACTCAGAACAATTACCCTACTCAGCAGCGTCGGGCTCGCTACCCTGCCCGCCGTTGCCCTGGCCGGCTCCAGCCAGGCTGACCTGGAACGCAAGATCGGCGAGCTGTCGCGGCAATTGGAGGAGCTGAAGGCCCAGGTGGGCAAACAGAACGAGACGATCAACAAACAGAACGCGACCATCACCACGTACGGCGACAAGGTCAACAGCATGGATACCATGCTTGAAGAAAAATCTGAGAATTGGGATCTTGCTTCCCGTTTTCAGTTTAGCGGCGATTTCAGGGCCCGGGGGGATTACTACAAGGCCAGCAACGCCCTGCCAAACGGTGCTCCGATCCCGACGAGTTTTGATCCCAATACTGGATACCCAGCAACGTGGGGACGCGCTAGCGACCAGAGAAACGACACCATCCTCACCAACCGGCTCAGGCTCAATATGAAAGCCAAGGCAACCGAGAATGTCGAGTTCAAGGGCCGGCTGGCCATGTACAAGGCTTGGGGCATGGAAACGACCCCGGACGGCTTGAATGGCGGATTCCCCGTCTTTGACGGCAGCTCCACCCGCACCCCCAGCGACAGCGCCCTGTACGTTGACCGGGCCTACGTCAACTGGAACAATATCGGCGGCTTGCCCATGTGGTTTTCCATTGGCCGGCGCCCCACTTCCGACGGCCCGCCCGCCCAGCTCCGCATGAACAACGAAGAGCGGATGGCGACCCCGGTGGCCTACATGGATTATCCCTTTGACGGACTCACCTTGGGATACGGCTATGATTGGGGGATCAAGGCCCTGGGTGAAGGCCGGATTCGCTTCTGCTACGGCCGCGGCTTTGAAAACGGTCTCCAGTCCGAGGCCAGCCAGATCTGGAACGACGACACGGATTTCGCCGGGATCAGTTGGGATGTCTTCCAGCAGGGCCCGCGTTTTCTCAATATCCAGGTCTTCGGGGCCTTCAACCTGTTCAACTATCCCGCCTTCAAGAGCGATTTCGTCAATTACGCCGCCCCGCAGATGTTCGGGGGGGAAAGAAAAAATCTTGGCAACATCTACCACACCAGCGCTGTTTACATGGATAAGTACAAGGATCTGAACTATTTCATCTCCGGAGGCTGGAGCCGAACCAGCCCCAACGAGAACGGCATGTTCAACGATCGTGTCGCCATGATGATGGGGGGATCGCCCAACACCAGTTCGGAAAACGGCTATTCGATCTATGCCGGTATCCGTTACGACATCGACCGGTATGGTCTGAAGCTCGGCGCCGAGTACAATTACGGCTCCAGATACTGGGTGTCCTTTTCCCCTGGCAACGACGATCTCTACATGTCGAAACTGGCAACCCGGGGCAACGCCTACGAACTCTATCTAATCTACGATCTGCCCACCGGCGAGATGATCTCGAAATACGCCAAGACCTTCGTCCGTTTGGGCTGGCAGCATTACGACTACAATTATTCCGGTTATTTCGACTGGAACATGCAGCCCTACGATTTGTCCAGCGCCAGCGACATAGCGAAGCTCCAGATGATGGGCCAGAATCCGGTTAAAAGCGCTGATCAGGTCTACCTGACCTTTGAGGTCTACTTCTGATCAACCCACCCGCCTGTTGACCAAGAACAAAAGGAAGGCTTCTACAGCCTTCCTTTTTTTTATGCCTTTTTCGCAACATTCCCTCATTGTTGTGCCAAAATTTCGCGGCAACGGTTTTCAATCTGATCGTCGCCGCCGAATGAAGATAGCGCTGGAGGAGTTCGCGCCGTTCTTCTCAAGGCTTCTTGGCATTGTATCGGGCTCATATCATTTTCTATTTTTAATGCAAAAAATATTCTTATTTTTTGCATTAAAATTCAATATGTTACTATCGTGACCTACTGCGTTGGCAAGAGGAAGTGGTATAAGCAATGGTGATGCGGTCGGTAGTTAAATGGAGAATTTTTCCTTGCCCTTCTCCTGCATGGCCACGATGAACCGCCGCAGGGTATGTTTTTCGGCCCGCCAGGCCGGATAGTCCCGCGCCCGCAGCAAGGTGCCGTAGAAGGCCAGGCAATTGTCCAGGCCCACCGCCTCCTGGATGAGTTCGGACGGGAATCGTTGATCCAGCTCGGCTGGCAACGGTCTTTGCTGGTAAAAGGCCAGGCGGCCGAAATATCGCGTCAGTTCATCAAGCAGCTCCCAATATCCTTCCCGCCAGGCGCTCGGATCTTCGGCCCGCTGCGCCGCGATCAAAGCCGCCCTGATCCCTTCATCGCCAAAGGCGACCTGAGCGGAGAACCGATAGCGGCCGTCAACCGGCGGCGCCTCGCCGTTGACCTGGTGCCAGGCGACCAGCCCATGGGTGCGGGTGGCGATCTTCATCGCCAAAAACTTGGACCAGAGCAAAAATTCGTAATAATGATCGGCAATTGCCTGATCGGGTCCCAGCCGGTAAACATTGCCGTGATCATCATTGTAACGGCTGAGGTTGCCCAGATGCACCAGCTCGGTGACCACGGCGTGGATAGAGGCAAGGGGGTCGAAGCCTTTCTGGTTCAGCAGGATCTTGTGGACACCATCCTTACCGGGGTTGAACACCAAGCGGGCGCCGGCGCTTTCCAGGCCGAGGTGCGGATAGTAGCCGGCCAGTTGCCGGCACTCATCCTCAAAGTTATCGGTTTTGACCACCGTGGTCCGGCTCAAGAGGCGGTCGAGATCGACCTCCTTGCTACCGATAAAGCTCAACGCCCGATTGATCAACCTGATCTCGTCTTCGGCGAAATGACAAAATTCCATGCAGTTCCTCATCCCATAAAAAAAGGCAGCCCCGCAAGACTGCCTTGTCACCCGCGCGGCACATGCCGCCGCCATGTATTGAAAAGTTATCCTTTTTGCTCAGCCTGCTTGGCGGCAGCCCGCGCAGCTTCCCGCTCCAGCAATTCACCCAGGGCTTTGGCGGTTTCGCTGACCACGGTCATGCAGTGTCGGCGACGGCTATCGGGATTGCCGTAAAAATCATTGACCTGATCCCGGTCCATCCAGTCGACCCGGGCGATCTGTTTGCAATCGATGCCACCGAACGACTCGGTCAGCTCCTCGAAGTGCTTCATCACCGCCTTGGTTGCCGCCCACATCCGGGGATTTTCCTTTTCCTCCAGGCTGGCACGGCTATAGAGGGCGCCAATGACCGACACCGCTCCCACCAGAGCGCCGCAGACCTGCCCGGTACCGCCGATGCCGCCGCCGAAAGACCCCATGGCCTTGATGATCGAGGGTTCAGTGGCCCCCAGCTTCTCCAGGCCGACCATGGCCAGGACCTGGCTGCAGTGCATCCGTTGATTAAACAGCTCAATCGCCTTTTCCTGCATCTCTTCTGGCAACATCATTTCCTCCATGCATCAAATGGGAAGGTGGATTAAAATATCATCCTACAAATGTACCCGATTCGCCCCTGATGCGCACAACGATTTTTTGCCACCCCAAGCGCCGGGAAGCGCCCTCGCCCCCTTTTGCCCCAGCCATGGCCCCATGCCTCAAACCGCGGTTATTGTCCTTGATTTTGAAACCACCGGTCACTCTCCGGCCTTCGGCGATCGGCCGATTGAGGTGGGCGCGGTCCGGATCGAAAACGGCATGATGGTTGACCGCTTCCAGGCCTTGATGAATCCCGGTTTTACCATCAGTTGGTTCATCGAATCCCTGACCGGAATCAGCAACCAGTTGGTGGCCCAGGCGCCGGATTGCGAAGAGGTCATGGCCCGGTTTGCCGACTGGATCGGCGAGACTCCGTTGGTGGCGCACAATGCCGGGTTCGACTCCAAGTTTCTCGACGCCGAGCTGGCCAGAATCGGCCGGGAAAGGGTCAATCCCATGGCCTGCACCGTACTGGCCGCACGGAGGCTGTTTCCAGAAGCCCCCAACCACAGGCTCGCCACCCTGGTCCGCCACCTGAACATCTTCACCACCGGCACCTTTCACCGCGCCCTGGCCGATGCCGAAATGACCGGCCGGCTGTGGATCGCCATGACCGACCTGCTCCGCGACCGCTATCAATTGGAGAAGGTGGACTTTGCCCTGATGCAGGCCCTGACCCGAATCGCCCGGACCAAGGTCGACCGCTTCATTCGCGCCTCTATCGAAAGTCAAAAAATGGCGCCATCCCCTCCGGCCAAGGCATGATACTATTTCCTCTTACCAATGCAATAGGTCACGATAGGAACATATTGAATTTTAATGCAAAAAATAATAATATTTTTTGTATTAAAAATAGAAAATGATATGGGCCCCTGGTCTGGGAGCGACAGCGCCTCCATCCGCCGCCGGATCATCGAGCTACTCAAAACCGGCCCCCAAGACGCGCGGACGCTCTCCCAGGAGCTCCATCAATCGGAAAAGGAGATCTACGCCCATCTCGGCCACGTCAGCCGCAGCCTCAAGGCCCAGGGCCGGCGGCTGGTCACCCTGCCGCCGGTCTGTTTGGGCTGCGGCTTTGTCTTCCAGGAGCGCAAGCGACCAAACCCGCCGGGGCATTGCCCGTGCTGCCGGAAGACCCGTATCCGCCGCCCCCGCTACATCATCGGCTGACCCAGGGATCGGACCGGCCCTGAAAAAAAGCTAGCGCTCCAGAACCTCGATAAAGGTCACCGAGGTGAACAGCCATTTGCCTTCGATCTTGGCCATCTCGGCCGTAAATTCCTGAGCCTCGGCCAGGGCGCCTCCCGTATCCTTGCCCTGCAGGCGGATCGTGCCGCGCACCGCGGCGGTCTTGTTCTCGATGCGTTCGATGATAATATCATGTAGGGTCACCGCCACCTGTGCGAACCAGGAACGGATCATCAGGATGTGCTCCTGGGTCCGCTTGCGGCCATAGGACCCCTCATGTCGCCCCTCTTGTACCGTGAACCGGCAGGGATCGCTGAACAGGGCTGCCAGTTGGGTGGCCTTGACCAGCCCTTCCACTGGCGGCTCGGTTTCGGTCTTGGACCCCACCGCCTCGATCCGGGCCAACTGCTTGCGGATCGCGCGCTCGTCGCCTGACCACCAAAACCAGGCCGCAAGGCCCGCAACCAGGGCTATGATCACCGCCCCGATTATCGTTTTCCCGTTCACCATAACACCCCTCCCACAATCCGCTCCTGCTCCACCTGCCCCATGTACTGTCGGTCCAGGGAAACATTGCGGTTATCATCCACCACATACACCTTGCCCGGCTCCACCCGGCGCGGCGCCAGGTTCCAATCCGAGGGCGAACGCCCATGGGGCTCATGGACCTGGGTACCGTTGACCAACAAGGCGCCGTGACGGAACTCGACCGTATCCCCGGCCAAGCCGACAATCCGCTTGAGCAGCATGACCCGCCGGCCGGCAAAGCGGATGACCACCACATCGCCCCGCTTAGGCTCGGTAAACAGGTAACGGCCCCGCCAGCAGAAGCGGAAATCGCCGTCCCCATAGGTCGGCTCCATGCCTGGCCCCTGGATGCGGAAGGGAATCAGCATCTGGGTGAACACCACGGCCGCCACCGCGGCCACCAACAAAAGCCGCAGCGCCAACCAGCGGTTTAAGTCGGGCAAGAGCAAGCGGCGCAAGGTCGTTGTGGCCATGGCATTTGCCGGTTGTCCAGAGGTTTTTGGTGTTCGTTGCGCGACGCAAAATCAATGGCGCAAACCCTGTCGCGCGATGCATGGCCCATAGTACCATAAGCCCCTGCAAAACACTGTAAAAAGCCCGAACGCGGCCCAGTGGGAAAGTGAGCCCAAGGCGCCATTGTGGTTTATTTGCGGCCCGATTCTGGTATGCTGACTGATCAGGCTTGCCGCCACGGTTTGTCCTCAACAATCGAGGTTTTTTACTCTTATGGCAATCTCGAAAAATCACTGCAATAGCCACCCGCACATAAACATTTATATTGTTGATTTATCGTAATTAATGTATATTGCCT
>JGI24705J35276_12237319_pt1 | contig 10656 bp, 6 predicted proteins | sample TergutNt197P4_FD_35276 | JGI IMG/M metagenome (IMG submission 35276)
TATAAAAAAGAACGCGAAAATACTGTAGATTCTATTAGTTCATACGCTTTGTTGAATGCCATATCCTTATGTTATTTTTGGACGGGAGAAATGGATAGTTCCATGACAACGCTCAGAAAAGTGATGGCTTATTGCGAGCGGGCTGAACCAACGCCTTGTTTACTATTACTTCAGGCAGATGCATTTTTTAAATATGGTGTACGTCTGGCGTACTTGCGAATGAATGATTCTGCCTTAGTGTATTACAAAAAAGCATACGACGCAGTGTTGAAATCGACGAAGCGCGATATAAGGCTCATCAGGATTAATATCTGTTTAGCAAATTGTTACCATCGAAAAAGCGATTACCCTACCGCAAGTTATTATTACCAAAAAGCGTTATTTGTTACTGATTCGCTCAAATTAGAGAATAAATTACGCTTTTCAATTTTTTTCTCATTGGCCGAATTGTACACTGAAATTGATAATTTCGACATGGCAGCATACCACTACAGACAGGCGGAAAAATACCTGAATGATGTACCTGAATCGACGAAAAGTTATTATTACGATTCGAAGGGGAGTTTTTACCTGAATACGAAAGATTACTCAAGCGCTTTAGAATGTTTTCGTTTTGATTACAACTATGTTATTTCTTACTCGTATCCAAAACATGAAGAGCGTGCACTTGTTTCGGCCAACCTCGGGAATGCGTATTTACAATCCGGTAAGGTTGATTCGGCGCGTTATTATATCAATCTGGCGAACGAGTATTACGAACTGTCAGATAATGATCCCTTAATTGAATTTTATATCGACGAATTGAACACTATGTTGGCCTTGCAGGATAATGAATTAGACAAAGTCAAAAAACTGCTGGAAAAACCCTACGATCCTGCATTCATCGAAGCGTCTGTCATTTATAAGTATAACCAACATATGGAAGAATGGTACGCTAAGAAAAAGGATTTCAAAAACGCCTACCATTACCGACTCAAAGTGGACGCCTACAATGATTCGTTGCACAGTATCAAAGTGCGTAACAACATTGCCGAGATGGAAATGCGTTACCGGCAGGACACCACCCTGCTGCGGAAAGACTTACGGATTGCAACTGTGGAAGGACGCGCCGCACGCTGGAAAAATCTTGCTTCGGTGAGTGTTATGTCACTGATCGTATTGTTGGCGCTCTCCGGCATTTTGGTGATGTATGGCCGGCGCAAAAGGGAACAGGACTATCGTCGGCAGCTGGCAGTAGTTACAGGATTACGTATGGAGATTGTGCGCAACCGAATCTCGCCGCATTTCATGTTTAATGCGCTCAATGCCGTGATGCCTACTTTGGGACAGTATAAGGAACTGGAACTACCGTTCAGCACGTTGATCCAGATGTTGCGCAACAATCTGCTGGCTTCCGAACAAATATCAGTCCCTTTGGGCGACGAAATCAAACTTGTACAAAACTATCTCCGTTTACAAATGTTGGGTAATCCCGGCAGAATACACACAGAATGGCTCATTTCGGACGATGTTCCGGTCGAGACCCGTATCCCGTCGATGTCGATACAGATACCTGTGGAAAATGCGGTAAAATATGCCTTTGAACCCACACAAACAGATGCCCGTATTGATATTCGCATTACAGCGCAAGCGGGTATGACGCACATTGTTATCGAAGACAATGGCGTTGGTTATCATCCGTCGTTGGATGTTGTTAACGAACGCGGTACAGGTAGCGGATTGAAAATGCTGCATCGAACGGTAGAATTATTGAATCTGAGGAACAGCAGCAAAATGGCCTTCAGAATCGAAAACAGGCGCCAGTTGACACCGGGCGAGCGTGGCACAGGTGTAACCGTAATTATCCCGTTTGATTACCATTTTGATATGTAAAAAAAACACCGGATAAACATAAATTTCCACCGCATGAACGCACTATTTCATCGGATAGTTACTAATTGCCTGAAATTGTGGAAAACAGATTTTGCAGAATGTAATACTTCACCATATCTTTGTTCCCCCAAATTGAAAATTTTATCCACAATTCATTTATGAACAATGAGATTACCGTTATTATAGTGGACGATGACGCCATGTCCATCAAAAAGTTATGCCATGATTTGTCGGCGTTTTCCGATGTAAAAGTATTGGCAGCCGTTACTACACCCGAGAAAGCCCGGAAATTGATTGTACGGGAGCAACCTGACATCCTCTTTTTAGATATAGAACTGCCCGGAATGTCGGGTATCGAATTATTGAGAAGTATGCAACCCGAACTTCATCCCGAAATAAAGGTTGTGTTTTATACTGCTTACAATCAATATCTTCTTGAAGCGTTGCGTGCATCTGCGTTCGACTACCTGCTGAAACCCTACTTACTCGAAGAATTAACCTCCATTTTTGAGCGTTACCGTTCGTATGTTCCCAAAACCACCGAAAGTCTTGAACAATCGCTACGTCGTCTACTGGCTCAGGAAAATATTTTTGCCATTCAAACCCTATCGGGACTGATGTTGTTGAGTCACGAGAAAATACTTCTGTTTCAGTACACCAAAGACCAGCGTTGCTGGCAAATGATGCATACCGACAATTACAAGTTGCACAAACTACGGATGAGTACCACAGCCAGGGAATTATTAGCCATCAACAAAGCGTTCCTGCAAATCAGCCAGGATTGTATCGTCAATATGCACTATCTCTCGTCCATCGAAAACCGGACGCTACGATGTAAATTTTGTTATCCGCATCATGAGATCGAACGGACGGCATCGCAACGATACTATAAAAAGATGAAGGAAACGCTCGAAATTATTTGAACCGCGAAAAATCAAACGCATAAACACAACTTTTGCACGCTTATCTGTAAGAATATTTACATAAACATTTTAACGTATTTTGACGTTTTTTTTTGATTTTTTTACCATGTATGTTTGCAAAATATTAAAATAATTTATTAATCAAAAAATTTCATCATGTTAAGTAAATCTAAATTCAAATTGTTCGCCTGCGTGGCGATGTGTGTTATAATGATGGCCGGAATCAATTCCTGTAAAAAAGACGAGAAAGATTACAGAGAAGATTTTGTGGGTTCGTATACTGGTACTGAAACATTTACTAAAGATGGCACTGTTTATACAGACCCATGTACCGTTGTCGTTACCAAATCTTCTGAAGACAATAAAGTAGTCATCAATGCGGAGTTTATGGTTGCCGGAAGAAATGAGTCTGTATCTGTAGAGGTATCAAAGGACGGAAGTTTCAGTACGTCATTTCCCTCAACTATTGGCGGCGTTTCCCAAACAGTTACAATCAGCAGCGGGAAATTTTCAAAAGATGGAAAACTGACATACAGTTATACTGTTCCGGGCTATGTTACGTACAGCGTTACTGTAACTAAACTGTAGTTTTAAATCAGATACAAAAACCGGTTAAGAGCCGGTTATGCCGGCTCTTTCATGACAACTATTCTTTAGCATTTTTTTTCAAAATGAAACAATATTTATACCTTTTGACGATTTCCCTGTTTTTTTCCGGAGGAACGGTTATATTTGCCCAAATTGCTGAAGGCGGTACGCCCGCAAGTTTTGATTTTCAGGAAGAGTTGCGACTACAATCTGAAAAAAATCCCTATCGGGCGCCCATCAACTTTGACGTTGTCAGGTTAAAGGCTGAAGATAAAATTGCAGAGGAAGCAGGTATGTTGCTACGTACGTCGGTCATCATACCGGTTGACCTGAGCATGGAACATGCGGGCGAATGGTCGGTTTTACCAAACGGGATTCAAATATGTCGGCTCATCATTCAGGCGCCGGAAGCAATTGCTGTCATGCTGTATTACGACAGGTTTTTCATACCTTCCGGAGGGAAATTGTTTATATATAATGCCGAGCGAACACATTTGCTTGGCGCTTATACCTCAGACACCAACCCCGATGACAAAAAGTTTGCAACCGAATTTGTTGCAGGCGACGAAATCATCCTTGAGTATAACGAACCTCAACTCCGGAACGACAACGTAAAGCCCGATATACGAATATCCGGCATCGGTTACGGGTATAATTATTTAGAAACCGGTGATCAACTTCAACTCGACACCAAGCCCGGCGGCTTTAACTCTACCTGTCAGGTGAATATCAACTGCCCTGAAGGAAACGACTGGCAGGACCAGAAAAAAGGAGTGGCCAAAACTGTAGCGCCAATCGGAAATCCGGGAAACGGATACTTGTGCTCGGGAAGTTTGGTGAACAATACGGCGCAGGATTTATCGCCCTATTATCTGTCGGCGCACCATTGTTTTGACGATTCAGGTATTTCATTTGACCAGATTGTATTCTATTTTCATTATGAAAGTCAGGGATGTACAAACTCTACACCGACAAGCACGAAAACGATTGTCGGGGCGCAGTTATTGGTCGATTTGCCGATCAATGGCAGTTCCGACGGCGCTTTATTGAAACTGAACAGCAACATTCCATCGGATTACGGCGTATATTACAACGGGTGGGACAGGCGCAATACGGCGGCAACTAACGGGGTTGGTATCCATCACCCCAAGGGCGACATCAAAAAAATATCCACTTTTACTACGCCGGTAACTAACAGCCGATGGACAGGCGAATATGGACCCGGTGCTGTGAATGCCCACTGGCAAGTCATTTTCGCAAAAACTCAAAGTGGATACAGTCAGACTGATAACGGTTCGTCGGGTTCACCCCTGTTCAATCAGAACGGATTGGTGGTCGGGACATTGACCGGCGGAACTGCCATTAATTGTACATCGGGAAGCACCAATTACTACGGCAAGTTGTGGTATCACTGGGATAACGCCAATGCAGCCGGCACAAAAACAATGAAAGATTATCTCGATCCTTTCAACACAGGAGTAGATTTTTTGAACGGCACTTACAGCGTCGTGGCAGGTAATACCGACCTTATCAGTCTGACCGTAAATCCGGGTACGCTTGTTCCCGCGTTCAGCCCTTCCATAACCGGTTACACCGTAAATGTGGCCAGTGGCACAGAAAGCATTACCGTTTCGGCAACGTCGGCAGACGTACAGGCAACCGTCACAGGTACGGGCAATCATCCGCTTAATGTTGGCAACAATACGATCCGGGTGGTTGTGACGGCGCCTGACCAATCAACCTCCAGAGTATATACAGTTACCGTTCGTCGTGCAGCAGCCCTTTCCCCCGACATGTACGAGCCCGACAATACTTTAACTCAGGCTTATTCATTGCCGCTTTCGTTCACCAACAACACGGCAACTGTAAAAACGACAGGTTCAAATTTCCATAATGAAACCGATATTGATTATTATAAAATAGAATTACCTTCGGGCTATAATTACAGCATTTCCTCCATGCTTTACGATTTGTACAGTAGTGACGGCGAAAATACATACACGGTCGACGCCAAATATACATATTCAACAGACGGTAATAGATGGTCGGATGAGTACGACGACATCATGGAGGGCAATATCGTGATCGTGAACGGAGGTACGGTGTATTTTCTCGTCACCCCCTATTTTGAGGGCGATATGGGCGACTATCTTTTAGCCCTGACGATTGAAAGAAGACAGGTGGGAGAAAATGACGACGCCGATTTGAGCGAACTTTCCATAAGTTCCGGCGTTCTGGTATTCAATAGCAATATTCCCAATTATACGGTTACTGTTGGAAACAGCATCAGCAGAGTAATAGTGGCGGCAACGGTTAGAGACCCCAATGCAATGGTTTCGGGCGTTGGCTATCACGAAATTCAGATTGGAAACAACACGATTCCAATTGTGGTTACCGCCCAAAACGGAATCACCCAACGAACGTATACCATCATAGTTGTTCGCCGTGCTGTAGCCGGTAATAATACAGATTTGCAAAATCTGACGGTTGATCATGGCACTCTGTATCCCTTCTTTAGCTCCATTTTTACCAATTATTCGGTGACTGTGGACAGGGAGGTTTCTGAAATCAATGTATATGCGACGGCGGTTGATGAAAATGCGACCATTACAGGAACCGGTAATTATCCGTTAAATATTGGAAACAATGAGATTGACATTATTGTTACGGCTGAAAACGGCTCAACTTTCAGAACATACATTATAAATGTTGCTCGCAAAAGCGCTTACAGCGCCAACCTGAGCAATTTATCCGTTGATCCGGGTACGCTTATCCCTGCATTTAATCCGAATATAACCATGTATTCGGTATATGTGGACGATGATGTTGAAGGTATTTTAATTATTGGCGAACCAGCTGACGCCAACGCTGAAATTTCGGGCAATGGTTATTATTTGCTTGAACAGGGAAGAAATACAATTGACCTTGTTGTTACCTCGCCCGATAATACGGCAACAAGGACATATACCGTTATCGTCGTTCGGGAATTGATCAACGGCGTTGAGAACAGTTACGGCCAGCCATTGCTTGCCTATCCGAATCCGGCGCATGAACAGATCGTCGTTAGCGGCTTGAACGGCAACGGTACATTGACGGTCTTTGACGTTGCCGGACGGCAATGGATACGCCGCAATATTGCTTCTTCCGAAGAAATAATTTCTGTAAGATCCCTGCCTTCAGGAAGTTATTTTATTCAGGTTATTGAAGGGAAAAATATAAGAACCATAAAAGTTCAAATCATCAAATGAATCTATTCGTCATGAAAAATAATCATTCAGGAGATTGGAAAATCCTCACGGCTTCGGTGGTGACGTTGTTACTGGGATTGTGTGTCGGGTACCTTATAGCGCCCAAATCCTCACAACCCAACACGGAACCGCAAGAAATGACACGGAAGTGTATTGCTCTTATAGAAAAGGGAGACTCTCTTTTCTTTGAAGAAGTTCTGGCAACATGGCGCGAATCGCTAGTAACATACAAGGAAGTAAAGGTAATCACAGATTCGTTTTTGTTACCGTTACCCAACCTGCAAACACGCATCAGTAAGTTACAGGGAAAAATAGATAAGGAAATCAGCAAATGTATCAGAAATACAAATGAATACTTATCCAATAATTCTCAAATGGCTATTGATGAAGTCGGGTATATTCTGGAAATCGATCCGGAACATCAGGAAGGCAAGGTGCTTTTAGAAAGGTGTTATAAGAAATGGCCAAAAGCATGTGAACAGAAATTTTCCTCATATTTCAAATAAAAAATCATTAACAATAAAATTAACCATGACAGGAATAAAAATTATATGTATTTTCTTAATCATTACCACAGCAGGCGTACAGGCGCAACAATATCAACGCGGATTGAATGCAGGTATCAGTAAGTACAATGAAGCGTTACGACACAAAAACAACGGTAAATGCTATGAGGCAGTACCGCAGTTTTGGGCCGCATTAAATGATTTTCGGTTAACCCGGATGAGTAGAGACCTGCCGGCGGATCATCCGCTGAATACGTGGGAAGACAAATGTATCAACGGGCTCATAGATTGTGGAGTCATCGATTTAGACCGCGATACCTATTTTTACCGATCGCCGCAGTCCCTTATATTCGACGAAAAAGGCGGGAAAAATTATATCGAAGTGAGCACCAATGCAACCGTCTGGAAGGTGAACAAATGTCCTTCATGGTGTACCGCCAACCAAAGTAAAGATAGATTGACGGTTATGTGTCAGGAAAACGCCGAAACAACTGATCGGGAGGATGTGATTGTCATCACCGCCAATAAGTTAACGGCTGAAGTCAAGATCAGACAGGAGGCAAGAAAAATGGCTGATTTTGAAAAAATAAAGATTACGGATGTTCAGTTTTTCGGTAAATATGACGATAACTCCATCGTCACCGACCTGTATGACGACATGGCTTCCCTTCGTCCACGGATCACTATTGATAATCTGTCAAATGACAATAAAATCATCAAGATGGATTTCAAAATTTTTGATCCCGAGGGGACGCTTCTGCAAGGTTCGGATTCCGGTTATACATGGTCGGCAAAAATAGTATTAGACGAAAACTTTCAAAGCGGCGATGCGATCGAGATTCCTGAATGGGTGAACAGTAGTGGAACCGCTTTTGCCACTCCGGGAAAATATCAGTTCGAAATATGGGGGTCCGGCGTTCAACTGTTTTCTACTCCCTTTGAGGTGGTTCAAAGACTTGTCCTGGAGGTTTTGCCCCAATACCTTGCGTTTCATAAAGAAGGAGGCGAAAAATCTGTTACCGTGACCACTAATGTTAGCGAATGGAGCGTTGTCAAATGTCCGTCGTGGTGTACCATCCGGCAGAATGACAAGATATTGTCTGTTACATGTGACGAAAACATCGGAACAACCGGCAGGAACGACGTCATCACGATCGCTGCCGGCGCACAACAGGTTGAAATTCCAATCGATCAGGCGGGAAAAATGATTCCCGAGGACAGATTCAAAGTCTCCGCCGGCGTTAAAGCCGGTTTGAATCTGGCTAATATCAGTAATGATGAGTCAGACATCGTGTTCACACCAAAAATGAAACCCGATTTTCATGCAGGGATATTTGCCGACCTGCTTTTTAACTACCGGAAAATAAAATTTGGCATACAGCCTGAAGCGCTGTATTCGCGTCAGGGATTTATTTTTGATGGCAACGCTGTCAACTTCCAGTACATTACCGTACCCCTGATGGCCAAATTGTATCTCAGGGATTTTAACATTGAAATTGGTCCATGGATCAGTTACCTGTTCAGCATAAGCCCCAGTTCAACTCAACTTGACGAATACAATGTTGCTCTTTCGGATTTGAAAGGCGGAAAAGATGTCGGCGTAGCCGTTGGAGTCGGGTATGATTTTGATCTTGACTTTATTGTTTTGACCATTGGTGCGCGTTATCATTACGGATTATCCGACATGGCCAATAACTTGCAGTGGAAGAACAGGGTCATCGCTATTTCGTTAGGTGTAAAATTTTAATCATTCAAACAGAATAAATCATGAAAAAGATATTCATATTATGGACGTTTTCAATCATCTTTGCCTCTTGTAACAAAAACATGGAAGTAGCAATTACGTCGGTGAGGCATTCGCTTTCGGTTTTTCCGGTCTCCGTCAATTTCGCTGTAGGCGAGATGTCAACTAAAAATGTGCTGGTTACTACCGATGCGGCAAATTGGGATGCAACCAATACAGCCACATGGCTAACGATCGAAAAGTGGTACAATACACTCCGGATTACTCCCAACGATTTGAATACAGGTACGTCGTACCGGTCGACTACGGTTATCATTTCCGTTGAAAATACTACCCCCTTTATGTTAGAAGTGACACAAGCAATTACCTCCGAAGCAATATACAATACGGCAGAAGGCGGATATTTCGGCAATCTTGCTGGAACCGGAACCGCTTGTTTCTTTTTGGATTTGTATCACTCCTCTGATCCCAATATTGGCGTTTTTATTATGGGATTTAGTACATTATCGGGCAGTTTCACCAATTTCAAATTGGATGCTGGAATCTATACCCTTGCCACATCATTCGCTGTAAGAACATTCCTTCCAGGTATAAAAGATGAGGACGACTTGATCGGAACCATAGTTTACGACTATCATGCAGAAAAGTTTATTTTAGTCACAGGCGGCACTTTTACTGTGGCACTGTCGGGTAGCACATACACCATCACTACCAATTTCACAGGCAAGGACTCTTATTCGGGAGCTGTGGTCAATGATATCCGTCTGAATTTTACCGGAACGATATCATTTGAAGATTATTCGGACAATGGCGGCGACGACCCTCCTTTTGGTAATATTAAAGAAAGTACTTATACGGCGACAACTGGTACGCCCAGATTTTTTAATAATGGTCCCGATACATGGAGCGGCGAAATTTTTCTCGACGAAGATCAAATCGGACCATATTACACGATTACTAATTTTTTTGATGATGATTGGAATATATATGCCGATTATGTAGACGGGAAAATCTATTTAGATGACTATTCAGTACTTTGGGAAGGATCCCTTGTTGACGATCCTGGTACCTTTCAGGCTTATTTAGGTTACGGAGTACGCTATAATGGTAAAAATTATGTAATACCAATGAGCGACCCTGTGGAAATACAGTACAACGAAAATAGTAGAATATTGGATTTCAGCAATAAAGTTAATATTGATTTTGAAGGAAGTATTGGTGTTGTTTATGATCTCACGCTTTATATAGGCATATACGCAAAACCTAAACCTGGAACCGGATCAGGTACTATCTCTTATTGGATAGGCGACGTATACCCCGATATCAAACTTCAACTGACGCCCATATCTTCACTGTACAGCAGCAAGTCGATTCACAGGGTCAAGAGCATAGAAAAATTACGATATTTAACTTCACTGCTACCAACTAGTAGTAAAAATGTAATCACCATAAATGGGTCGCAATTGACTCCTGATCAAAGAGTTAAAATTGATGCTGGAAAATTGATCAAAACGGATATTTCGCGAAAAAGGCAGAGTAGATAATCCATCGTTGGCTACAAGTGTAAGGTACCAGTGTGTAAAAGCCACAGAATTTGACTTATATTTGAGACAACGGGAAAGCCCTGCGAAACCGTTAGAACAGGAAAATAAATTGACACAATTTCAAAATGAACGATTTTACCAAATCTCTCAACGAACACTTTTACAAAAAAGCACTCGGTCAATAAAACTTTATAAAAAATGAATATGACGGCAAAACGATTTGTTGTAAGG
>JGI24705J35276_12237320_pt1 | contig 10656 bp, 5 predicted proteins | sample TergutNt197P4_FD_35276 | JGI IMG/M metagenome (IMG submission 35276)
TCCCTCCGAGCGCACCAGGTAATATCCAATAACATCCTGAAAAATAACAATAAAAATTTGGCGCTTTATCGTTATGCCAAAATATGGGATACAAATCGGGATACATCTGGGATACAAATGCGAGAAAATGGCAGTGGCGGCACGGGATCAGGACCGCTTCCTACTCCTGCGCCAGGGGACGTATTACTACTGGCGCCGCGTGCCGAAACAGGTCGCGCACATTGATGAGCGAGCGCCGCTTATTAGGCTTTCGCTGAAGACTGATGACCTTGCACACGCCAGGGCCCAGCGGGATATCCTTGAGGGTGCGGATCGCTTGCTTTGGGGTGCGATGATCTCAGACGGCAGCGCGACCGATCACGCGCTTACCGCTTATCGGATGGCACGCACGCGTGCCGAGGCGCTAGGCTTCACTTACCGGCAAGCCAGTGAGATCGCCGGGCTTCCCCTTGACGAAATATTGCGCAGGATTTCGGCAATAGGTGATCTCCGCACGCCTGTAGTGACCGAGACGGCGGTGCTCGGGGGCGTTGAGCGGCCGAATGTCAAGGTCACCGAGGCGTTTGATATTTACTGCAATGAGATCGCGGCGGCCGAGATCGCCGGGAAAAGCGAAGAGCAGAAAAAGTCATGGAAGAAGGTCAAGGGGTACGCAATCGAGGCTTTCAAAAAAGTCATCGGCGAAGACCTGTTCATGCTCGATATCACGCGCGACCACGCGAAGAAGTTTCATGCGCATTGGGCCAAGCTGATCGCGCCGACCAATGGCGGGGAAAGATTGTCGGCGTCGCTCGGCAAGCGCCGCATGGGCGACATGAGCATCCTTTACAAGCGATACTTCAAGCATATCGGTGATGACCAACGCGCCAATCCCTTCGACGGTCTGACCTTCAACCAAAAATTTAAGAAGCGCCGAGTCCCGTTCCCTATCGAGTTTGTGCGGGATACCATCCTGGCATCCCGTGCGTTGGCTGGGTTGAACGAAGAGGCGCGGCACATTGTTCTCGCTGCAATCGAGACGGGAGCGCGACCGATCGAGCTACGCTACCTGCGGGCGGACAAGATCATGCTTGAACGTGAGGTGCCACATATCATTGTCGAGCCGTCATTCGACGCGGACGAGCCGTACGAAGTCAAAACCGTTTCATCGGTTCGGCGCATCCCGCTGGTTGGCGTGGCGTTGGAGGTGATGAAGCTGCACCCGGATGGCTTCGCGCGTTACAGGGAAGATGGCGGCAACTCGCTCAGTGCTGCTGTGAATAAGTTCTTGCGCGAGAACAAATTGCAGCCAACGGGGAAAGAGACTCTCTACTCATTCCGGCACACGTTCGAAGATCGAATGAAGGAAGCCGGGATCGATGCGGAGCTTCGTAAAATCCTGATGGGCCACGCCATTGATCGTGAGATGTATGGCTCTGGTGGCTCGCTCAAACTCTATCGTGACGAACTGATGAAGATCGTCTTTTCGTTCGACCGTTCAATTGTGTGAGCCGGTCGCGCACCCGCGACATGCAATCCTCAGCGGCGCGCGCTTTCGCCAATTCGACTTCGAGTCGCTCATAGATCGGCAGATAGACTTGGCCGCGCGTGCCGGCGCGCTCCATGGCGATCGCCAGACGATCAAGCGCAGCCTCAATTCGCAGGGACATCGACCGTTTGTTCATCCGCGCCCGGCAGAAAGTTGCTGAGGCCGAGGTTGCCCTGGATGGGTTGCTCGTTCTGATCGAGGGAGACGTTTAATGGCCGAAATCACCACAGCTTCGCAGCCCCCTTTTCCCTCGTTCTGCCGGCGAAAGGGGAACGGTTTCGCGCAACTGCCGTCACCGGCTTGTTCTGCGTCCGATAAACGAACTCTGCTTCAACGAGTTGGCGCGATGAGCCGCGCCCAGCTAGGACGGCAACAAGGTCGATGATCAACGTGCGCGGGACGATGACGACGGCTTCTTGGATGAGCTGTTCGAGGCGGCGTGGCGCACCGATGCCTGAGCCCACATGGATGGTGCCGACCCCGCCAGGGTGTCCGGGGCCCCAGGCTTTGAGGAGGTCGAGTGCCTCCGAGCCGCGCACTTCGCCGACAGTGACGTGGTCAGGCTGAAGGTGTGGTGAGGAGCGAACCAGATCGGAGAGCGTTGCCACACTATCCTTGAGGCACATCGCCACAAGGTTCGGCGCGGCACATTGCAACTCGCGCGTGTCCTCAGTGATGACGACGCGATCAGCGCTCTTGGCGACTTCAGCGAGCAGCGTGTTGGTGAGTGTAGTCTTGCCAGTCGAGGTGCCGCCCGTAGCAAGGATGTTGGCGCAGGATGCGGCGGCGGCTCCCAACGTTTCCTGATCGGTGCTCATGATGTTGGCGGTCATGTAGTCGTCGAGGGTGAGCACCGCGACGGCGGGTTTGCAGGTCGGAGCGGCGACTACAGGCGGCAGCAAACCCTCGAAACGCTCGCCGGTTTCCGGTAGTTCGGCCGAGACACGGCTGCGCGCATGTACCTGCGCCACGATGCGTTCGCCAGCCAGCCCTTCGGAGAGCCGGTCAATCCAGATGCGACCTTCCGGGTTCAGCATCACCTCAACGACGGCGGGGTCTTCGAGATATCGCGCGATGGCCGCAGCCAGCGCGGTGCGCAGCGTGTGTGCACCGCGTGTAGTCGCCTCCGGTTTGTTGTGAGTGGTCGTCATGTTGCCCCGCTCGCTTACGGGGCGTGATAGGCAGCTCCCGTAACGGGGTTGACTAAGAGAGCCTGAAGTTGGGCTGGTTCAACAAGTATTTACGCGCGTGCGACATTCGGCGGTGATCGGCGGGAAATAGGAGGGTTGAAGATTTAGGATCGTAAGAAGTTTCCTCGGAATAATCTTGAGGCGATCTGTCGATAGGTTAACCGAAAGTGCAGGGCCGTTTCCATTGCCTCGCCGCTTTGTTGTACAGGAACATCGAACCTGTCAGGCTCCTCACGCATTAATGATCGCATCCAGCGGGAATGGCGCACCTTTCCTGGACCATTGTAATTAGGCGCGGCCGCTTGACTGGAGGAAGCGGCCTATCGAACTGCACGCGTGGTCTCGCAGATGTAGCGCAGCTCCGTCGGCCCCGACATCCGGTAGTTCCCTCCGTATTCTATGAAGACCGTCTTCGTCACCCCGTGGGGGCGCCGTACCGGCCTATAGATCCTGGAGGTCATAGGTCGGAAGCGCCTACCCGGGACGGAGAAATGATGGATTGGGTGGAGAGTTCTTAGGTATCAACGCCTTATCGGAGTGCGTGTGCAAAATTTGCACACGCATGTTCTCTTTTTCTTTTGCTTTCGTTCTTATCCGTGAGCTGCATTCGTATCGACAGAGTGCGATCTAGCACGCCGTCGTGCGAGGTCTTTTGCTGGCTTGCGAAGATGCTGATGATGAGCCGCTATGCGACGTCTCGCTCAACTTGCTGATGCCGATCGAGCAATACTGTAGATATCTCCGTCGCCAGAGCCTGGCGTGCCACGTCGATGAGATGGGGATGGTGCGTAAAGAACAGGACCTGCGTCTTTTGAGCCAGCTGCGCGAGAACCCTGAAGCCAGCTGCAGCGCGTTCATCATCGTAGCTGACGAATAGGTCGTCTGCGACGAAGGGCAGGGGAATGCCGCGTTCGAGATACTCCTCAACTGCGGCAATGCGCAGCGCAAGATAGAGCTGATCGCCCGCGCCAGTGCTCAGTCCCGGAACCTTCACGCGCTCGCCATCCGGGCGGATGCCCACAAGGCGTGGCTTGTCATTTTCGTCAAGTTCAGCCTGCAAGCTCTTAAATGAGCTGTTGGTGAGGATTGCGAACAACTGACCTGCCCGCCTGAGCAACGGCGCTTGCTTCTCGCGCCGGAAGCGTTCGATCGCGGATTGTAGCAGCAGGTAGGCCGAACGGGTCCGGACATAGTCGGTCGCAATCGTGCTCATTTCGGCCAAAGCAGCTTGACGATCGGCAGCGTCTCGCGCGGCTTGGTCGGCCCCGCCGATCGCTTCAAAAGCGCGGCGCGCCTCGCTTCTCTTCTCGCTTACCTCAAGCAGTTGGCTGCGAAGCTCGGTCATATGGCGGTCAAGCGTCTGCTCTCGCGCGGCGAGTTCATCGAGATTAGCGCCGGCGCATTCCTGCGAGAGGGCCTCAAGTGTCAGACCGTCACCATCAGCGATGATGCTTGCCGAGAGGGTGTCGCGATCTGACTTTAGGGTGCGCAAGCGCTCCGACTGGACAATTGTGGAACGCAGCGCATCAAAAGAATCGACGTGAGTCAGCGCCTTGAATTGGGCGATAACACCTTGAGCGTCTCGCCGTGTCTTTTCGCAATTCGCAATCTTGCCTTCCAGATCAGCCAATGTGGTGTCCTGCTGCTGAGCCAAGTTGCGAACGTTTACTGCCTGCTTGAGCAGATTTTCGAGCTCGAGAACGGCATCCTCCGCTGCGAGCTCGGAGAGTTGCGGGGCGACCGCCGCGACAAGCGCGCGTACATCCGTCTCAAAGGCGGCATTGTCACGTTCGATCTTGTCAATGCGTTCGTGTTGAAGATTGTTGATCTCGATGGTGAATCCACGCATCTCGTCAATGGCGTCGGCTTGGCTCTCGGCTGTTTCTGGCGTGGAGGTGGCTGACAGGCTGAGTGCGGTGATCGCAAGAGCCCATTGCTCGTTCCATTGTGACCATTCCTGTTCAACGCCGTTAAGAGCCTTGCGCTTCTTCTCGGTATCGGCGTCGGCTGCACGCAGGTCCGTCTCAAATCGGCGGCCTCTCTCGGCGGCTTTCTCCTCTTGGCGCTGAAAGTCGGTCGCGGCCTCAAGCAATGCGGCGAGCGGTAGGTCCTTGAGGGCGTCTATCGTGACGCCAAGGCTTGCGAGCTGCGTCATGAGCCTATCCCGCGCAGTCATCTCCTGGCCGCGCAGAGATGTCAGAAGACGCTCAGCCGTGTCGCGCCCTTCGATGAGTTCGAGAACCTGCCGCCGGGTCGCGACCCATTCGAGCATGACGTCCGGCGACGACGGCAGAACGGAACCGCCAGCCCACAGTGCCTGCCAGGCGTCGATGGCCGCGGCTTGTTCGCGGTGAAGGGCGTCTTTCTCGTCCTGTAGTCCGCCGATCGCGTCTTGCTGCTCGCCGATCCGTCGCGCTAGCACCATGGCGCCTGCAGTTGCCTCGGCCTTCTCGAAGCGCTTGTCGGCCGCCGCGTCCGCCGCCGTCACAGCTCTTTCGTAAGCCTCAGCGAGCATCGACGCGCCGGTGAATGCCTCAAGCTCTGCGTCAGGCACTGCCATGTTCCCGATGTGGCGGCGGCGGACGATGGACCATCCAACGTCCCGGCGTTGGCGCAAAGCGGCGAGTTCTTCAACCGGCACGATGTCCCCGTTTTCGACGATACGTGCATAGGTCTTGCGGTCCCGCTCAAGTGCCAGTTCGGCTGCGCGTTGACGCTCGTCGCAAGATTGAATCTGTCGCTCGAGGTCGCGCAATGCGTCGCGGTGACGCGCGATGGTCTCCGCTGGTGGCGACTTAAGCTCGACGAGCTGTCGCTCATCAAGCGGCGCGGGATTCAGGCTGGCGAACTTGCGTCCACATCGTGTCTGCGTGTCATTATGCTCTCTGCTCGCGGTGGCGATTTGCGTGTCCAGATCGCTTAACTTGTGTGTCGCTTTGATGAGAGCGGTTAGGGCCGAAATATCCCGCGCCTGAGGGGTAGCCGCGATGCGCTTAGCTAGGTCGCTTGCTCTTTCCTCCGCGTCCGAGACAGCAAGACGCGCGTTAGTTAGTGCGCTGAGATGGCCGCTGCGGCGTGTCAACAGCGAGCGAACCGCTGCGACCTTCGCCCGCGCGGGAATGCGCGCGATCAGAGCGTCGATACTGTCGTCTGGCCATTCGAGTTCCGCAGCGATACGTTTGAAGTTGGCTTTCGCAGCATCAAGCTCCGCGCGCCGTTTCGGCAAGGCGGCGTTGCCATCGCGAATCTTGATCCGGCGCTCATGAAGCTGTTCGATGTCCTTTTCTCGTTGCAGCAGACCCGCATTGATGGTGAGCGCAGCTCGTGCAACGAGGCATTCCTCGACCTGCTCGGTCAGGGTATCGATGCGCGTTGCGGCTTCCGCGTCTTCCGCCGCCGCCTTCTCGACCTTCTCGGATGTGTCGGAAGGGAGCCTCAACACACTACTGGGTTCGGAACCGTCATGTTCTGAAAGTTCGGTATCGATTTTAGCAAGGCGGTGCACGTCGCGGTAGACCCGGCGGATCCGGGCGAGCCTCCGTAACTCGGCAGCCTGCGTTTCGATGTCCTTTTCGAGCGCGTCACACGCATCCCTGGCTTTCTCGTAAGCGACCTTGATGTCCTGCCATTTGGCGGAGCTAACAGTGTGGTCGCGCAGCGCGGCGTCGGCTGCCTTGAGGCGGTCATCGGCCTGGTAATACCGGCGGTGGGCGGCGCGCTTCGATCCCCACAGCGCGCTGGCCTCGCGTTGCAGGGCAGCGAGGTGATCGTGCAAGCCGCTGATGCCAGTGCTGGCTGAAAATAGCATTCGCCCCACGTCATCACGCGCGTCGAGAATGTCGCGCCCGCCTTCGCGTAGGCGTTCCTGGTCAAGGCAGAACATTCTGGCAAAGAACGCGCGGTCCACGCCACCCAGGAGCGGAGCTAACGCGCTGTCGCCTGTGGGCGGTGGCGTCTCGTCTGGGGTTAGCAGAGTGTCCTTGTTACCCTTACGGCGGTGGAACTCTAGGACCTGGCCGTTCGCCTCCAGCGCCGTGCCAATGCGCAGTGCGCCGTAATCGTGCAGGAAATTGCGTGGCGAATTGCTGGGGATGCCGAAAAGAAGGTCCTCGATCGCACCCATGGTTGTTGATTTGCCAGCCTCGTTCGTGCCGAGCACGATGTGCAAATCAGGAGACCCTTGAGGGAACGCCACCGATACGTCCGTGAAATGCCCATAACGAATGAGGTCGAGAGAACGGAGGCGCATGGCTCAGACGTCCTTTGTGGCGAGGCGTGCACTAAGATAGCTGCCCGCCTGGCGGATGATCGTGGCAATATCCTTGTCAACGGCCGCCTTCAGAAGCTGATCGTCGGCGCTTGCTTTGATGTCGTGTGGAAGTTTTCCAATAAACCCGCCGATGTCGTCCGCGATCAGCTGGTGAAAGTCCGCATTCCCGCTTGCATCAGCGATGATGCTTTTAAGGTCGCCGAACGCATCGGGCTGCCCGGCCGCGTCGAGTGCGGTTTCGGGCTCTGTCGCGATCACGAGGCGCTCCACCCAGGCCGCGTCATCCCCGAGCGCGAGCGCGGCGGCTTGAGCTTCTGCCGTGATCTGCTCGGCTGATGCCTGCAACTGCGCGTGAAGGGCAGTGCGGCCGGTGAGCTCGATACGGCAGGCAACCAGCCTTCTATCCGCTTCGCTTACGGCGCGTTCAAGGCCGCGCCTGATTAGGTCGATGGCACCGCCAAAGCGGTCACAGCCTGTGAGGGGAACGGGAAGGTGAAGCCAACGGACAACGTCTGTGTGAACAGCAACTATGTCCTCGATTGCACCCTCGGTGACGCTGACAAGCCGCGCGCCTTTCGCGCCCGTCTCGCGGATGTGCCGACCTTGCAGATTGCCGCAGAAAACGATGTGCGGATTCTCGTGTAGTACGGCGGCCTGGTGAACATGGGCGAGCGCCCAGTATTGATAGCCTTTGCCAAGCAGATCATCTATTGTGCATGGTGCGTAATTGGTATGGCCGCCAATGCCTCCGAGGCCGGTGTGCAGGACGCCTATGTTGAAATATCCTTCAACGGGAGGCGGATAGCAGGCGGCAAGATTTTCCTGGATATCGCGCTGCCGGAAGCTTTGTCCGTGAAGTGCGACGCGACAAGCGTCTAGTTTGAATGTTTGTGGTTTCCGCGAAGAGAATTCGCGGACATTGCTTGGCAGCTTCAAGCGCTTGGTAATCTGGCTTTCTGCATCGTGATTGCCATAGAGCAGAAAGGCCGGAATATCCGCTGCGGCCAGTCGCCCCATCTGCCGGACGAAGAATAGGCCGGTATGAAAATCGCGCCAGTCGCCGTCATAAAGATCGCCGGCAACAATGACGAACGAGACCGTCTCCTCGATCGCTTGTGTGATCAGGTTCTCGAAGGCTATGCGGGTCGCAGTTCGGATGCGTTCGGCGGCCAGCCCATCAATGCGCGCCAGACCGCGCAACGGACTGTCAAGATGAATATCCCCAGTGTGAATGAATCGAAATGAATTCATAAAGCCCCAGAATTCGTAGGCCCATAATTCCTAGTGAACACGAACGTGTGAACCAGGACAACGGCTGGCCAGTCCAGGTGCGGATTTTAGGTGTGGAAGATTTGCCTAGTCTTTTGTCCTACGATAGGGGATGCATGTGGTGAAAAACACGATTTCTTGCAGCTTTCGAGGCGGGCTTTCGTCGCTTGATCCCTTGCCTCAAGCCGCCAATAGCCGTTTGCAGCTGGATGTAGGCTGTGCAAGAGTACCTTGAGAAGGTTGGGAGCTTGGGGGCCAAGCCACAAACCAATGGGGCGACGCCGGGGTAAATCATCAGACGCCGGAATGGTCATTTTGATCTTGGTAGGCGCGTTGTTCGCCGCCGTTTCGGCTGTCTACCGTTTCGTGGTCGAGAATGCCGCGGTCGTAGGCGCGTGGGCGCTGGTCTTTGGAATTCTCGTTATCATCTACCTTGCTGTGCGTGCTCGATCGCGACGAGAACGGTCGCCTGCACAGAGCCCGCCTTCGCTTCCCAAGGAGGATGTCCAAACTGCAACATCGACGAGAGGGGCGGCGGCTGCAAGCGCTCCATCGGCCGTTTGGATGGGATCCGGTGAACAGAGTCCGTCTGCACTGGCCCAAATTGATATCCAGGTTGCGACATCATCGAGAAGGGCGACGCCTGCAAGCACGCCACCGGCCGTTTGGGTAGGTCCCGGAGAGCAGGTGAGCTTCGGCAAGACTGAAGTCGCCGGCGGCCTTTTCTATTACGGCGATCGGGTACCTTTACCCAATGGATCGACGAAGCAGTACGCGGTCAATCCCGGGCTGCCGTCTAATGCAGCGACACCGGATGTCGAAGGCAGCTCTTTTTCCTACTGGCCTTCGTATGCCGACATTTCACCTGCCGCGCGTCGCGCGTTTCTCGATTGGATGCGCTCGGGCAGGCGAGATCCCGCCTACGGCATCGGGTTTGTCTTCATCTTCTTCTATGGCCTGGAGCATCGCGTCTTTGTGGAGAAGGGCGCGGATACGGCCTCGATCATCCAGGAAGTCGAGAGGCTTCTCGCAATCTACGGCAGCAATCATTCCTTCCACGGCTATGCCACCAATTTCCTGAATTTTGCCAGGATCTCCCAAGGCATTCGTCTCGCGCCACCTCCGCTGTCTCCCGAGCGGGTCGAGGGCTTGGAGATGGGTCTTGCAACGCGCCTCTATCTCGGCGAGCGGCTCTTACAAAGTCCGTCTCTTTCAGCGGAGGACGCCCTGCGTTGGGTGCTGGCATCGCCAGAAACTTATCTGCGCACGCCAGCCGTACGCTGTTTTGACGAACTTTTCGCGCTGTGGAAATTGCGGTTTGGTCAGCATTTTCCGCGTGGTTTTGTATTGAATGTGAAGAGCCGAGTCTCATTACGCTATAGGGCCGCAAGCGCGGCGTTCGAGGTCGAAGTCCCAGGGGCACATCAGGAGTATCCCGACCCCAGCCGGGCGACCAAAAGATTAGAAGCCCTCCGAAAATTAGTCGCGGAGTGCACCGATGAACTTGATGCCTTCAGCAGGCTGGTAGGCCGAAAGCCATCCGAGAGACGTTCGATGGCCGCAGTGGCATTACTTCCTGTCGATCTCCAGCGTATGCCGGAGATGAGTGCGGTAGAGGAGTTCAGGCGGCAGGTCGATACCGTCTTGGGAAGCCAGGGCACGGCAAGTTCGACTGCTCGTGTGCTTCTTGATATGGCTGGAATCGCGGTGCCTGCTGACGGCAAGATCTCCGCGATATCCGCTGACGCGCTTGGACGGGCATTAGGTACCATTGACGTCGCGATCGAGCCCGACTGCAGATATGGATCAAGCGTGCCACGGGCCGACGAACAAGTGCTCATCTTCAGGGCAGCCTCTGGAGGACCTATCGATTCCAACAGACCGGCGTTTCGCGCTACGCGTGCGCAGGTTGAGGTGGCGGTTCTCGCTGCTGCCGCAGATGGCGAAGCTTCCCACGAAGAGTTGGAGCGCACGATTGCGTTGATCAAAAAAGCCACTAAGCTGTCCCAAGTCGAGCAGGCGCGGCTGATCGCCTTCGCGCTGACGACCTTCAACAGCCCGCCGAAGCAAGCGAGAGTGATCCGTAAGCTTGCGGAAATGAACGCCAGCGAGCGTGAGGCGATCGCAGACGCAGCCATTTCGGTGATCGGGGGCAGTCAGAACATTGACGCCAATGAGGTGAAATTTCTCGAACGCCTCCACAAGTCCTTAGGGTTACCGAAGGAGCGTGTGTATTCGGGCCTTCACCGTGCCGCCGTGCCGGTGGACGAACTGGTATCGCTTACCGAGGAGTCTCGCGCTGCCGGCGTCCCCATTCCCAAGGAAGAGCCAGCTGCACAAGCGGTACCGTCTGCGAGTGGTATCCAGATTGATGTCGCGCGGCTCGAGAAGACGCGTAA
>JGI24705J35276_12237318_pt1 | contig 10655 bp, 7 predicted proteins | sample TergutNt197P4_FD_35276 | JGI IMG/M metagenome (IMG submission 35276)
GAAGCCAGACGAGAAATCGTCAATCACAACGAGCCGCTCGCCTCGATCAACGAGCTCGTACACCATATGGCTCCCGATGTACCCCGCACCTCCCGTAACAAGGATGGTCATTGCTGCCTCCTCGTGACCGATCCGCTTGTCGATCCGATTGCCAGAATGTCTAACGAGCTCCTTTCGCAGCCAGAACAGCTGGAATGGTCTGCAATAGGATGTAGAAGTCGAGCCAAGGGGACCAGTTGTGGATATAGAAAAGATCCCTTTCCCGCAGAACATTCAGATCACCGTCGCTGCGAGAGGAAACCTGCCATAATCCCGTGATGCCCTGCGGCACACTGGTTCGCAGCAATTGGAATGCCTTGTCGAACTGCTCGGCATGATAAGCAGGAAGCGGCCGCGGGCCGACGAGGCTCATATCGCCGCAGATTACGTTCCAGAGCTGTGGCAATTCGTCCGCGCTGGTGCGGCGTATGATGTTGCCAACAACCGGAAGAATCCGAGGATCGTCTCGAAGCTTGAAGTACTGCTGCCACTCTGCGCGCGCATGTGGGTCCCGACGCAGGTGCTCTTCGAGGAGCTGCTCGCTGTCCAGATACATCGTCCGCAGCTTGAGAATCTTTATGGTCGAGCCTTTGTGTCCGATCCGTCTCTGAACGTAAAAGGCTGGACCAGGGTCAGCGAATTTGATTGCTAGCGCCGCCACTGCTATGGCTGGCAGGGCCAACAGTGCAGCGGGAACAGCGACAAGAATGTCGAACGTTCTCTTCAGCAGACGGTTCTGCCAGGTAAAGAGACTACGTCGGATCTCGACTCCGACCTTTGTCTTCAGAGTCCGCGTGCGGACCCACGGGCCCTGAATGTTCTGGAAGTCTTCGAGCAGCATAAAGCGGCAGGATGGAGCGAATGCAGCGCAATCTCGCGGGACCGTCACCAGATCGCGCGGATTCGTAAAGATTGCGACTTCTGCAGCCCGTAGGCGGATGTTGTCCAAGTCCGGAGTTTCACCTGCCGTCGGCAGCAGCGCTCGTCCACTGCCCGAATTGACGATCTCGCCGAGCCCGATGTCACCGATTGGCTTCAGGCCGAGATCGCAACTGGAAGCCAGAAATTCTTCCAGTCCCCGACAGTCGTCCGCTTCGCCTACCAGGATTGTCGGCGCTCCCCAAATGCCGACGTGGACCAGCAAGCTCCGGGTAGCGGCTTCGACATAGTGACCGGCCAACAACAAAGCTGCGGCACTGGCGAACTGTATGATCATCTGGTCAACAATCTTCTCTGGGGGAAGAGTGGCAATTGTCGAAACCACAAACAATGCAGCGATGCCGATCGAGCGCAAACAGAACCGCTCATAGGGGCCGGGGCCTGCTCCGCTGTAGAGCCCGAGAACGAAAAAAACTGGGATGGCGAACAATATGGTGGTGCGCTGATGTGTAGGCGAAGACAACCCTGTTATCTCTATCACAAGGTTGACGCATGAGATTGCGGCCAACGCAGCGACGAGGTCGCCGCAGACCAACGAGGCTACGACAAGACGCTTCCGGTACCGAGTTGGGAAATCGCCATCTTGTCGGGTGTCGGAGTGTACAGGACCGGCCCCATGCAGGTTCAGGCCTTGGTCTGCCATGCTGCTCTTGCTTTCGTTGAATGCGCAGCATCAAATGCCGATCGGCAAGAGAGAGCCGTGGCTATTCCGCCGCGATGTCGGAGAACCTGTGTTCCTGCGCCATACGTGCCTCGATCCAGCGGTAGGTAGGAACGAGTCCTTGTCGTAGCGCTATCTTAGGCTCCCAACCGAGTGTGTTCCTCAGCCGTGAATTGTCACTGTTGCGCCCGCGGACGCCCTGGGGCTTCGATGCGTCGTGCCGTTTTATCACCGACTTGCCCGCAATTTCGGTAATAATATCCACGAGTTCATCGACCGTCACGAGCTCGTCTGTCCCAAGATTGAGCGGGAAGCCGTAGTCAGACCGCATGATGCGATGGATGCCTTCGACGCAGTCATCGATATGCATGAAGGAGCGCGTTTGCTTGCCGTCGCCCCAGATCAGCAGCTCCTCTCCATCCCGGAGTGCCGCGATCTTACGTGAGATGGCAGCCGGGGCCTTTTCACGGCCGCCGTCGTAAGTACCAAGCGGTCCATAGACATTGTGAAAGCGAACGACCCGCGTTGGCAGATGCCAGTCCTCGGTGAAGTACTGGCAAAGCTTTTCCATGTAGAGCTTCTCGAGACCGTAACCTTCTTCGGGATCGGCAGGAAACGCGTCATCCTCGCGCAGCGGAACCACGTCTGGGTTTTTCTGCAAGTGTTGAGGATATACACACGCCGATGACGAGAACAGGAACCGCTTGACTCCCTGACACCGCGCAGCCTGCAACATATTGGCGTTGATCAGCGTGTTGTTAATGGCAATTTCCGCGTGAAAGGCGGTAATGTATCCGATCCCGCCCATGTCCGCCGCGAGGTGGTATACCTCGTCGACGCCCTTCGTGACACGCTGGCAATGATCGCAATTGCGCAAATCCGCGAGAATGAACTCGTCGGCCTTGGTGTCCTCGTATTCAGGATATTTGAGATCAGCGCCACGGACGGTGTAGCCGTGGGAGACGAGATATTTGACGAGATGGTGTCCGATAAATCCGCCGGCGCCCGTCACCAAGACCATGTTTCTCTCGCCAATCATCTCGCTGTCTCCGATCCATGTCTGCAACCGCCGATGAAAGGCGCCAATGGACTCTACTCCCGCTTTCGTGGAGTCTCGATTGCAACAAGGTGGTAATTCGAAAAGGCTGCTATCACAGCCCTTCTTCGCACCTGCCCGAGAGCTCGGACCTACCGAGAAATTCGGGTCTCCGCGGCTTGGCGCGCCTGTGTTTCGGATGGATGCGAAGTCGAGTGACTTGCCGACCTTCCGTCGTGCGGTAGGGCATGCAGCATGTCGTCTCTGACATCGATGACGTCGCCAGGTTCGACTGGCGTTGTATCGTCCGCATTCAGGATGTCGACGCGACCGTCGTGCATCCGTGTGACGCGGATCGAATGATTGGCGCCCAGTTCCGCCGCGCCGCCGGCGTATTGCCGTCTGACGTCGCGCATTCTAGTTGCTGCCGGCAGCGTGACCTCCAGTTCGTTCAGGTGATCCCGTGTCTCTTGCAGTTCCTTGGTCACGTCCCGCTTGAAGACAGCTTCCACCTCTTTCATCTTGAACTGAAGGTCTACAGACTGCTCTTGCAGCCGCGAGATGTCTGACATCAGCCGCCAGATGGTGGCTTCTTGGTTTGTTTCGAGGACCCGGTACTGGAATTCGTTGTTCTGAGTTCCAAGGCCTTGTTTGAAAAGCTTGTCGTAACGTTCGATTTGCTCCCGGATCAGATCGAGTTGCTTCTTTCCTACGTTGCTTTGCTCGGTGTTGGCGTCGATCTGCTCCTGCAGATGCGGTTGTTGCGAGCGAAGTACCTCGATCTGTCCTTGGAGAATGGTGCGGTGAGCTAAAAGGATGTTCTTTTCTTCTTGAACGATTTTCTTGCTGTCATCGCTGTCGTCGTCGCCAGCCGCGCCGGCAGAAGCGGGGGGTGAAAAAGTGTCTTTCCCGTCGAGCTCAGCCTCAAGACGGGCTTTGCGCACGAGCAATGTGCGTTGTTGCAGGGTCAACTGACGTACGCGTTCTTCAGCCAATAGGAACTCGGAAACGGCGGTTTGCCGAAGCGCTTCATCGGGGCCGAACCCGCCTGCAAGGGCCACGGCAGTTTGTACGGTGCTGCCGAAACGGAAAGGATAGGAGCCGGGCAGCCGCACATCTCCGAGCACGGAAAGCGGACGCAGTTCGGCGATGCGTACGTTCACCGATGGTTTCCGCAGAACGCCGGCGGCGAGCCGATCGCTGATTTTCGTCTGGCATTCGACCAACGTCAGGTCCTTGACCTGGATGGGATCGAGTAGCGGGAGAGCCACGGTGCCGGCATCGTCGATGACGACGTCCGCTGACAAATCGGGCTGGCCAAAAACGGTTACGGTGATGCGATCGCCGGGAGCCAGACGGTAGGCGCGGCTATCGATCGTCTCGGCCGGCAGGGCGGATGGGAAGAGAAAGAGAGTCAAACAGATCACATGCAAGGTACGTCGAAGTGACGTCGCGACGTAGGTGTTTGCGGAAGTCGCGCAGTCCTTCAGCTTCCAATCGTGTGCCACGAAAGGCTCCCTTGAACCCGGTCTGCGGGAGTCGAGACTAGCGTGGTCCGTGGAGCATCGATGAAAAACAGGGACTAATCGTTGCGCCCCTCAGGAGTACCTCGATGGAGGTGCCCAGTTTCTGACTCCGATTAGCTCCCTTTCGCCGGCTGGCAATCCCGTTTGGCCGTTGCAGGCTCTCCGCAATCCGTCGCAGGCTCTCCGCAATCCGTCAAACTTCGGCCGTTTGCACTAAATTTACTGTCAGCGCGGACCTAGCTGGATCGCCCGACGAGACAACGGGAGTCGTATGGTGAGAAAGCGTGTTCTTGTGACCGGAGGTGCAGGCTTTCTCGGCTCACATCTATGCGGACGATTGCTTAAGCAGCAGTGTGAGGTGCTCTGTGTCGACAATTTCTTCACCGGGATGCGCCGCAACATAGAGCCGTTCCTCGGTGAAGTAGCCTTCGAGGTCATGCGACACGACGTAACGTTCCCCCTCTACGTCGAAGTCGACGAGATCTACAATCTGGCTTGTCCGGCGTCACCGATCCATTACCAGCGTGATCCCATCCAAACGACCAAGACGAGTGTGCTCGGAGCGATCAACATGCTTGGCCTCGCCAAGCGGTTGCGCATTCCAATTCTGCAGGCCTCAACGAGCGAGGTTTACGGCAACCCCGATGTGCACCCGCAGACCGAGGACTATTGCGGCATGGTGAACATGGTCGGACCGCGCTCCTGCTATGATGAGGGCAAGCGGTGCACCGAGACTTTATTTAGCGATTACAAGCGGCAGCACCGGTTGGATATTCGGGTTGCGCGCATATTCAACACGTACGGGCCAAACATGCATCCGCAGGATGGCCGTGTTGTCTCGACCTTCATTGTCCAGGCTCTGAGGGGTGAGCCAATCACAATCTTTGGCTCAGGGACACAAACGCGCTCCTTCTGCTATGTCGACGATCTGATCGATGGTTTGACGCGATTGATGAACGCCTCACCAACGATCGACGGTCCGGTCAACCTCGGCAACCCCGTGGAAATGACCATGTGCGAGTTGGGCGAACTCATCATCTCCCTGACGGGTTCACGATCGCAGCTGGTGTTTCGATCCCTGCCGCAGGATGATCCCCGCCAGCGTCAGCCGGATATCTCACGCGCGCGCCAACTGTTGCATTGGGCCCCGTCGACCAGCCTGGAGGATGGTCTTACAAAGACGATTGCGTATTTTGAAAGGTTGTTGGGTGATCCGCGAGAGGCTGACAAGCTCGTTTGGAAATTTATCCAATGAGTACGGTGTCAATCCGTCGCCCGGATCGTGGTGACGTCCTCGGTGTCTATGTCAGCGCGATCAACATGAGCGATGCTATTGCGCAGCTCGAGCGCTGTATAGCGGAGGGACATCGCGAATACGTTTGTGTGACCGGTGTGCACGGTGTCTTGGAATCCCGCCGCGACGCGTCGTTGCGCAAGATTCACAATCGAGCGGGCATGGTGACACCTGACGGCGTCCCTCTCGTGTATTTTCTGCGCATGATCGGCAAGAGGCGCGCGCAACGCGTTTATGGTCCCGACCTGATGATGGAAATGACGGCGGTTTCTGCTCAGCATGGCTACCGTCAATTTTATTACGGCGGGAATGTCGGCGTTGCCGAGAAACTGAAGGAGGCCATGGTTAAGCTGGCGCCCGGGCTTCAGGTGGTGGGTACATTCTGCCCCCCTTTCCGCGAAATGACGCCAGAGGAGGACCGCGAGGCCATTGATCTCATCAACGCCGCGCGTCCGCAAATCGTCTGGGTCGGCTTAAGCACTCCGAAGCAGGAGCGATGGATGGCGGCGCATCTCGGGCACATTGAGGCGCCAGTCATGGTCGGTGTCGGCGCAGCGTTCGACTTTCTGTCTGGAACGAAACGTCAGGCGCCGAAGTGGATGCAGCGCCACGCGCTGGAGTGGCTGTTTCGACTGTGCTCCGAGCCGGGTCGTCTTTGGCGGCGTTACGCCCAGATCGTGCCGGGCTTCATAATACTTGCCGGCAGTGAACTCATCCGCAAAGCAGCGACTTCTCGAAAGGAAAGGCGCTGGATTGTGCGTTGACGCACAGTTCGGCGGACTTTTTCTGCGAGCGGCTACGCGCGACGTAGAGATTGCGTTGGAATGGCCGAAGGAGGAGGCGATATCCGTGTGACCGAAATTGCTGTCATCAATGGCCGACGTTTTCGCCAGCCATCATTGAAAAGGCCGGAAACATACGTCACGACGAGTTGGGACGACGGTAATCCGTCGGACCTGCGCGTCGCCGAGCTCCTCGACAAGCACGGCCTGCGAGGCACCTTTTATGTGCCGATGTCTGCGGAGACTGGCAGCCTGACAACCAGGCAGATCCGAGAGCTCAGCTCCGGCTTCGAAATCGGAGCACATACGATTCACCACGTTATTCTCACCCGGGCGACCAAAGCGCAAGCGGGGCGAGAAATCGCCGATTCGAAATCCTGGCTCGAAGACACGATCGGGCGGCCCTGTCGCATGTTTTGCCCGCCAACGGGAGCATTCTCCAGGACGCACCTGGAATTGATCCGGCGCGCGGGCTTCATCGGTGTGCGCACGGTTGAATTCGGTGCTTTGGATCCTGAGAGGATGCTCGGAAGTCTCGTCATGATGCCAACCACAGTTCAGGCCTACCCGCACGGATGGGCGGCCTTCGCTCGGAACGCGATGAAGCGGATGGCCTTCGTGAACTTGTGGCGGATCGTCGTTCATGGGCGGACGACGGATTGGCCGAAGCTGGCGCAACGCATGTTGCATTACGCGCTCGACAACGGCGGTGTTTTTCACCTCTGGGGTCATTCCTGGGAACTCGACGAGGCCAATCAATGGAAGCGGCTTGATGACGTACTGCAGATCATGAAGGAGGCTATCGCCGGGGTGCCGTCGCTCGAAAACGGCGAGATCGCGGAGCGGTTTCTCACTGTGAGTTCGCCGGGGGATGGTTCTCTGTCGGACGAATCCCCGACTGCAATCCCGGCTACGCCCCAGGATGCCCCGGCGGATTCTCGATTCAGCCTCAAAGTTTCGTCGCCGCGACGATCGTCTTCCCGGCGAGGCAATGCTGCCGGCCGGGCTCGGTCTCTGCAGTCGAGCCGGCGTCATGGCCCGGCAGGAGAGAGCCATGACTGACGCCGGAGCTACGAAGGTCCCGGACATCCCCGACGAGGCAGTCAGCCGTTTCTTCGTCTCGCTCGCCTGTGGGACCTATCTCGTCGGCTACGCGGGCTATTCTTTCGGCGACACGTTGGGGTCTCTTCGATATCTGGTCTATCTCGCTCCGCTGCTTCTGGCCGCATCACTCATGTTTCAACGCACTGCGATGATCAACAGGCCTGCCGTAGCCTTTCTCGTAGCGTATCTGGCTCTGGTTTTAGTCGGCAACATCGTCGGAGCAAAATGGGGAGAGTATTCTCTCCGGGACGTCGTAGTCATCTCGCTGATCATCTTCGCTTTCATGCCGGTCATCAATGTCAGCGCGGCGCAAATCAATCTCCTGTTCGTCTGTTCTCTGATCTACCTGCTCATGGCCTATTGGACGGCAGGAATCGAAAACATTCGTATCTTGCAGATACTTCACGAAGGCACGGGCTCGGGCTTCCAGGCGGGCTTTGATGACAACCAGGGTGGGCTGCTTGGGCCTCTTTATGCAGTCTTCCTGCAGGCGATGGGTACGAAATTTCAGTTCGGGCTTGCTCTCCTGATGAGCTTGCTTGGTGGCAAGCGCGTGGGCATCGCCGCAATTCTGTTTGGGGTCGCCGCTTCAATTGCATTTCGGAATATTGGGGTCCTCAAACCGAGGCGCAACCGTATCGTGGCTCTTCTCGGCGTGCTCACGGCAATCAATTTGGTAGCCTTGAACCTGAACTCAATCTCCGAATCCGCACACCAGATGCTGGACCTCAGAGTCAGTATCGAAGAGGTCATGCTTGGACGTTTTGAGATCGCCTCCCAGATGAGCCATGCGATGGACAATCGATCCCTGTCCGAGTCGCTCTTTGGATTCGGCCCCGGCAGCGCAGATGCCTTGGCGGTGCGCGTATCCGACGGAGTACTCACGCATCCGCACAATGATTGGAACAAAATCCTTTATGACTACGGCGTTGCAGGATCACTCATTATCACCGCGTTCATGGCCGTCGTTTTTTCGACATCCGCGACCGCAGCGGCGATCGCTGTCGCGAGCGCCACCTTGATGTGTACCGACAATGTTTTGATCTACCTCTTTTATCAGTTTCCGCTCGTCCTGATGGTCGCCTACGCTGCACCCAGAGAGCCGACAGCTCGGAAGGTGCGTCAGTAGTTCGCCGAGCGGAGGCGTGGGCTCCAAGGGCATTTGTTCGGCGCCCGCGGGAGGCGACATCAATGATGACAAGACGGATGCTCCTGGGAGGCGCGCTGCTGTCCCTTGTGCCTGGTCGAGCGGCAGCCGCAAACGCCGACATCTACGTGTCAACATTCGGCCAGGACGACTGGTCCGGGCTTCTGCCGGATCCTGCGACAGACGGCCGCGATGGTCCCGTCGCTTCGCTGCATGCAGCAAAATTACTTGTAGCTGAGCTGCGGCGCAACGAGCCCAAACGCGACCACCCCATCGTGGTGTCTGTGCGTGGCGGTACCTACTATCTGGAGCAAGCGCTCAGATTTGAGCCGACAGACTCCGGCACGGAGCAGTCTCCGACCATCTATGAGGCTTTTGCTGGCGAGCGGCCCGTGCTGAGTGGTGGCGTGCGGATCACGCAGTGGCAGGTTACACGAGATGGAAACTGGCTGGCCACACTGGATGACGTGCGGGCGGGCAGATGGTCTTTCGCACAACTGTTCGTCGACGACCAGCGGCGCTACCGCCCGCGCCTGCCTGAGTGGGGGTATCACGAGATCGCGGAGGAACTCGGCCGCGCAGCATTTGGCTTCGCCAACAATGATATCAGCGCGGGGTGGACCAATCTGGGTGATATCGAGGTATTGGCCATTCACCAATGGGCGGCGCCGCGGATGCGGATCAGATCCGTGAACGCCGCAGAACATCGGGTGGTGTTCACCGAACCAAGTTGGCATGTTTTTGCCAAGGGCCATCGATATCTCGTCGATAACGTGCGCGAGGCGCTGCGAGCGCCGGGCCAATGGTATCTCGACAGGCCGCTGGGGCAACTAAGCTATATCCCGAAAGCAGGTGAACAGCCGGATCAAGCGGTGGTGATTGCGCCGCGGCTTGAGGAGCTATTGCTGCTGCATGGAGACTTGGCGAGCAGGCGTTGGGTTGAACACATCGAATTCCGAGGCTTGACGTTCGCACATGCCAATTGGAGCTTGCCGGCCTCGGGACAAGATTTTCCTCAGGCAGAAATCGGACTGAGGGCCGCGATCGAGACACTCGGTGCACGGCATATCCTGTTCGAACGCTGCGCCGTGCGACACGTCGGCGGTTACGGCATCGCCTTCGGATCTGGATCACGCAACAATCGCTTGGAAAGTTGTGAGCTGGTCGACCTGGGTGGCGGCGGTGTAAAGATCGGACACGCCGGTTCTGGAACATGGGAAAGCACCAAGAGACTGTTGAATGATCCCGATTTGCATGTCTCTCATCACTCCATCCGGAACTGCCTTATCGCGCACGGTGGTCGCCTGCATCCTGCGGGCGTCGGCATATGGATCGGACAATCATCGCAAAATTCGGTACGTCACAACGACATATTTGATTTCTACCAAACCGGCATCTCTGTCGGCTGGACTTGGGGCTATGGCCGCAGTGATGCCCACCACAACGACATCGCGTTCAATCACGTACACACAATCGGGCAGGGCGTGATGTCGGACATGGGGGGGATCTATACGCTTGGCCTCCAGTCAGGCACCGTCGTGCATAACAACCACATCCATGATGTTCGATCGTTCGGCTATGGCGGATGGGGGCTGTATGCCGACGAAGGTTCGACGAACATCGTCATGGAGCAAAACCTCGTGCATCACACGAAGACAGGAGGTTTCTTCCAGCATTACGGCAAGGACAACTATATATTGAACAATATCTTTGCCTACGGGTCCGAGTTCCAGCTGGAAGGGACCCGGCCCGAACCACACCTGTCATTCTATTTCGAACGCAATATCGTGTACTGGGACAACGACAGTCCGTTGATGGGAGGGTGCCAGTCGGATTCACCGCCCTGCGAGATCAATTGTGATTTCGATAACAACACCTATTGGGACGCGACGGGAAAGCCTCCTGTCTTCCCGGGCAATCTCACGCTGAACGAATGGCGGGAAAGGAAAGGCCAGGACGAGCACTCGCTTGTCGCCGACCCGCTGTTTGTGGATGCGAAAAACTCTGACTTTCGCCTGGACGCGAACTCACCTGCGCTGCAGACCGGGTTCGAGCCGTTCGATGTGACGAAGGCGGGCCGGCTTGAACCATCCCTGCTGAACCGGGACTTGCCGAGTGTGCCGCCTG
>JGI24705J35276_12237316_pt1 | contig 10651 bp, 8 predicted proteins | sample TergutNt197P4_FD_35276 | JGI IMG/M metagenome (IMG submission 35276)
ACACCCCCTCAAAACAGCAACATGAGCAAGGAAAATGCTCAGCAGATTTTGGATGCTTTTCTGCAAGACGAAAAAGATACGCAGGAAAAAGTAAAGCAGGCACAGGAAAGACAAAAGGAACGTCGCAAAACAGACAAAGAATGGTAATTTAGAGTTTACTAAATAGTAGATATTAGAGTTTAGTTAATAATTGAAATTGTTAATCGTTTGAAATAAGTAGAAAGTTCATCATATAATAATCGGATATGAAGCAAAAAATTATTTTTTTGATTGTCATTCTCCTGTTTACCACGGGAAAATATTTAAAAGCACAAGATGTGACCTTCAGAGCCAGTGCTCCGGAGGCTGTTGTGATGGGTGAACAATTTCGGTTGGTTTATACCGTCAACAGGGAAGGGAGGGAGTTGCGGGTGCCTGATTTGAGTGAGTTTGATGTATTAATGGGCCCTTCGAGTTCGAGTAACACAAGCATTCAGTATATTAATGGTCAATCGTCAAGTGTTTATTCATTGTCATTCACCTATATATTGATGCCTAAAAAAGAAGGCACATTCAATCTTGCTCCGGCAACCATCAGGATAAACAATTCAACTTATACATCAAACTCGTTGGTAATAAAAGTTTTACCTCCAGACCAAGCGCCCAATCCGGCTACGACGCAAGGAAATGCGAATAATACAGGGACTTCATCAGCAATCAGCAATGAAGATATTTTTTGTCAAATGCTTGTTTCGTCTCGTTCGGTCTATGAGCAGGAAGGTTTTTTAGTTACATTTAAGCTGTATGCTACTGTTGACGCACAACCGTTAAGTTACAAATATCCTGAATTTGAAGATTTTTTTCATAGGGATATAGAGTTAGATTCAAAATGGGTATTGGAGAATTACAATGGTCGCAACTATCGTACAGCAATTATTAAGCAAGCAATATTATATCCGCAACGTTCAGGAAAAATTACAATTGGAGCTGCAAAAATTGAAATGAATATACGCCAACGAGTCCAAAGGCGTGTGCAAAGTATATTTGACGACTTTTTCGATACCTATCAGGATGTGCGAAAAGACATAACAACTACGCCTGTAACGATTGACGTCAAACCACTTCCTTCGGGTAAGCCTGTATCATTTTCAGGTGCAGTAGGCACCTATACCATGAAAACTTCGATTAACTCAACAAATATCAAGGCGAATGAAGCTGTAACTGTCACTGTATCATTTACAGGAAACGGAAATATCAGATTACTGAAAAACCCTGAAGTTATTTTTCCTAACGATTTTGAAACATACGATCCCATTGTCAATGAGAATATCAAAACGACAACGCAAGGAACAAATGGAACTAAGACGTTTGAATATACGGCAGTGCCACGTTATGCAGGTGATTTTGAAATACCTGCGATAATTTATTCTTATTTCGATACGAAAGAGGGCATTTACAAAACACTCAGTTCTGAATCCTTTAACCTGCATGTTGAAAGAGGGGTAGGAGGGGAAGGTGCTCCACCGGTTATTTCAAACTTCAGCAACCAGGAAAGTTTAAAATACTTAGGACAGGATATACGCTATATCAAACTTTTCACAAGACCACACTTTATACTTAATAATGAAATATTCTTTGGTTCATTTATCTATTTATTTGTGTATCTGATAGTTTCAATATTTTTTATGGTATTCTTTATGATCTATCGCAAACAAGTAAAAGAAAATGCAAATATTGCATTAGTTCGTACCCGTAAAGCCAATAAAGCAGCTGTTAAAAGATTAAAGAATGCTGAAAAACTATTGAAAGAGAATCAAAAAGAAGCATTTTACGAAGAGGTGATGCGTGCATTATGGGGTTATTTAAGTGACAAACTGAATATTCCACAAGCACATTTGACAAAAGAAAACGTTGTAACGGAATTATCCAAACATGGAGTAGGAGAGGTGCTAACGAATGAATTTACAGATATATTGCATACATGCGAATATGCCCGTTATGCCCCCGGGCAAGGATCAGAAGCGATGGATACTTTGTTTAAACAAACAGTGGATGCAATCGGGAAAATGGAGAATTCGATTGGGCGGAATAACTGAATAATTGAATAACTGAATAACTGAATAATTGAATAATTGATTATCATTATGAAACAAATAGTATTTTTTATTCTATGCTTGCTGATTTCGACTGCGAGTATTGTATCGGCTCAGGAAGAAGCGATTAAAGCAGCAGAAACGGCGTATTCGCAGGAGAATTATCTTCAAGCGATCGAAAACTATGAAGAGATTTTAAAGGTATATGGAGATTCGTATGAGATTTATTATAACTTGGGAAATGCTTATTATAAGGCAGATAAAATAGCCCCTGCAATATTAAGCTACGAAAGAGCTTTGCTGTTGAATCCCGGTGATGCTGCTGTTCGTTTCAATCTGGAGATAGCTAAGTTGAAGAAAGTTGACCGGATAGATCCGTTAGGAGAGTTTTTCATATTACAATGGTTTCGCACGATTCAGAATTTGGTAAGTGTAGATACATGGGCCTCGATTGGTATTACCTGCTTTATTCTTTTTATTGGCTGTTTGATTCTGTTCTTTTTCTCCAAATGGATGAGATTAAAGAAGACAGGTTTTTATGTTGGCATTTTATTGCTAATTATTGTTATCTGTTCCAATTTGTTTGCATGGAATCAACAGAAAGCAATTGTTGAGCGTAAAGGCGCCATTATCTTTGCCCCGACTGTAACGATAAAAAGTTCACCAGATGCAAGCGGAACGGATTTGTTTTTGTTGCATGAAGGAACAAAAGTATTTATTAAAGGTTCGTTGGGCGAATGGTATGAAATAGAATTAGAAGATGGAAATGTAGGATGGATTCGTCAAAAAGACCTTGAAAAAATTTAAAGATTTAAAGATTTAAGGGTTTGAAAAAAAATAACGATTATCATCAATGTTGGAACAAATATTGGAGTATGAACGGGGGGCTTTTTTGTGGTTGAATGGAAATCACAACCCATTTTGGGACAGTTTTATATGGCTTTATACCGGTCAAATTGTTTGGATTCCAGCACTTATATTGTTCGTCTTTTTTTTGTTTTACAAGAAAGACCGGAAAGAAGCATTATTAATTTTACTATCGTTTGTATTGATTATCATTCTGTGCGATCAAATCAGTTCGCACATTTGCAAACCCTATTTTATGCGTTTCCGTCCGACTCACCATCCGGATTTTATGAACTATGTGCATACTGTAAATAATTATCGTGGAGGTAATTACGGATTTATTTCAGGGCATGCCGCCAATGCGTTCGGTTTTGCTACTTTTGCACTTTTTTTGTTTCGTAATCGCTTGTTTACGTTCACAATACTTGGATGGAGTACGCTGATGGTTTATACGAGAATCTATTTAGGGGTACATTTCATCTCGGATATTATTGGAGGAATAATTGTGGGGTTGCTTTTGGGATTCGGGATATATAGACTATTTGTGTTTTTGCGTCGCAAACTGTTACAATTGAATAGTAATACAGGTGAAATATATGATCAATTCACACAAAAATTGATGATAACCAGCCTTTATGCAACGATTTTATTCATGCTTGTATATAGTCTGATAAAGATAATCTGAAATTAGCCAGCAGAAATCAGGAACAATGTGTGGTTACGTAAAAAATCGCCTTACATTTTCACTATAATTACTATTATGTTAAATAGAAAATGAAGAAATAAAAAAATGAGCTACTCACCTATTATGAATACCTCATTTTTTTTATTTGTGGTCTGCAATAATTACCTGCTTTCCATTTTGGCTTCCATTTCATTAAATTCTTTATCCATTCCCAATTGATAATAAATCCCTCTTAAGCCCAACATAGTTTCAAAATTATTTGAATCCAATTGATGCGCTTTTTCAAAGAAAGGCATTGCTTTTCTGAATAAACCTTTGGCTATTTCTTTTTCTGCGTTATATTGCTGGACATCTGCAAGTTGATTTGCATCATTTATTTTGTTAATGGCTTGATTGTAATATACACGGCCAAGGTATGCATGCCCCACAGCACTTTCCGGATCAAGTTCTAATGACTTTTTATAATTGACTTCTGCTTTATCATTATCATTAAGACCTGATTCATACACACTTCCTAAAGCAATAAATAATTGTGGATTTGTCGGATTAGCAGTAATTGCCGTATTCAACATATCAATAGCTTTCTCGTTTCTTTCACTATATATATAGGTATTAATTAAATTCAACATAAAAAAACTTGAATCCGGGAATACGCGCATACCTTCTTCCAGGGTTTTTTCAAAATTTACCGAGTCCTTTATTTGATCATATTCATAGACAAGATAATTATATACATCGTATTGTCTGTAAGGCGTATTTTTTGCACGACTTAAAGCTTTGATAGCTAATTCATGATTTTCTAACCTTGCGGCTACAGCACCTGCAAAAAATTGCACTGTATTATAGTTTTCATCTCTTGCTGCTGTTTTTTCACCGGCAAAAAACGGCAGGTTTGCAATTTCAATAAATTGTTCAAACATGTCGTATGATTTTTGAAAATCAGAAGCTTCCAAAAAATAACCTCCCCCGTTCAGATAATACACATGGTTGGCGGCTAAGATACCTTTGATATTTTTAGTGTATTTTGGCGCTACTTTTCCTTTTTCATTAGGTAGTTGATCTAATTCATAAGCCTTTAAAAATAAGGGCAATTCGTTTGATAAGGCTTGATACATTATAGCTTCATCCGGTTTCTGTCCCAAAATCTGCTTTGTACTTTCCCTGTTAAACTGGGCGTCTTCCACTTGCCCGGCAATAAACCATGTTTTAGCATCGTCTTTTGTTTCCGGATTGGACATGGCTCCTTTTATCAGATTCCGGGCTTCGTTTATATTCCCTTTCTGATCTTTGGCAATCTTTTCTGCTCCACTTACTGCAGCCTTTTGGGCAAAAACAACAGAAACAGCTAAACAGAAACTAATAGTTAATAGTACTTGTTTCATTTTGACTTAATTTTGATGTAAATAATTTATTCAATATATATTTTCTTTGACTTCGTTTTTATGAAATTGTTTAATTCTGTTCGGAATCAACCGATATATCGCCGTTGTCAATCATTTCATTCTCATGATCCATTGTATCTACGTTATTTTTATTGACCATTTTATCTTCTTCCGATTCGGACATTACCTTACAAACCGAAGCGATTTCATCGTTTCGTTTTCCAAGATTTATCAGGCGAACACCTTGTGTGGCACGTCCGATTACGCTGATATCTGATACTTTCATCCGTATTGTTATCCCCGATTTATTGATAATCATCAAGTCATTTTCTTCGGTCACATTCTTGATACCGACTAATTTACCTGTTTTATCGGTCACATTGATCGTTTTCACGCCTTTTCCTCCGCGGTTTGTAATACGGTAATCATCTATTTTTGATCGTTTTCCGTAGCCTTGTTCCGAAACGACCAGGATAAATTCCTTTTCAGGATTTTTAATACACACCATTCCAACCACTTCATCATCGCCTTCGTCCAAGGTCATGCCACGCACGCCGGTAGCCATTCGACCCATTACACGTACCTTACTTTCATGGAAACGAATTGCCCTCCCATTTTTATTCGCAATCAGTACTTCATTATTGCCGTTTGTCAGCCGAACCTGTATCAACCCGTCATCGTCGTTTAAGGAAATCGCATTTACACCATTTTGACGGGGGCGTGAATAGGCTTCGAGCAAAGTCTTCTTGATAATGCCTCTTTTTGTACAGAATAGCAGATAATGCGAGTTAATAAATTCGGTATCGTTTGTCAGGTTTTTAATACGGATAAAGGCATTGACACAATCGTCAGTGTCAATATTGAGGAAATTTTGAATAGCTCTTCCTTTCGTATTCTTTGCTCCTTCAGGAATCTCAAAAACTTTTTTCCAGAAGCAACGGCCTTTAGCAGTGAAAAACAGAATTGTGGCATGCATGGAGGCCGGGTAAATATATTCGACAAAGTCTTCTTCCCTTGTTTCCGAACCCTTCGCTCCTACTCCGCCGCGTCCTTGTGCACGAAACTCACTCAAAGGCGTCCGCTTGATATAACCGAGATGGGAAATAGTGATAATCATTTGGTCATCAGCATAGAAATCTTCAGGGTTAAGTTCTTCGGAAGCAAAAATAATGTCTGTTTTGCGTTCGTCACCGAATTTTTGCTTGACTTCAAGCAATTCATCTTTGATCAACTGCATAAGGACATCTTCATTTTCAAGTATTTCTTTTAATCGGGCAATCAATTTTTCAATCTCACTGTATTCCAAACGTAATTTTTCCTGTTCCAGCCCGGTTAATTGACGAAGGCGCATTTCAACGATTGACCGTGCCTGGATTTCAGTCAGTGTAAAACGTTCTATTAACCGGTTTATGGCTTCATTTGGGTTGCCAGAAGATTTGATAATAGCGATTACTTCATCAATATTATCGGAAGCGATTATCAGTCCTTCGAGAATATGCGCTCTTTCTTCTGCTTTTTTCAATTCAAACCTTGTGCGCCTTATTACCACATCTTTTCGATGAGAAACGAATAATTGTATCAAATCTTTTAGATTCAATAATTTAGGTCGTCCGTTTACCAAAGCGATATTATTGACATTAAACGACGTTTGAAGGGCAGTCAGTTTATATAGTTTATTCAGTACCACATTTGAATTGGCATCTCGTTTTACATCAACCACAATCCGCATCCCGCTGCGATCGGATTCATCGTTGACGTTCGATATGCCCTCAATGCGTTTTTCATTTACTAAGTCGGCAATATGTTTAATCAGTTCCGCTTTATTAACCATATAAGGTATTTCGGAAATAATGATTTTTTCAAGTGCGCCATCGGTTTCAATTTCTGATTTACCACGAAGGACAATTCGTCCTCTACCAGTCTCAAATGCTTCGCGTACACCTTCATAGCCATATATGGTAGCGCCGGTCGGAAAATCGGGGGCTTTTATATATTGAAGTAATTCGCTGATTTCGATTTCTCCTTTTGCATCAATCAAGGCAATACAGGCGTCAATTGTTTCTCTTAGGTTATGGGGAGGCATATTTGTCGCCATCCCTACCGCAATGCCTGATGCTCCGTTGACAAGTAAGTTGGGAATACGTGTCGGAAGTACAGTCGGTTCTTTCAACGTATCGTCAAAGTTCAATTGAAAATCAACGGTATCTTTGTCTATATCTTGAAGCATTTCTTCAGCCAGTTTACTCAGCCGTGCCTCTGTATAACGCATAGCAGCCGGACTGTCGCCGTCCACCGAACCGAAATTACCCTGTCCGTCAACCAGCGGATATCGTTGCGACCACATTTGCGCCATACGAACCATAGCGCCATATACAGACGAATCACCATGTGGATGATACTTACCTAAAACGTCACCCACTATTCTTGCAGATTTTTTATATGGTTTGTCGGATGTGTTTCCCAATTCATTCATGCCGTACAAAACACGCCGATGAACCGGTTTGAAACCATCTCTCACATCAGGAAGCGCTCTTGAAACTATAACCGACATTGAATAATCTATATATGCCGACTTCATCACGTCTTCGATGTTGACCGAAATAATTCTGTCTTGATCAATCATTTTTTTTAAAAAAACTATAAAAAACCTCTTGTAAAAGGACGCTAAAGTACTGCTTTTTCTATTTGTGGCAAAATATTTGACTTAAAAAAAACTTTTTTTTCATAAACTTAACAAAAATCATTCGTTATTCACCAAAGAAACTCGTATTTTTGTACCCGATTGGACTATCTTATATAATTATTGTGATGAAAGCGATATTCTTCAGGTGCACGTTCCTTTTCAGTCTCTCTGTATTTTTAATCGGTTGTAATACAGAGACAAAGAAGATTTCTGAAAACGACATTCAGTTTGATTCTCTTTTGGTCGAAAAAACGGTTCATTTTTTTGATATAGATACGAATCCGAGATGTTCGTTGCAAATCAATTTTGTATATCCTGTGTACTTTTCAAACGAAGATGTTTTAAAACAGATTCAACAACAGTTTATATTCGATTTTTTTGGCGATTTATGTGCTGACCTGACTCCGGAAGAGGCAGTGGTAAAATATACCGACAACTTTATTATCACATATAAAGAGTTGGAAAAAGATTTTAAGATTGAATTGGAAAACCACGACATGGATATTGAAGAAATGTGGTATGTGCAAGAAGAGTCGGCTACCGACAAAATCTTATTTAATTGTAATGATTTGTTAAGTTTCACAGTCAGTAAGGAGTATTATTATGGTGGAGCGCATGACGGACATAGTTACATCAACAGGGTAATTGATTTGAAAACAGGCAGACGCATCACAGAAGATGTTATCTTTATAGACGATTATTTTGATGATTTGACAAAGGTCATTGTTGACGCAATCGCTTTGTCTAACAACGTGGAAACGGACGAATTGGAAAATATAGGTTTTTTCAATCTGGATGAAATACATCCAAATAATAATTTCTATGCTGATGAAACCGGTATTACTTACACATTTAATGAATACGAAATTGCAGCTTACGTGATAGGCGCTGTTTCGGTACAAATACCATACGAGAAAATCCGGCATCTTTTACGCATAGAGAGTCCGGTTTCTAATCTTGCTTTCCGATAGGACCAATGGAACTCATTCATCGTTACTATCCTGATTTAAGCGAGTTGCAAATACATCAATTCACAATGCTGTATGACTTGTATATGGATTGGAATGCTAAAATCAATGTAATTTCGCGCAAAGATATTGATTATTTGTACGAACGCCACGTACTGCATTCATTGGGGATTGCTAAGTTTATTCGTTTCAAGCCATCATCAAAGATACTGGATATTGGAACAGGAGGCGGATTTCCAGGCATACCACTTTCCATATTATTTCCTGAAACATCATTTCTGCTAATTGACGGGATAGGTAAAAAACTTAAAGTAGTGCAAGCAGTGATTAATGCAATTGGACTGACAAATGCTAAAACTAAACATTGCCGGATTGAAGAAGAACAGGCTACTTTCGATTTTGTGGTTTGTCGTGCAGTGATGCGCTTGCCGGATTTGGTAAAGAAAGTGAAAAAAAATATCGGAAAACATCCATCCAATGCCATTCCAAACGGTTTACTCTGTTTAAAAGGCGGAGAAATGCATACCGAAATCGCCTCTTTTTCGAAAAAAGCAATCATTGTAGAGCTATCGGATTACTTTAATGAACATTGGTTTAAAGAAAAAAAAATAATATATTTACCTCTATGATAACCGTTAAAACTTTCGTATTTAATATATTCGCCGAAAATACGTATTTGCTGTACGATGAAACAAAAGAAGCTGTTTTGATTGATTGTGGCTGTATGTATGTGGAAGAAGAAAAATCACTTTCTGATTTCATCAATCAAAATAGCATAATAATCAAAAGATTGCTCTGTACGCATATTCATTTTGATCATATTTTGGGGAATCATTTTATTAACCTGACTTATGGAATTTGTCCCGAAGCGCACAGTAAAGAGGTCAAAATGGTGCCATCTCTCGAAGAACAAATTAAGTCAATGAATGTTCAGTTTCCTGTTAACTCAATCGAAATCAATGATTTTTTATATGAAAATGATGTAATTAGATTTGGAAATTCCAACATATTTACAAAACTTATTCCCGGACATTCACCTGGTAGTTTGGTTTTTTACAGTCCAAAAGACGGTTTTCTTATTTCAGGCGACACATTGTTTAAAGGCAGTATCGGACGGACTGATCTTTGGGGCGGAAATCACGATATGCTGGTCGCAACAATCAAAGATAAAATATTGTCATTACCTGACGAGACTGTCATTTATCCAGGCCATGGGCCTACTACCACCGTAATAGATGAAAAATTATATAATCCTTATTTATAAGTAAATTTTATGGACACCCAAAATTTTGCAAATCGCCACATAGGCATTAGTGCTGAAGATATATCATTAATGATCAAAGCAACCGGAGTAAATTCTATCAATGAATTAATTGAACAGACAATTCCATCGGATATTCGCCTGAAAAACCCGCTCGATCTTCCCGAAGCTATGACTGAGCGTGAATTTGCCGAACATATAGCCGCCCTGGCATCTAAAAATGAGATATTTACATCTTATATCGGTATGGGATGGTATGATACAGTTTGTCCGGCGCCCATATTGCGCAATATCTTTGAAAATCCGGCCTGGTACACGTCATATACTCCCTATCAGGCGGAAGTATCTCAGGGACGTCTGGAGGCTTTGTTTAATTTCCAGACAGTTATTTGCGAACTCACAGGGTTACCTTTGGCAAACTGTTCACTTTTAGATGAAGCCACAGCTGCTGCCGAAGCCGCTACTATGATGTTTTCTACCCGAAGTCGCGAGAAGATCAAAGCGAATGCCAATGTGCTTTTCGTGGATCAGGGAGTGTTTGAATCTACACTGGCTGTTATCTTGTCGCGTATGATTCCACAAGGCATTCAGGTTATAACAGGTGATTATCAGTCGTTTGATTTTACCGATATTGTTTTTGGAGCCATTTTACAATATCCGGATGGCAATGGCACCGTAAATGACTATGCTTCATTTGTTTCAAAGGCTCGTGATCACGGAGTGAGTGTGGCGGTAGCTGCCGATATTCTGAGTC
>JGI24705J35276_12237315_pt1 | contig 10639 bp, 6 predicted proteins | sample TergutNt197P4_FD_35276 | JGI IMG/M metagenome (IMG submission 35276)
GTACTTTGCAATAAGCGAATTTAGTTTTACTGCTAACGAAGCTGAACCAGTGCCACCTTTTTTTGTGTAAATCAATGTCTCATCATATTTTTCACTTAAAGCCATTGCATTCTCATAATCAGTATCAGAACGCGTTAAACGATTTTTTCGATCATCAAGAGTAACTCCATCTATACTGGATTCATCTCCATACGAATCTTCTATTGCTTTTTTATCACTATAGATATAAACAGTTACCACTTTTACTGGCGAGATATATCGTTCATATTTGTTTTTTAGTTCAAAGACTAGCTCAGTATTCCTTACAATAAGAAAAATATTCTCGTGTTTCTCTATTAAGGCATCAAGTTCTGTTTTTTCAATAGCGTACGTCTCATTTTCGTATTTATACGAAATCCATTTATGAACATCAGCTTTTATAATAGATTCAAGTTTCTCATTTTGTGTATAGTCTTGGTTTTCACCCCCATATTTTGTACAAATTTTTCGCGCTAAAGCAACTGTTGAGGGCTTTTCCCCCGATAGATTATTTTCAAGTTTAGATAAATGCAAGACAAGTTCATTTTTTGCAGGTCTCATCGCGCCGTCTATAATAAATAGTTTTTTCATAGCACTACTCCGTCAAGTCTTTAATCTCCAAAGTAACACTTGTACAATTTGATCCACACCACTTATAATTAAAATTAATTTCTTTAGGAACGCATTTAACCTTTTTACCGCTAAATGGCTGTGAACGAATTTGTACAAGAGCATCAAATAAGGCACTGTCGTGTTCACAATCCGTCGTCACACCAAGATCATGTCTAAGTCGAGTTATCAATTGCCTGCATTCGTCAATAGTAGTTAATTTTAATAAATTATAAGAGGGAACAATAGTTGTGATAAGATCACTCAACAAAGTTGCTTCTTCATCGGCTTCATTTTCGTTTCGAATAAAACGGACCGGTTGTATCTTCTTATCTATGCCGATAGATGTCACTGATGGGGCACTATCATCACAATCGCGTTCAGGTAATTTACCTTTGGCATAACCTATCTCAAAGAGACAATTGTGATTAAAGTTGCGTAGATCACCAATTACACACTGCGAAGTAGATATAATTTTAAGTATTTCTTGTGTGTATTCAAAAGGACCTCTGGTACGTACTTGCTTTTGAATATCGTCCGCAAAATGTAATACAACTTTTTTTAATAGAACATCAGGACAAAAAACAGCTCTAATCATGTTTTTGAATAATATCGTCTCTCTTTCTATAGCTGATGTACTCTGTTTTGTACAAATAAGGGCCTGTTTACCCTTTTTTGTTGTTACAGCATCTATCTGTTTGAGAGTAATAAACTTCTTCGCGCTCATTGGATGAACAACAAACACGTTTTTAGGACACTTTTCCAGCTCCATGTATTTTTCAATAATAGCAGAGACATTTTTTTCATATTGTTGCATATTCGTCACTATATTGGGAACCTCAGGAATGATAAGCAAATTACGAAAATAGACAATATTTTTGAAGAAATCAATATCCTCTTTATTGTCAGAGGTAAGAACTATTGTACTATCAGACAAAACTTTTAATGACGACGGAAGTGTCAGTATGCCACTTTTTATTCGCTCAACCAATTGTTGCACATTGACATTTGAAGTTTCGATTTGGTCATCGTCATCATTTTTCTGCCTAATTAGACAATATGCCTTAATACGCCAAGTTTGGTCAGTATCCGCATAAATTGCCTTAATTGTTTCAATGCTTGTGCAAACTACAACATAATTATCTTTTGAACGAATTGCCAACTGTATGGTCGGTTTATAAATTGCGTACCAAAGAAAAACGCCCGGCTGTTTAGTAGATGGCTTGGCATAAGTATAAAAGTCATCTATTACTAACTTTTGTATATCCTCTGTTGTATTATCCGCTACAGATAGTAACGGCGATTCATTGTTGTTTATTCTATATAACTCCGAGCTTTTGACGGCAGAGATAAACGCCTCGTGTGTATGAAAAAACTGCGGCTTAAAACAGGAGTGCAAATATTGTAAATTGTCGTCTGGATATGTTCCATCATCACTTTTTTGTTTGCTAGTAAATTTTTTAATAGGTATAACTCCAAACTTTGTGACTAATTGTCTAACGAATAGTTTCTTCCCCTGGTTTTTTTTAGGTTTGCAATACAAGATTATCAGCATATTGTTTCTCCTTATCTGATGAAACCTTTTTCGTATGCGCGGAAAAGACGAAATAACTGGTCATATAGGTCTTCATAATTGTCTTCGTATATCAATACATGGTCAAATTTGTCAAAGTTATTGACAAACAGCGATAACTCAATTGGAGGCGTTATTGAATCAGAGTGTACATAAATAAGAACTACTGAGCTACCAAACTTTGTTTTTAATTGGTTTATGGGGTCTGCCTCCGTAACAGAAACAACCTGAAACAATCCATCTTTCATCGCTTCCCAAATGTCTGTAGAATTAACGCGATAGGTATTCCCGTTTCTATCATACGATATATCACACACATCAAACTTATCACTAAATGCAGGATTTGGTGTTCCATCTTTTCTTGTTTTACAAACTATTTCAGAGCCATCTTCTTCCGTTTCCTGACGTGTTGTGTACTTGGTAACAATTTGGGCATGTGTAGAACCAAGTTCTCGTACGGCGCTAATAATCTTGTCCTTACCTGCAGAAGCATTACCTGCAATAATAAATAACCGCGAGGCTAAACGTCTGCCAGTTCCCATATCAGTTTAACCCCTCAACAGATTTTGTTAATTTTTTTACAATATGCTCAACTTGCAACTTTGTCTGCTTTTGTGCTCCTGTGACATTTAGAATAACATTATCGAACAAGTGAATATTTTCAATATAAATGCGCTGAATTGCAACGGCTTTATCGTTACGCTTTCTTGCAACTTCTTTTACAGATTCTTTCGCTTTATTATCTTCACCATTTACTCGAATTAGTTCTTCGTTAACAAAGGCTTCAAGCTGTGGTGGTCTTCGATAAATAAATAAGGATATTACTTGCGAACCGACGGCTGTACGTAAATCTTCAACGGCACGGATGTCGTTTACAACAATAATTGGTGTTTCGCCTTTTTTTAAATGGGTAAAAAGTTTATCGAAAGAAAAACCATATCTAACACCGTATTGCTCATATACGATATCGCAATCTTCAGGTATCTTATCAACACAAATTACATCATCGTCATTCGCTCGGGCAACTCTTGTTGTGAATTTCTTAAAGAGCACAGGTTTGAAGGTATTATCACATAACTCTAAAAACACGTTTCTAACAAAACTTTTCCCACAATGGGATGCTCCTGTCAATGTTATAATGTTTGCCATTTATCTTTCTCCTAATATACTCTAAAGAGCCTAAACAATTGATCTATAAGCTCTTCTTCCTTGATTGATTGCTCATTTGATAAGTGCGCCGTAGCATATATTACAACGTGATCATAATAGACAATGTTTTCAACATAATCGTTGAGGTACTCATTGAATTTTTCTTGCTTTTCAGCCACCACCTTATCGCGAATATTACTTGCGAATTCGGATTCACTCACCTGTGAATGCACATAAATCACTGCAACATTTTCTATCCCAAGTTCGTGCTTAAACAAATTAAATACACCATATTGACTAGCAACGAGAACACGATACTTACCACCGTGATTTTGGGTATGATTAACAATACAACCGTATAACTTGTCTTTGTTTCCTTTGGCGTGATAAATAACATAACGCTTACCGTCTAACTCAGACAAAATAGCGCCATCTCCTTCTGTTTTCAACTTAATGCCTTCGTCACGAATTTTAAATAAATCGAAATAATCTGCGTTTTTCTCAAAATAGGATGAGGCTTCAACTTCATTTTTAGCATTTTCAACCAAACGCCAAAAACGTGACTTACCATCAGGTATTTCTAACAGAATCTTTCGCTTCATCTCCTCCCAATATTTCCGAAAACGGCATCTGATCTCTTCTGAAACACGTTCTAACTCACGAAGTACATTAGCCCTATCAACCAAATACGCTTTATCCAAACGTTGTAATAGTTGTTGTTCTGGAACTATACGACAAATCATTTCTTCCTCATCGGCTTCTTCTTGTCTCCGTACAGTGTATTTAGGAATAATTGTGGCTTGTAGTTTGCCCATATCTTTCACGGCACGAATAAGCTCATCTTTTCCCGAAGCGGCATTTCCCGCTAAGATAAAGGTTTTCGGTATTTGTGAGTGTAAAGCTGCGCTGTTCCGTCTAAGTCGTATTTTTCCATCAAGAACACCCTGAATCACATTTAATAGTTGCTTATCAAGGATGTTCTTTGCAGGGTCATGCAACTCCTCCTCATGATACTCAACAGCATTTAGAATCACTTTGTCAAACAATGCGATATTCTCGATGTACATTCTATATATTGCAACAGCCTTTTCATATCGGGCATATACCTCAACCTCAGTCACATTTCCTCGTAACATAGCCTCTTTTTTGAAATCTGTTATGTCTGGTATTTTACGGAACAAAAAAATAGACAACACACGATTGGGAAACACCTCTTTAAGTTCCTCAACTGCACGAATGTCATTAATTACAACATAAGGCGTTTTACCTTCTTTAAGCAGATTTGCAACATGTTCAGTATTTAAGCCATATCGCAACCCATATGACTGATAAACCAAATCACACTCTTTTGGCATGGTTTCAACGTGTTCAACATCTATTTCCTCACCTCTATCAAGAGCAGTTAACTCCTCAACACGATATTCACGCGTTGTTTTCTTCTTTACCAGTTGTGGAGAAAACGCATATCCTTTCTCGTTAAGAACATAAACTAGAGTGTTTATTTTTTGTAAAACCAAAGACTTCCCACTTTGTGATGGCCCAGTCAATGTTATTACAAAAGGCAAAACTTTTGCCATATTTACCCTCTAAAACTATCTCTAATACGTTTGGAAAACTCTGTTACAACATCGTCCCAAAGAGAAGAATTCACCAAGTAAACAAGATCGGATGTTGCCTTAAATTCAGCCTCATCTGCGTTGGAGTCATAGCAACGACTAACTTTGTCAATTTGTATTTTACCTGTTTTAACACAGGTTCTTAACTCGTTGGGTGTGAGCATTGCATATTTTGAATTTTGAAGTTTTGATATATCAAAATCGTTGGCAACAATACAAAGGTAGGGATCAACAAAGCATTTAGCTTTCAGCGTTTCCCCACTAGGTAAAACTCTTTCTGTAGTAACTATTTCAGTTCTAAAATCTTTTTTATTAATATCCAAAAAGTTAAGCGAGAACGCATAGTACTCATCCGAGTTCAAGTTTAATCCCCTAAAATCAGGATACCGCCCAGTGTGCCAAGTACCAAGATAAATTATTTTATTCTTGTTTGTAATGTGCCACTTAACCTTATCATGACCACCTTGCCCTTCATTTTCAAGTGTATACAGTTCTTCGGTAACCTCTCGTTTTACGGCCTCAATGGTATCAAGGTCATCAACACTAACATGCCCACCTACTGATTTGTCCCACAAACCACGATTGTCCTTTGCGTTCATAGCTCGTTGATGGATAAGCATCCTGCCTTTGCGATCAAATATTAGTGCCCATACAACAGATTTTACAATTGACATATTGGATAAGAATGCATCGCGTGGACCCGTCCCAACCCGAACACGACTCTCATTAAATATATCAATAACTTCCTTTCTATCTCCTTTTGAGGTTTCTTCAGTAGAATATCTCTGAACACCCTCAGACTCCATAAAGTAGCGATTATAGTAGTTCTTAAACTCTGTAATCCAATATGAACGATATGGTTCAAGTTCACCATATTTCAACTCTGGTGAATCAATTTTTCCTATGTATTGAAACTTTTGTGCGGCGTCGAATCTCGTTAAAGCATGTGTAATATACAATTCGTTATCGATTTCGATCATGTGAACAGGAATTGGCATATAACAATCTTTGATAAATAGACGTTGTGCTGTCTTTGCACAATCTTTGCTGTATTCTGAAATTTTTTGTGACATTTCTTTAGAAGCAATCTTTTCAGCTTGTATGCGTGCTGAGTCCAAAAGATAATTTATATCATCTATTTCAGGTGTATTGCCATCAACTCTAAAAGAAGCAATAACCTCTTGTATTTTCTGCTCTAAAGAACACCCAATAATTATAAACCCGTTATCATCAGTTGGGTTTGGTACAATAGGATATTTTATTTTTCCTTCTTTTTTGTTATACCGATCGTCTCCAAGACCTTCAAGCACAGAATTAACATTAAGACCATTGAGTGATTCAATTGTGGAGAAGGCATCGGCTATTTTTTGGGCGAGCTCAGTAACATATCGTTGGAATTCTGCGGCGCCATCAAATAGTTTTTGGTCATACCCAAACTCTTTTGCAACTTTTTCAAAATAAAGACTCGTCTCACCCGATAGATAATTTGTGATTCTCGCTCTAATCTTGTTGACTAATTGGACTGTTTGTTTTTCGCTTTCAATTACTTTAAGCAGATGTGTACGTAGTTTATTGTTAGCTATTTTGGTCAATTCGTCTTTGTATACATCTTCAGGAGGTTCAAGCCCATCTTTAATCTTATGTTCTTTTGCATAAACCATCAAGCTATTTTTTAGTTCCTTAAGAACCGCTTCTTTTACACCCGTTAAATTACCACGTGAAATGCTGTTACCATTACTGTTCGAATTCCCTTGTGATAGTAAAGCATATTGAGCAATTAAATTTTCAGACTCCCGTAAAATGCGTATTTGAAAAACACTTGAATCTGCAAAAAACTTTTCACTCAATTTAGGATACTTTTTCGTAGATTTTTCATCGATATCGCCGTCAATAAGCTTTTTCCATGGGAGATCAAAAACTGTTACACCTATAATAGATAAACTCTTTTCTGCTAATGCTATTTTTTTGATCAACTCTTCTCTATTGTGCAATCTATATGGAGTTTCCTTTACAGACATGACTTGTTCTCCTTCAACATTTCAGGAACTATTATTCCCTTTGCGATATCACATTACATCCACGACTACGACACCCATACTCATATTTTCGGTAAGATGTTTATGTAGACTATATTGCATTTGCTTTTTCCGTTTCTTTGCCACCCAACCAACAACCATTTGGTCGAGTTTATAACAATAAATGTAGCGCAATCTATAATTTTAACCCTTTGTTTGGGATGACGACAATTTCCGATAGTTCAACAGACACATAATTTGGTTTTTCGCTGTTTAGCGAGAGTGCAATTACTAAGTGGCTGTATGATAAATTACATATGAATAAAAAATATAGATACCAGCTTTTGCTTCTCAAAAACCTTCTATGGGATTAGGAACGTGGTTGATGGTGATTTGTTATTTGTTTTACGAATCTTTAGTGCCTGCTACCTTAACTTTCACCAAACAGCGAAGACCAAATCAATATTATCATAGAAGAAACAAAAAGAATTTGTTGATATTACCAACATACACATGTTAAACCCTGCCCTCATCACCATATCATATTTTTGGTATAAACAAGTGACAAACTATTTTCGTTTTCTGAAATAGCTTATCTCATCAGTCTCATCCATAATTACAATATAACTCAAAAACACAAATGAAGGCAAAGTCGCACAAATAGCTTAAAAAGTTATGCACAATAGAGTTTTACACTACTCAATACACCGTGAAACACGACAACATAAAAAAGCTACGCCTACCTCATGTCACCGTTACAAATAAGTCAAAGTCATAGCGAGCATGATATATCAAAAAGCGTTAATAAACAAGTAAATGTCACAGTTTCATGAACTTAACGAGCACATGATATTGATAGTAGCTTAGTCAATACTTGTATTGCGCTAACATAAGGCAATAACCACCGCTCACAATACAAATTTTACAAAACTCAGCACACAAAAGTCAATCAAAAACCAACTATACACTAAAAGATTAAAAAACCAATGCCACTGCCAAGTAAGTCCTCTTAAAGATGTTGGGAAACAAAACAAAAAACATATCACATTATAATGGGGGCGAGTAAGCATACTTACTCAGCGCCAAATGCAGTTTTTTTGTTTACATGTATTAAAAATAAATTATTTTCAGCATATAAATGGTTTTAAAGCTTTTTATTATGAAGTGAAACTGTTTCCAAAAGTTTCCCATTGTTTCCCACATTTGGAAACATCTTTAAAAACAATCAGTACCTCTCACGACTAAATAAAACTCAAAACAAAAACCCACTGTATAGTCAAGAACACTCAACACCCCTCCAACCCCAACACAGACACGATACCAACAACATATAACCTCACCACTCACCTTCACCCTACAACAGCTATACCCAATTTTTAGCTACAACCGTTTTTTCTACAGATCAAAAAACCACAAAAGAATTAACAGTAGACCAAGTTAAAAGCGAAGCTTTAAAAATTTCCAGACTATAGCCTTCTTATGGTAAATTATCGTGTAATAATAGAGCAAGATGAAGACGGTGTTTTAGTTGCTAGGGTTCCAGATTTGCCTGGATGCGCTACTGAGGGAAAAAATAGAGAAGAATTGATGGTAAACGTAAAAGAAGCTATAGAGGCCTATCTTGAAGCCCTAAAGAAAGACGGCGCACCAGTACCCATAGAAATGGCGCAAATCAATGTCTAAACTGCTCTCCATCAATTATGATAAAGTGGTAAAAGTTCTTGCCAGCATAGGTTATACTGTTAACCATCAGAAAGGTAGCCACATCGTTTTACGTTTTACCGACCCACCGAAATACAATTTGTTGTTTGGTTGCAGAAAAAACGAGGATGGTTGTTGTTCCAGCGCATAAATCTCTTGGAAAAGGAATGCTGCGCACAATTATCAGAGAAATCGACCTCTCAGTTGAAGAATTTAACAAACTCACTGAAAGAACGTAGATATAAAGTAAATAACAGGTAAAGACCATCGGTTCAAAAATAACCATAACGAACTTTTTCGCTGTAAAGAAATCAACAACTCTTAGAGATAAACAATGATTCAGAGAAAGCGACAGGACACCACATGGCAAATAAAACCTGTCGTCTTAACTTTAAGACCAACAGACCTATGTTGCTGACACTGCTGACACCGTTTACACTGTTTTTCTGTCAAAAGAAAAAAGAAATAAAAGGGAAAATATGTTTCGAAGTAAACAAAAACTATTGGTGACATCACCATTTAATGCGTACCCGTGCTAGGCTACGAACCCACTTATACAGAAACACCTCATTAGTGAAGGTGATGCTGTTTTTAGTGCTAATCATGTATTTAGGTTTTTCATGGCTTCTATGCATTTTAGGTTTGTGAAGCTAGTTTAGTGTGGATTTTGTTTTGGGGTGCCTAATATTTTTTGTGATGCTTGAAACATTCTATACAAGACCACAGACAGATTTAATCAAGATTTGTAAGCACTACACATATACGCACATGTTGATTTGATCTGTAGTGTTAAAGTCTGTGTGGTTATTGGTAAGATAATTTGCCTGTTAGGTGATTGTATGGAAACCACTGGATGACTTGGGTGTGATTTTGTGTCTGGTTTTTATTGTTTTTGTCCTGTGTTTTCTGTTGTGGTGTAAATTATGTCTTTAGTATTGTTTTTGAAATCATGTTAGTGACGTACCGAAACCTCTAAATGTGGACGTTTGCGTATTTTTGCAGGTTGGGCCGGTAGATCAGTCTGGTATGATCGCCGCGTTCGCAACGCGGAAGCCGCGGGTTCAAATCCCGCTCGGTCCACCAGTCACGACTTTCCTTTATACCAATTTTCACGCTAAAACACAACATTTTCCACCTTTTTTCATTTAAAAAAACAAACAAAAAAACTAAAAATGACAAAAAATAAAATATTTGCTCATTAAAATAAGGATTATTTATTAAAAAAATATTGGTGACCCATGTTTTTAGGGGCGGGTGTATCATTTAAGTTCTTTTAACGATGTTTATCCCCTTCAACATACTCTATTTATGGTCCTCACAAATCTTGTAAAATGAGTTTTCATTGAAGTACAATGGAAAAGATAGAGTCGCCTAAATTTTTAAAGTGACTGACGCAGTTTTGCGTAAACAACACAGTCGCTGTGTTGTTTTGACAAAACTATGTCAGCCTTCAAACAGTATCAAGCACACAATTAACGGCAGTTGTATCTACTAACCTGTAAACACAAGCTGAATTTCACCACCAAATTTTAAGTGGTAGCCATGGTTTTGCGTAAACAAGACAGTGACTGTCTCGTTTTGACCCAACCCTGGCTACCTACAAGCATTATTGAACACATAGTTAACGTAATTTGTATCTGCTAAACATGTAAACATAAACAACCTCAACAATGCCATAATTTTTAGAAAATATGCGACCTGATTTAGGCAATACGTACTCCTTTGGTGCATGTATTAACAAAAACAGGTCGCACACGCCATTGCACACAACCCATAGTTTGCCATAAAATACAAAAACTATATCATGCCCACCACAAAAAAGTGCTCTTGAATTTTTGAATTGTGTAGCCATGGTTTTGCGTAAACAACACAGTCACTGTGTCGTTTTGACCAAACCATGGCTCACATCAAGCATTATCGAACACATAGTTAATGTAATTTGTATCTGCCTGTAAACA
>JGI24705J35276_12237314_pt1 | contig 10633 bp, 8 predicted proteins | sample TergutNt197P4_FD_35276 | JGI IMG/M metagenome (IMG submission 35276)
TCGGTGACATCGGCGCGCTGATAGATTGCCCGTGAACCCAACCCTTCTATCAAGCCGACCGTTTCGGCGCCTCCAAGGTCGTCAACGTCCGCAATGACAACACTGCAACCCTCGCGAGCCCAACCGAGCGCTGCTGCACGCCCAATCCCAGAGGAGCCGCCTGTTACCAATACGACACGCGGATGCTCGTCAACTTTCGGAGCCCTGCCCTCCCGGCCTACTGCTTCCTTGGTCATGCTGATTGCCTTGCAATTTCTCTACCGATCAACATTCGTCTGATTTCAGACGTTCCCGCGCCGATCTCGAAGATCTTTGCATCGCGCCAATACCGGCCTGCCGGACAGTCATTCATGTAGCCAATCCCGCCCATGATCTGAATTGCATCGGCCGCAACTCTTGTGGCCTGCTCCGCCGCGTACAAGATCGCGGCAGCGCAATCCTTGCGGGCGGCATGTCCATCGAGGGCTTTGCTATCGAGCGCCCGCGCGACCCCATAGAGATAGGCGCGTGCCGTCATGTGCGCCGTGTACATGTCGGCGAGTTTTCCTTGGATCAACTGAAAATCACCGATTGGTTGACCGAATTGCTTGCGTTCTCGCGAGTACGGAACGACCAAATCCAGGCATGCGGCCATGATGCCGAGTGGGCCCGCGGCCATCACCGCGCGCTCATAGTCCAACCCGGACATGAGAACACGCACGCCTTCCCCGACTGCGCCGAGTACATTTTCCTCTGGCACCTCGCAATTCTCGAAGACTAATTCGCAAGTGTTGGAGCCGCGCATGCCGAGCTTGTCGAGTTTCGGCGACGTCGAAAACCCCTTGAAATCGCGCTCAATAATGAATGCGGTAATCCCCTTCGACCTGGCGGCCGGGTCGGTCTTTGCGTAAACCACCAACGTATCGGCATCCGGCCCGTTGGTGATCCACATCTTGGTGCCGTTCAGAACAAAGCGGCTGCCGACCTTCTCGGCGCGCAGCCTCATGGACACGACATCCGAACCCGCGCCCGCCTCCGACATCGCCAAAGCGCCGACATGCTCTCCCGAGGCCAATTTCGGAAGGTAGCGATGCTTTTGCGCCTCGGTCCCGTTTCGATGGATCTGATTGACGCAAAGATTGGAGTGCGCACCGTAAGACATTCCCACAGCAGCAGAGACCCGGGAAATCTCCTCCATGATTATGATGTGAGCCAGGTAGCCGAGACCAGAACCTCCGTACGCCTCGTCGACCGTCACGCCGAGAAGCCCGAGACAACCGAGTTTTCGCCATATATCCGCAGGGAAATCGTTGGCTTGTTCGATCGCATACGCCCGCGGCGCCAGTTCCGTTTGGACGAAACTGCGCACAGTCTGGCGAAGCATCCGGGTTTGTTCGTCGAGGCCAAAATCAAATGAAGCTATCGCGTCCATTCCTCCCCCTTTGAAATGGCAAATCTACGGAAACAAGCTCGATCGGCGAGAGTGGCAAACGAGCTGTCGTTCAGCTTCGTCTGGGAGGCAGGGCACTAAGGCTCCTGCCTGCCGCTCCCAAGGACGCACTTTGGAGCAGCCCTACTTCTTCTTGACGAGAGGGCACGTGCTTTCTGCCAGAGGTTTGAACGCATCGTCGCCCTTGATCGTCTGCATGACCTTCAGGATGTCGGAAGCATCTTTTGACTCTTCGGGCTTCTTCACCCGCACCTGATAGATGTCGTGCACCATACGACCGTCTTCGCGAATTCGGCCATTTCGAGCGAACGCGTCGTCGATCACGGCCGATCGAAGCTGCTTCATCACCGCGTCGGAATCAAACGTGCCGGCAGCCTGGACGGCGCGTAGATATTGCAAGGTGGCCGAATAGGCGCCGGCGTGATTCATGGTCGGCATCGATTTTTGGATGGCAAAGAACTTCTTTGAGAACTCGCGCGACCTGTCGTCGTAGTCCCAATAGAATGCCGTCGCGAACTCCATGCCCTGGGCCACCTTCAGGCCGAGCCCCTTCACGTCACTATCGAACATCAGCAACGGGACTATCTTCTGCTCGCGCCCAAGCCCGAACTCGGCTGCCTGCTTGACGGCGTTTTGAGTGTCTCCCCCTGCGTTCGCCAGCCCGATGACTTGCGCCTTCGATTGCTGCGCCGAGAGAAGAAATGATGCGAAATCCGACACATTCAGCGGATGCCGGACAGACCCAACCACTTCGCCCCCCAATTGGCGGACGATCTTGGATGCGTCCGCCTCGAGCGACTTCCCGAACACGTAGTCCGCGCTTATGAAATACCAGGATTTGCCGCCCGCCTGCACCGCCGCCCGGGCCGCTCCGTTCGACATGGAATAGGTGTCCCATGCATAGTGTATCCCATAGGGCGAGCAATCCTGGTTTGTGAGTGCCGTTGTTCCGGAATGGAAGAAGGTGATCTTCTTGTCCGCCCCCAACTTCTGAAGGGCGACGGCCGAGGCAGAATCCGACGACTCGACAATCATCTGGACGTTCTGGCGGTCATACCACTCACGCGCGCGGGCGGTGGCGATATCGGGCTTCAAGCCAGTGTCGGCGCTGATGACCTCGATCGGATGGCCGAGCACCTTGCCACCCATTTCGTCGACGGCCATTTGCGTACCAACGATAACGCCCGGTCCCGACAGGGATGAGTAAGGGCCGGTCATGTCCGTGATCACACCGATGCGGACGGTCTCCTGCCCCCACGCAGGCACCTGCATGCCAACACTGGTTGCAGCACAGACGGCAAACAACAACTTGATTGCGCTTGGCAATGAAAGCTGGCCGATCGTTGACATCAGACCTCCCATATTCGCAGAGCTTGAGCGCTCTTGTTCTGCACTCACGATGCCCGACGGCAGGACTGCTGTCAATCGAAAATGACTGAGCATTCATTTTTCATGATGCGACCAGAGCTCGACATCAAATGCGAACGACTCCGGCCTACATTTTAGGCCAAATCGCCAAATCGCGCCTAGAGACTTCTGATGCGATCGCGGCGCGCGAGCATTGGCCGGTCAGGCAGATGGAGAATTGTACGCAATAATGGCTATACATTCATACTTGTGCTATGAACCATCTCGACTTTTGGCATGGCACAGGCGAACACGACTCACGGGGTGCATCGGAACGATCCGCGTCCGACGCAGCTCATGAGTACGGCTCCATCAAGAGCCTTAATGCGCAACTGAAGCGACGAAATCTTCCACGTGCCGACGATGGCCAACGCCGCCTGCGCTGGCGTCTGAGCCCACTTTACACTAACAATCCGGCTGGACCGGTTCGAAAAGGGGCGAGTCAAGAAAGTGAATCAATACGAATCCGAGCGAGCTCTGCCGCAATGACGAATATGACAACCAGCGGTGCACGGCGTCGCAAGCTTGTTCAGGTGAAGACATCACGCGCCGATAAGCAGGAAAGGACGCGGCGAGCACTATTGCAAGCTGCAATAGATATCGTCGGCGACGAAGGTTATGCTGCAGCGACCGTTGGCAAGATTACCGCTCGATGCAACGTCGCGAACGGAACCTTCTACAACTACTTCGATAACCAACAGGATATATTCGATCAACTGTTGCCGTTCTTGGGCGACCTTCTGACCGCTCACATCAAGGCGCAAGTAGGCGAGTCGCTGACGGGCGTTGCTCGCGACCGCGCGCGCTTTGTGGCCTATTTCGATTTCTGCCGCAAGAATCCTGCATTTCTTCGCGTGCTCAATGAAGCTGAGGTGTTCGCTCCAAACGCCTACCGCAGACACGTCGTAAGATTGTATGAAGGATATCTACACGCCCTGGAGAGAAGCGCTTCGAAACGTGAAATCACCGGCTACGCTCCGGAGGAGCTGCCGCCCATCGTGTTCATGCTGATGGGGATTCGAAGCTATATGACGATGCTCTACCAGTACAACTTCGTCGGACGCTCCGCACCAACGATCGAAGCGATGGCCGACATATACGGGAAGCTCATATCCTTCGGCCTGTTCGGCGGAAAAAACAAATAAGCCACTGCCTGCTGCACATCAACGCGACGTTGCACGAATGCCTCGGGAGCCGGAGCCATTGTGCATATTTCGGCGCCAGCATATAAGGCGCGAGCATTTATTTGAAGCAGGTATGAAAAATGTTTTTTATCTGGGGTTCCGGTAGCGGTCGCGCCGTTGCCGGTAAGAGCGACGGGCACCTCTGCCCATCCTGCGGCGCGATGGGACCGTCCGATCTGGTGGTTGACTATCGTTACCGGCACTTCTGGTATCTGATCTCGTTCGTCACCGAGCGCGTGTATTCGTTCGTCTGTGGACGCTGCGGCAAGAGCACGGTCGCGCAGCCAGGGGAATACCGGGACAAGCTCGGCAAGGATCCGATTCCGTTCCTGCGTCGTCGCGGCTGGCTGGTTGGCCTCGTGGTGCTGGCCGCGCTGGTAGCGCTGGGTGTGTATTCTTCCGCCGAGAGTGACAAGCGCATCGAAGCGATGCTCGCGGCGCCGCAGGTGGGGGACGTGTACAGCGTGGACCTGGCCAAGGTCGCAGAAACCATGAGCGACCACGATCGGGCCTACGGCGACATGCGCCTAGCCGAAATCGAGGGCAGCAAACTCAAATTCCTCGTCGCCAAGTCCGGCTGGGGGCGCAAGCGCGATCTGCGCAGCGAAGAACGTAACACCAATATCTATTCCGACGACTACTACGACTTGGACGATGTCGTCGAACTCGATGCCGCTGAGCTCAAAAGGCTCAAGAGCAACGGCACCTTGTTCGATATCCACCGCAAGCCGTGATTGCCCGGGAGCCCCAATCGATTTCTCCTGGGCACGATCTGGGAGAAGAAGAATTTAGTTAGCGCGCCTGCCGATCCGGTGTGATCGGCAAGCGCTCTTTTAACTTCGCCCTGAAATTTCCGGTGACGTCACGCCCTGTCCTTGAGCGCCTCGCCGATCTCGTCGAGAACCTTGGGATCCTCGATGGTAGCCGGCATGGTCCAGGCTTCGCCATCGGCAATCTTCTTGATGGTGCCACGGAGGATCTTGCCGGATCGCGTCTTGGGCAGACGGCCGACGGTGATCGCAAGCTTGAAGGCAGCAACCGGGCCGAGCTTGTCGCGCACCAGCGCGATGATCTCCTTCTCGATTTCGGACGGGCTGCGTTTGACCCCGGCCTTCAGCACCAGGAAGCCGCAGGGCACCTCGCCCTTGACGGCGTCCTTGATGCCGAGCACGGCGCACTCGGCAACATCCGGATGGGAGGCCAGGATCTCCTCCATGCCGCCGGTGGACAGCCTGTGGCCGGCGACATTGATGATGTCGTCGGTACGGCCCATCACAAAGACGTAGCCATCCTCGTCCTTGTAGCCGGCATCGGAGGTCTTGTAGTAACCCGGGAATTCGGCGAGGTAGGCTTCCTTGAACCGCTCGTCCTGGTTCCACAGCGTCGGCAGGCAGCCGGGCGGCATCGGCAGCTTGATGACGATTGAGCCCATAGTGTTGGCAGGAACAGGCTTTGCTGCTTCATCCACAACGTCGACCTGATAACCGGGCATCGGCACGGTTGGCGAGCCATGCTTCACCGGTAACAGGCCCAAGCCCACCGGATTACCAGCGATGCACCAGCCGGTCTCGGTCTGCCACCAATGGTCGACGACCGGCAGTTTCAACTGCTCCTCGGCCCACTCCACTGTTGGTGGATCGGCACGTTCGCCCGCGAGGAACAGCGTGCGGAGTTTCGACAGGTCATATTGCCGGATAAACTTACCTTCCGGATCATCTTTCCGGATCGCACGGAAGGCGGTCGGCGCGGTGAAGAACGCCACAGCCTTGTGCTCGGCTATCACCCGCCAAAACGCCCCAGCATCGGGCGTGCCGACAGGTTTGCCCTCGTACATGATCGTGGTGGCACCGTGGAAGAGCGGCGCGTAGACGATATAGCTGTGGCCGACCACCCAGCCGATGTCCGAGGCGCACCACCAGACCTCGCCCGGTTTGACGCCGTAAAGGTTGAACATCGACCATTTCAGCGCGACGAGATGCCCGCCATTGTCGCGCACAACGCCCTTGGGAATGCCTGTTGTTCCTGAGGTGTACAGGATGTAGAGCGGATCAGTCGCGAGCACCGGTACGCAAGGTGCAGCCTTGCCCTCATTCAGGGCCTTGACCCGCAGATCGGCCCAATCGTGATCGCGGCCGGCGGCAAGCTCACAAACGTGCTGCGGGCGCTGCAGAATGATGCAGGCACTCGGCTTCGAGCTCGACAGGTGAATCGCCTCATCCAGGAGCGGCTTGTAGTGCACGATGCGGCCGGGTTCGATGCCGCAGCTGGCGGAGAAGATCAGCTTCGGTTGCGCGTCATCGATACGAGTCGCGAGCTCCCTCGCCGCGAATCCACCGAACACCACGCTATGCACCGCGCCGATGCGCGCGCAGGCGAGCATCGCAACCACCGCTTCCGGGACCATCGGCATATAGAGAATGACGCGGTCACCCTTGGTCACACCGAAATCCTGCATGACCGCGGCGAGCGCCTGCACCTCTTTGAGGAGTTCGGCATAGGTCAGCTTGGTGATGCTATCGGTGAGCGGCGAATCGTGGATCAGCGCGAGTTGGTCAGCGCGTCCGCCCGCCACGTGGCGATCCAGTGCATTGTAACAGGTGTTGACCACGGCGCCCGCAAACCAGCGGCCATAGGCACCCTGGCTGGGGTCGAAGACCTTCTTCGCCGGTTCAATCCAGTCGATCTCTTTCGCGGCCTCCGCCCAAAAGCCTTCGGGATCAGACAGCGAGCGCGCGTGAACCTCGTTATAGCTGCTCTTGCCTGTGGCGTTCGCCTTGTCGTTTCCTTGGACGTTCATGATGCGCTCCCGCCTGGAAATCGTGTGTCGCATTGATCTGACGGCTTTACCTGACGATCTGGGACACGGTTTCGCCATGATCAGGATCAATGGCCCGCGATAGGCGGTATTTTGCAGCGGTTCAAGCCGAAAGCATCGGCTGTTCGACTAGACTTTGCGCCTAGTGTCCCGTCTCCGAATAGCCGACCAATTTGCGGCACGCTCGCACGGTTATTCGGAGACGGAAGGACACTAGCAAAATCAAAATGCTAGTGTGGCTTATGTCTCGCAATTGCCGAGGAGAGGCCAACCGCAAGAGAGGTCGGCAATTGAGAGACGCCACACTAGTACCCGTTCGCCCCGCCCAAATGCCGCAGGCGCTCCTGCATCACCTTTTTCAGGTCATAGCCGGTGTGCCCGAATTCAGCGGCGCGGCGGACAACGAAATCATCCTGCTCGCGCCGCAGGGCTCGCGCCGTACTCGCATCGTGCGCTTCGCGGATGGCCCTGGCATTGGCCACGAAAATTTCACGGTCGAGATCGGCGAGCTCGGGATCGGCGCAGATCGCCTTTTCCACCGCACGCCTGGCGCGCGTGCAATTGAAGCTGGGCTTGCCTGCAATCGCCATCTGCGCCCCGATCCGCTCCAATTCCCGCGCCATCGCCTTCTGGTTGGCCCTGGCTTTCTCGTGATTGGGATCGAGCCTGAGCGCCGCGCCGAAATCCTGCACAGCCTTGGGCCGGTCGCCTTTCCTGAACCAGAGCTCACCGCGCGCATTGAAGAGGTCGGCAGCGGAGGGCTCAAGCTGCAATGCGCGGGTATAATCGGCAATCGCGGGGTCGATCTGATCATGCCGTGCGAAAAACGCGCCGCGAGCAATCAGGACTTTTAGCCGGTCAGGCTTGGTCGCCTTCTCATTGTCGATCACCCCAGAACACACTGAGACCGCCTTCTCGACGTCATCCGATGCGATCGCGGCGAGGCACGGTGATGTGTCAACCTGCTCAATCGTCGCCTGCGCACCGCCGGTCGCGGCACGCACCATCGAGGCCGATAGCCCGCACAGGAACACGGCGGCACCGAGCTTCTGGATCAGGGCGGACAGACGCATTGCCGTTGCATCACCTCAAGTAAATAATTCAATGGACGGTAGGATGGGCAAAGGCACAGAACGCGACTAACGGCGTTATGCGAATGGTAGTGGGCACGGCGCTTTGCGCCTTTTCCCTATCCTACAATTCTCTACTTAACTTATTGGCGCTGCTGCGCCCTGAGCTGTTCCAATTCCCGCATCATCTCCCTCTGGTTGGCCATGTCTTTCTCGCTATTGGGGTCTAGCTCCCTCGCGCGGCTACAACCGGGGCCGTGCCGCGCCAGAAGCGCACAGCGGGCAATCATGGCCTTCAGCCGGTCAGGTTCTGCGGTCTTCTCATTATCGATCACCGCAGAACACACCGCGAGCGCCTTCTCGACCTCATCCGAGGCGACCGCGGCGAGGCACGGCGATATGTCAACCTGCTCAACTGCATGCGCTATCGAGACAGGCAACCCGCACAAGAGCACGACGGCACCGAGCTTCTGCATCAGGGCGGACAGACGCATTGCCGTTGCATCACCTCAATTGAACACAGAGGCCGCTTGTGCTGAATCGGACGTGCGATTCGAAAAGCGGCGCAACACGAATTGCAGCACAAGAAAGAAGCCGAAGTACAGCAGCGTCAGTATCTGTGTTGTCGTTAGAGCTAATCCTTCTGGCGGCAAAGAGCCCAGATAGCCTAATCCGCCCCATATCACCGCAAGCCCAAGGCACAAGACAAACCATGTCGAGCGGTGCTGAAGCCGAAATTCATTGGTTTTTGCCCATGGCAATACGGATGGAATAACCATGGCCACGAACATGGCGATGACACCGGTCAGCTTGGCTGCGGACGTCGCGAGGACGGCGGTCAGCATAGCCGCCATGGCGCGCAAGATCGCGAAGTATGGCAGAAAATACCACTCCGGGAAGATTGGAAACACGTTTCGATCTGGAACGTACAACCACGACGGCGGCAACCAAAGGGACAGTAGCCGTCCGATAGCAAATGCTGCGGCGATAGCCCCAACTGGGAGAGCGAACAGCGAGACAATCGCGTGGCGCCATCTTTGCCAATGCATCACGGCAATGTCAGCAACCAAGGCGAAGAACGGAAGCAGGAGGAAGAACAGAGCCAGGTAATCCGGAATGCGCGGCGCTGCTTGCAGCAGGGCGCCGATGCCGCGAACAAGCGCTTCGCCGATCACCGGAATGTCGGGAACTGTCGCTGCCAGCCAATAGGCCATTTGGCCCCACGGCAGCACGTACCCCAGAAAGCCGCCGAACGCCGGCCCAATTGCGCTGACCATGAGCAACAACCAGGTGACCTTGCGCCACCCCTTGAAATTCCCGAGATAGATCGAGAACCACATGTGAACGAACAGGGTGAGGAAATACTGACTCGTCGTCACTGCCGCTGGCACCGACTCTATCCGCGCGACAAATAGACCGGCCAAGTTCACAAGGGTGATGAAAAGGCCGATGTCCGCGACAACGTCCCGGCCTTTCATTGGAATAGCTCTACCCGCGCGTCCGCCCCGCTGCAGCACAGCGCATATCTCAGGCGCTTCGTGCCAGGGCGCCGTCGATCATGGCCACCGCATTCGCGATGCCGTAGACTGCGACAAACGAGCCGAAGCGCGGGCCTTTTTCCTGACCAAGCAGCACCTGGTAGAGCATGTTGAACCAATCGAGCGTCACGCCCGGCCGGCCATCCTTGCCCTTCTTCACGGGATCGAGGAACGGCTCGCGGCGGCCAATCTCGTAGACCAGGTTCTGGACGTCTTCAGCCGAGGAGTCTTGCGGCAGGTTCGACAACGCATCGCGCAGATCCTGCAATGCGGAGCGCTCGCTGTCGGTCGGCTCGCGGAACTGCTTTGTGGGCGCCACGAAGTCGCGGTAGTAGTTGATGGCGTAGCCAACCAACGCATCCAGCTTCGGATGCGTCTGCGGTGTCACGCCGGGGCGATAGCGGGCGATGAAGCCCCAGAGCGTATCGGCGTTTTCCGCATTCGATGACGACACCAGCGTCAACAGAAGCTGGAACGTGACAGGCATGTCGACCTGGGGCGGGCGACCATTGTGGATGTGCCAGACGGGGTTGCCGAGCCGCTGCTTGGCATCCTGTCGCGGAAATCCGTCCAGGAACTGCTGATACTCATCGACATTGCGCGGAATGACGTCGAAGTAAAGCCGCTTGGCCGCCTTCGGCTCGCGATACATGAACAGCGACAGCGACTCCGGTGGCGCATAGCGCAGCCATTCGTCGATCGTGAGGCCGTTGCCCTTCGATTTCGAGATCTTCTGCCCCTTCTCGTCCAGGAACAGCTCGTAGTTGAAGCCCTCGGGCGGCGTGCCGCCAAGTGCCGCACAAATCTTGCCGGATAGCTTGACCGAGTCGATCAGATCCTTGCCGGCCATTTCATAATCGACGCCGAGCGCGCACCAGCGCATTGCCCAATCCGGCTTCCATTGCAGCTTGCAATGGCCGCCGGTGACGGGAAGCGTAACGCGCTCTTTGGTCTCCGGATCGTCGTAAGAAATGGTGCCGGCCTTGGCGTCATGCGCGATGATCGGCACGTAGAGCACCTGTCCCGTGCGCGGACAGACCGGGAGAAATGGCGAATAACTCGCCGCGCGCTCCTCGCGCAGCGACGGCAGCATGATCGCCATCACCTTATCCAGCCGCTCCAGCATACGGAGCAGCGCTGCGTCGAACCGGCCCGAGGTGTAATAGGCCGTCGAACTCGCAAACTCGTAG
>JGI24705J35276_12237313_pt1 | contig 10627 bp, 9 predicted proteins | sample TergutNt197P4_FD_35276 | JGI IMG/M metagenome (IMG submission 35276)
TAGCCGCGTCGCATTGGCGCGGGTTCTGGCGGTGGAGGCGCCGGTTATCCTCGCGGACGAGCCGACCTCATCGCTCGATCCGCGTCACCAGATCGACGTGATGAAGACACTGCGCGCGGCGGCGGATGGCGGTGTGCTCGTGATCGTGGTGACCCATGATCTCGGGCTTGCAGCACGCTTCGCGGACCATGTGCTGGTGCTGTCTGCAGGGCGATCTGTGTCGCAGGGGAGGCCTGCCGAAGCGCTCTCCGAGCAGGTTATGGCCGACGTCTTCCGTATCAGTGTCTATCGCGCCGAGCATGAGCGCGAGACAGTGATCGTGCCCTGGGCGGACATTTAGGCGATGTTGCGCGGCGCAATCATCGTTGGCGTGGCGCTGATGGCATCAGCTCCCTCGTTTGCAGCGGATCGGCCGCGCATGGCCTCGATGAATGTTTGCACCGATAAGCTTCTGCTATCGCTCGCTGATCCCAGCCAGATTTTGGGCCTGAGCCGCTACGCGCGCGACGATTGGTATGGGACCGGGGGCTCCGGACGTGCGGGCGACGCACGGAATTTTCCAGTGTTGTCCGGTGGCGCCGAGGACATCCTCGCCCTGAATCCCGATGTCGTGCTCACGACCCCATTCAACGAGCGCTCCACTCGCGAGCTGTTGCGAAAGAACGGCGTCCACCTCGTTGAAATCCCCGTGCCGCAAACCATGGACGAGGTGAAGGCGCAGATTCGCCAGATGGGTGAGATTACAGGGCATGCTGACCGTGCCGATGCGCAGATCGCCAAGCTCGATGTGGCCACCTTGCATGCGCGCCAAGCGCTGGCGAACAGGAAGGAGCGCGTGCTGCCGCTGTCGCGGCGCGGCTGGGTCTCGGGCCGCAACAGCCTGATCGGCGTGTTGTTGCACGAAGCCGGCTTGCACAACGCGGCCGACGATTTGGGCGTGACCGATGGCGGCCTCGTCTCGCTCGAAGCAATCATCGCGCTGAAGCCGGATCTGTTACTGGTGTCGGAGCAGGGGGACCGTGCCGAAGATGAAGGCCGCGCGTTCCTACTGCACCCGGCGCTTGAGCGATTCTATCCGCTGAACCGGCGTATCTTCATCCCCGAGCAGCTCACCGTTTGCGGTGGCGTCATGCTCGCCGATGCTCTGAATCGGCTGGTCGCAGAGATGAAGCGAGTGGGTCGCTGAGCAGTCCAGCGTCGCCGGTCTTCGTCAGCTTCAACTTGACGGAAGCGTTTGGCTTCACCAGAGCACGGATCAGCAAGTGCTCCATCTCTTCTTGTTTCGTCGCATTTTGCTGCACCGAACCGGTTTCCACTTCGGCGCAAAATGCTCTATCAAACACTGACGCGACGATCAGTTGCGTGAGCACAACATCGTCGGGTGGCAGGACAACATGATACCAGAGTGGATTTACCAGGAATGCCCTGGCATTTCGGCCAGTCATCGCGCGGCGGCGATCGCGCGCCAGGCTCAACTCACGAAGCCAACCGGTGCGCTCGGCCGTCTTGAGCAACTCGCGATTGATCTTGCCGGCATGCAGCAAGCAGAGCGGCCTCTCGCCAGGAACGTGCCGATCATCATCTTTGCTGCCGATCATGGCATCGCCGCCAAGGGCGTATCGGCCTATCCGCAGGAGGTCACGATTGCCATGATGGCCAACTTCGCCTCGGGCGGAGCCGCAATATCGGTTCTGGCGCGCGAATTGGGTTCACGTCTGGAGGTCGTCGATGTTGGCACTCTGGCGCAGTCGCCAATGCCCGGCATCGTGACCGATAAGCTGCGCTGCGGCACTCGCGACTTCAGCGAAGAGACTGCGCTTGAGCCTGAGGAGCTGGCCTTCGCCCTTGATTGCGGACGGCGCGCAGTCCTCCGAACCGGAGAGCCTGATCTTCTGATCCTTGGCGAGATGGGCATCGGCAACACCACTGCCTCCGCGGCGATCGCGGCCGGCTTGCTCGGTGTAAGGGCGGAGCAGGTGGTTGGCAGCGGCACTGGAATCGACGCGGCCGGTCGTGCGAACAAGGCGCGCCTGATCGACGCTGCGCTAGCTCGTCATGACCTCACAAGCCCTGCGGCGTCTCCAGAGCGAATCCTCTGCGCAGTTGGCGGTCTCGAAATAGCGGCCATGTGCGGCGCGATCATTGCTGCCGCACAGCGCCGCATCCCGGTTCTGATTGATGGCTTCATCGTGTCGGCGGCTGCTTTGATGGCAGCGCGACTTAACCCGTCATGTCGGCCTTTTCTTTTGGCTTCGCATCAATCAGCAGAACAGGGGCACAGCCTGGTCCTTCAGGCTCTGAACCTTCAGCCCTTGATCAGTCTCGATCTCAGGCTCGGCGAGGGATCAGGCGCAGCAATCGCTTTGCCCCTCGTGCGGCTTGCCTGTGCTCTGCACAATGACATGGCAACATTTGCGCAAGCCAATGTTCCGGATCGGCCGGCCGGATAAAGGTCGTTCAAAGTATTCTCTGATTGACCGATACGACGCGCCAACTGTCAGACAGCCGATCAATTCGGGTGACGGAGAGCGGATGGATGACGAAACGCAGGGCAGCCTGCGGCGCCAGGTCGAGCGCAATGCTTAGCGTTGCGCGAATCGTGCCGGAATGGACTACAAGAATTGCCGAACCAGTTTCCATCCGACGAAGACCCCGCCGAACTCTCGCAATCTGATCCTCAAAACTTTCGCCGCCCGGAGGTCTTGAACGAGCGGAATCGTTCCAGAACCGCGCGTAGCCTTCGCCGCCGGCCGCAGCGAGATCGTCATGACGCCGCCCGGTCCAGTCCCCGAAGTCCTGTTCCTTGAATTCAGGCATCAGGATGGGTGCAAGTTCGAGGGCGCGTGCCGTGTCTACGGTCCGCTGTGATGGGCTCGCATAGCTCACAGCGTCCTGCGGCAGATGTCCTCGCACTGCATTCAGGTGCGCCTGATCACGCAGATCAGCCGGAGCGTCCGAAGCGTGGATCGTTCCTTTGACGCCGTCGACGGGCGCATGGCGAACAAGCCAAAGATAGGTTTCGCCTTCCATTCAACGCCTCCAGATTGCGCGCTTCGGATTGTGTCGTCCTCTGATCACGAAATGACCGTCAAGAGGGTATCTCAAAAGCGCGACACAAGCTCGTGCCGCTTTGTCTTTGGCGAGGATATGTGATTACTGGTCTGCCAGGAGAAAATTATGGTCGTCATATTGATCACGGGCGGTGTTCGATCGGGAAAAAGCCTCCGCGCTGAAGAGCTCGCGCGCGCCTTTCCGGGACGGCCCGTCTATATCGCCACGGCCGAGGCACTCGACGCTGAAATGAGTGAACGAATTGCCGCGCATCGTGCGCGGCGCGGAAGCGACTGGATCGAGCGGGAGGTGCCGCTTGATCTCGCGCAGGCGCTACTCGAGACCGACGGCGGCGGCGCTAGGCTTATCGATTGCCTTACGCTTTGGCTGTCTAATCTGCTTCATTCGGATCGTGATTGGTCTCAGGAGCTCGCGCATCTCACGAACGCTCTGTCCCGGCAATGCAGCCCCGTCGTCATGGTTACCAACGAAGTTGGGTTTGGCATTGTGCCTGATAACGCGTTGGCCCGTGCATTTCGCGATGCAGCCGGTATCATGAACAAAACCGTCGCGGCTGCCGCTGACAAGGTCGAGCTTGTTGTGGCGGGATTGCCGATGAAGTTGAAGTAATGACGCGCATCAAGTTTCTCAGAAGCATCATTCTTGATCTCAGAATCGCCGCTTCGTTCGCCACGATTTTGCCCCTCGGACCGTCACAGATCGTTGAGGGCGGCGAGGTCGCGCGTGCGATCTGGGCAACGCCAGTGGCGGGACTCCTGGTAGGCCTGATCGGAGCGGCGGTCTATACGATCGCAAATGGCTTGGGGCTGACGGCAGGTGCATCCGCTGTGCTCGCATTAGCCGCGACTATTTTTGTAACCGGCGCTCTGCATGAGGATGGCCTTGCCGATACTGCCGATGGGCTCGGCGGCGGTCGCACGCGTGAGCGCAAGCTCGACATCATGCGCGACAGCCGGATCGGCACCTACGGCACGTGCGCGCTGCTCGTATCGTTCGGCTTGCGATGGAGCGCGCTTGCGGCCATTGCCGATCCCTGGGCGGTTGCTGCTGCGCTCTTGGCGGCACATGCGGCCTCGCGCGCAGGTGTGCCGGCCTTCATGTGGCTGGTTAAGCCGGCACGGTCGGACGGGCTTTCGGCTGCGGCCGGACGACCGCCGAGGCAGTCTGTAGCTATTGCTCTCGGTCTTGGAGTGCTTTGTCTCGTTTTCGGCCTTGGAGTGAGCAAAGCGCTAATCGGACTGATCCTGCTGTCACTGGCCGGGGTGGTCGTCGGGCGGCTTGCCGTGCGCCAGATCGGGGGACAGACAGGTGATATACTGGGCGCGCTGCAGCAAATTAGCGAGATCGCAATCCTGCTGGTAGCCGCAGCCTTCCTTCAGCCGGGACTAGGGCATTGACGGTCTCGCCGTAGGTCACTTCGTGTGGCCCCGTCTTGATCTGCTCTCGAGCAAGGGACTTGGAGGTTCGCGTTTTCATCCCGATCTCATTTCCTGGGAGACGCCAATGGCTGACTATGTCGTCGAATTTGGCAAGGATGGCGGACGAGCTGAGCCGGACGGCCGTCTCGATGCGCCGGCATTTCATCGCAACTGTGAACCGATCTTGGCGGTGCTGGAGAAACACCTTGCCGGGTGTTGCGGAGACGCTGTCGAGGTGGGCAGTGGAACGGGCCAGCATGTCATCCATTTTGCCCGTCTTACGCCTGATCTGATCTGGTGGCCGAGCGATCTCAACCAACAGCACCTGAAGAGTATCGAGGCGTGGCGAGTCGATTCCGGGCTGCCGAACATCCGTCCACCGTTGCGGATCGATCTGTCCGATCCCGACTGGTGTCCCGAGATGAAGGGCGCCGACGGGCCGAAGGATGTTGCGGTTGTGTTCTGCGCCAACGTCATCCACATCGCGCCGTGGCGCGTGGCCGAGGGCTTGCTCGCCGGCGCGGGCCGTTACTTGCGACCTGAGGGAAAGCTTTTCCTCTACGGCCCGTTCAAACACGAAGGCAAGCACACCGCGCTCAGCAACGCTGTGTTCGACACCAACCTTCGCGAAGGCAATCCTGAATGGGGTGTGCGCGACGTCGGCGATCTCGAAACGCTGGCGCAAGGCGCTGGACTTACTCTGGTCGAGACGATCGAGATGCCCGCGAACAATCTCACGCTGGTATTTGCTAAGTCACGAGCCTGAGGCCTCATCAGGTATCGTCTCCGTTTTTGAGAGGGCGCAAGCCAGCAACCCCAGTGGAGCGTTGCGTTTTGCTTCGGTTCTCCAAATCACGAGCTGCCTGATCCCTTTTGTGCAACCCGGCGCGTCATTGCGAAAGCGCGATGGGCATGGCAAAGGGAGAAGATGCGCACGCTGCTTCTCGCCATCGTTGTGATCGCGTCATTGTTTGTGTCCGATGCGGGACTGAGAGCTGCGCCATTGCGCAAACCCACTGACTTCTTCGCGCTTCAGCGCGTCTCGACCATTGGCGTGGTGCGCAGCGGCGTGCTCGGAACGACGGTGCGTCTGCTGTTTAAGCAGGAGCGCGCCGAGACATTTGCGAAGATCGAGGCCCTGGAGCCCGATTTGCGCGCCCTGATCTGGCTCGTCTTTCTGCACGACAGGTGGGGCCGCGATGGTCTGCACACATACTTCTTCCTTTACGGCGGTGATTTCGCGCCCCAGGTGCTCCAATCTCTACGGCACGCGAAGCTGGATCGGGAGGCAGCCATCTTTTCACATGCAATGGCGTTGTTCGGGCCGCACTACCCAGTCGCCGAAGAGGAGCGCAAACAGTTCTTTGCCTGGGGCAAGCCGGGCCGTCGCGTTGACGAGGTCACCACGATCCCGAATGAGCTCAACGCTTTCGACCATGCGCTCATGAATGACGCCGATGCATTCGGCTCGCGCGAGCAACTCGCGGAGCGAATCGCAGCCTATGTCGAACGGACCGCTTCGCTCACAGCCTGGACGGACTCGGCAAGAGCCAAGATGACCGATGAGCAGCGCCTGGATTGGTTGCTGCAGCAGCTCACCGTCGAGAGCGACAACTCGGAAGACATACGGGCCCAGATAGCCAATTGGCCGAAACCATATCGCCAACTGTTCCTGCTTGACCTGTTCAACATGGAGATACTGAATGGCGGCGTCCATCAGTTCTTCTTTAACTCGAGCGGAGATTTTGCTCTTGAGGTGGTGGCGACGATGCGCGAGGTCGGCTTAATCCGCCATGCTGATGCCCTGCAACGTGCGGTCGATATGTTCGGCCGGCCCTACCCCTCCGACCGAGAGGTGCGCTTCGGTCACTTCAAGGAGGGGTGGTCGGATTGGGACCGGAAACTCAATGCTCCGACCGACGAGATTCGCGACGGCGAAATCGATGAGACGATGCTTGCCATCCTCAAACGCGAAGGCCTCATGCCGCAGTGAGGCGATCGATGATGTACGCCCGCACAGCAAATCGGGCATTTGTTTCATGTGGCCGAGGCCTGGCGCATCTGCGAACTCCTATTCGCAACTTCACTGTAATGGCGTTCGTACTGAGCCTGGTTCGACGCTGCGGTTGACCAAGGGGGCGTGATATGCGGTTGAGGTGGTGGCTGCTGGCCGGTTTGCTTGCGCTTGTGACGGGCGCAGTCGGTGGTCCGTATGGCGCAGCGTTGATCATGACTGATGTGCCCGGCAAGTCGCATACCGGACCACTTCCGCCGCTGACCTCTGAGGAAAAATCTCTGGCAGCTGTTCTGAAGCGGCATGTCGAAGCCATTGGTTCCCGCCCTCACAATATCGAACATCCCGACGAGTTGGAGGAGGCGGCTCGCTATATCGAAACTTCGCTTGGGGCACTCGGATATACGGTCAATCGTCATCCCTTCACCGTGGACGAGACGACGGTACGCAACATCGAAGTCGTGATTTCACCGGCGTCCACTGGCAACAAGGTGCCGACTATTGTGGTCGGTGCCCATTATGACAGCTGCGAAAACGCTTCGGGGGCGAACGACAATGCCAGTGGCGTTGCTGCCGTCCTCGAACTCGCCCGCCTGCTTAGGGATCTCGATGGCAAGACGCCAACGCGCATTCGCTTGGTTCTGTTTGTCAACGAGGAGCCGCCCTACTTTCAGACACCGGACATGGGCAGCGTTCACTACGCAGCCGAACTGAAGGCACAGGGAGAAAACGTCGTTGCAATGTATGCTTTCGACGATATCGGCTACTATTCATCGGATCCGGGCAGCCAACATTATCCATGGCCATTCGACCTGGTGTTCGGAGACAAGGGCGACTTCGTCGCGTTTGTGGCGATGGCCGGTTCGCGTGACCTGCTGAACCGCACGGTCGCCTCGTTCCGATCGCACACTGCGTTCCCAAGTGTCGGCGGGTTCGCTCCGGGGTTTGTCCCTGGAATCGATTGGTCCGATCATTGGTCTTTTGCTGAGCAGGGTTTTCAGGCGCTCATGATCACGGACACGGCGATCTTTCGTTATCCGTACTATCACAAGCCGGCCGACACCCCGGACAAGGTCGACGCGGAAAAGCTCGCGCGCCTCGTCAAAGGCATCGAGCGGGTTGTAAGGGATATGGCGAAATAGGTCGCTGCGCGGTCCGTGACCGCAGGTCGCACGGGTGGCGGCATTCTCTCAGAAACGATAAGGATGCAATCTGACGTAATTGATCGATTTAGCTCGTGCCGTTCGGCGCGTGGCACAGTGAATGTTCATATCGAATGATTGGGGCTCGGAATGTTTGAGAACGCATTGGTTTTGGGTTTTGGTCGTGGTGATGACACTGTTCGCTCGGTCGCGTTTTCGCCAGATGGCCGCACCGTGCTATCGGCAAACGAAGACCTCACGATCAAGCTTTGGGACGTCCCCGGCGGCCGCGTGTTCAGGACTTTCATCGGGCATTCCGGAGCCGCTCTCTCGCTTGCGTTTTCGCCTGATGGTCGCAGTGCTCTGTCGGGAAGCGTCGACAACACAGTCAAGCTTTGGGATATCGCCAGTGGAAGTGAGCTCAGGACTTTCACCGGGCATGCTGACACCGTTTTCTCGGTGGCGTTTTCACCTGATGGTCGAACCGCGCTGTCGGCAAGCGACGACAGCACAGCCAGACTTTGGGACGTCGAGAGCGGACGCGAACTCAGGACTTTCACCAAGCATCTCTCCAACGTTCTCTCGATGGCGTTTTCGCCTGATGGCCGCACGGCGCTGTCCGGATGTTCCGACAGCACGGTCAAAGTTTGGGACATCGCGAGCGAGCACGAGATCGGGATTTTCAGGGAGCACTCTGGCGCCGTTGTGTTGGTTGCGTTTTCGCCTGATAGCCGGACCGTGCTGTCGGCGAGCGACGACGGCGTAGTCAAGCTTTGGGACATCGAAAGCGGAGACGAACGTTGGACGGTCACTTGCGATGCCCTCCCTAACTCAGTTGCGTTTTCGCCGGACGGACGCTTCGTCCTACTGGGACATACTGACGATATCGCGAAAGTTCCGGATGTCGGTTACGAACTCGGCGTCCCCGACGAGCCGCTCCCTGACTCGGTTGCGGTTTCGCCGGACGGACGCCTCGCGCTGCCGGGAAGCACTGACAACACCGTCAAGCTCTTGGATGTCGCCAGCGGGCGTGAACTCACGGCCTTCCCAGGCGCCAGCGGCCCTGTTGCGTTTTCGCCCGACAGTTGCACTGCGCTGTGGTGGGGCAACGACGCCAGGATCAAGTTTTGGGATGTCGCGAGCGGTCACGAGCTCAGGACCTCCGCGCCGGGGTACGTTACTTCGGTCCAGTCGGTTGCGGTTTCGCCGGATGGATGCCTCGCGCTGTTTGGGACCGACACTCTCAGGCTTTGGGACCTCGCGAGCGGGCGTGAACTCCGAACGTTTGTCGGGCATTCTAGCTCGGTCACCTCGGTTGCGTTTTCGCCGGACGGACGCTTGGCGGTGTCGGGAAGCTTTGACGAGACTGCCAAGCTTTGGGACGTCGCGAGTGGACAGGAGCTCAGAACCTTCAATGGACATTCCAACCGTGTTACCTGGGTTGCGTTTTCACCTAATGGCCGCAATGTGCTGTCCGGAGGCAGAGACGGGATCGTCGATCTGTGGGACGTCTCCAGCGGGCAGCTGCTTAGGACTCTTATGGGCCATTCTGGCGCCGCTGCACTCACAGGTATCTGGGATATCTCGGCTGCATTTTCGCCAGATGGACGCACTGCGCTGACGGTAAGTCGGGACGACGAAACGCTCAAGCTGTGGGATCTATGGGAAGTCCCCAACGGGCGGCTGCTCAGGACTTTCAAGGGTGATTCTGACGGCACCTGTTCAGTCGCGTTTTCGCCCGATGGTCGCACGGCGGTGTCGGGAGACGCCGACACCACCGTCAAGCTTTGGGACGTTCGGAGCGGGCGCGTGCTCAAGTCTTTCACGGGGCATTCTGACGCAGTCACTTCGGTTGTGCTTTCACCAGATGGCTGCACCGCCTTGTCGGCGAGTGACGACGACACCGTCAAGCTTTGGGACATCGCGAGCGGACGCGAACTCAGGACTCTTGCGGGGGGCGCGCCGATCGCGTTTTCGCCCAATGGCCGGGATGTGCTCACAGGAGCCTCCGACGGCTCAATGTGTTTGTGGGATAGCCAGACTGGTACTGAGCGCGTGAGGATGATGTCCTTTCTGGACGGCTGCTGGCTCACGATAACGCCCGAGGGGTTTTTCGACGCCTCGTCTGCAACCGCTGCACAATACCTCGGCTTTGTCCGAGGCACCGAGGTCTCCACGCTGGACCAAGTGTACGACATCTTGCACCAGCCCGACTTGGTTCGGGAAAAGCTGGCTGGGGATCCAGAGGGCAAGGTGAAGGCAGCGGCAGTGCAATTGAATGGAGAGCGAGCGGAGGCTGGATAGCCGCCGGTCTTGACTGCGCGATCCCTGTCAGCGGCGTGGTCAGGGATCGATTTGATCAATCGCAAGCCCGCCATCAGCCCGGTTCGCTATATTCCGTCTAATGTGCATCTGGGGCATGGCTTGCGCCCGTTTTCGGCGGTTGCTCGCACCTTTGCGCCTCTCCATGGTGCTGGAATTGATGGGTCCAATACAGGGGCGGAAACGCCGATGATCGACGTAACCGCCACCAACGAAGTCGCTGACGACGGGCGTGCTCGTGCCAATGTGGTGCGGCTTGCAGCGGCGCAGGCGCTCACTGGCGCTAATTCGGCCGTGATTTTCGCTACCGGTTCCATTGTTGGCGCAACTCTCGCCCCCGACATATCGCTCGCGACGGTGCCCTTGTCGATGTATGTGCTGGGGCTTGCCGCCGGCACCCTGCCGACTGGTGCGATCTCGCGGCGCTTTGGCCGCCGCGTCGCCTTCGTCATCGGCACCGGTTGCGGCATCCTGACGGGCCTCTTCGGATACCTGGCAGTTATGCGTGGCTCATTCGCGCTGTACTGCGTCGCGACCTTTCTCGGCGGGCTCTATGGCGCAGTTGCGCAATCCTACCGCTTTGCGGCCGCCGATGGCGCCAGCGCGGCTTACCGGCCAAAAGCAGTGTCCTGGGTGATGGCTGGCGGAGTGTTCGCCGG
>JGI24705J35276_12237312_pt1 | contig 10622 bp, 7 predicted proteins | sample TergutNt197P4_FD_35276 | JGI IMG/M metagenome (IMG submission 35276)
GCGCCCTTCATCAGCAACGCCACCTGAAAGCCTGCAATTTGGACGTCGCTGATAGTCCCTTTATTGATGGCGGCAATTAATTCGGAAACTTCCGTCTCCGTAAGCTCTTGATGGGTCGTAATTTTTCCCAGGATGTTCTTATACAAGACTCGTCTTACTCCTCAAAAACCGATCTGGCTGGCGCAGTACCCACGAATTGCGAACAGAACTTCTCGTTCCTATTCGCCATTCGTGTGACCATTTCCGTTCCCGTTTCCATTTCCGTTATCGGTGTCCTCGCCGATATGCTCGACCGAGACCACGTGCTCGTCGGCGGCGGTGTTGAATACGATCACGCCTTGCGTCGAGCGGCCGGCGATGCGGATGTCCTCGACCGGGCAGCGGATCAGCTGACCATTGTCGGTGACCAGCATGATCTGGTCTGAATCCTCCACCGGGAAGGACGCTATCAGCTTGCCGTTGCGCTCGTTCACCGACATCGCGACGATGCCTTTGCCACCGCGGCCGGTGGTGCGGTACTCGAACGACGAGGTCCGCTTGCCAAAGCCGTTCTCGCTGATGGTGAGCACGAACTGCTCGGCCGCCGACATCTCGGCGTAGCGCTGCTCGCCGAGCTCGATCGCGCCGGACGCATCCTCGGTGTCAGTCTGCGCCTCCTCCTCGACACTGCCGCGCCGCACGGCATTGGCGTGGCGCAAATAGGCGACGCGTTCGTCCGCGCTGGCCTCCATATGACGCAGAATGGTCAGCGAGATCACCTTGTCACCATTGGCAAGCGCTATCCCGCGTACGCCCATTGACGTCCTGCCCGAGAACACGCGCACGTCGGCGACGGGGAAGCGGATGCACTGGCCGCCAGCCGCCGTCAGCAGCACGTCATCCCGCTCGGTGCAGATCTGCACGTTGACGATCGCTTCATTGTCGTCGAGTTTCATGGCGATGATGCCGGAGCGGCGAACATCAACGAAGTCGGACAATTTGTTGCGACGAACATTGCCACCCGTGGTGGCAAACATCACGTCGAACTGACCCCAGGTCGATTCATCCTCCGGCAGCGGCATGATGGTTGTGATGCGCTCGCCCTGCTCCAGCGGCAGGATGTTGATCAGCGCCTTGCCGCGCGCATTAGGCGCGGCCATGGGCAGACGCCAGACCTTCTCCTTGTAGACCTGGCCGCGGGAGGAAAAGAACAGCACCGGCGTGTGCGTCGACGCCACGAACAGGCGGCTGACAAAATCCTCTTCGCGCGTCTGCATTCCGGCACGTCCCTTGCCGCCGCGACGCTGGGCGCGATAGGCGGAAAGCGGCACGCGCTTGGCGTAGCCGGCATGCGAGACGGTGACGACCATATCCTCCCGCTGGATCAGGTCCTCGTCCTCGACCTCGCCCTCCTGCTCGATGATGACCGTTCTGCGCGGCGTGCCGAACTCCTCCTTCACCTCGGCGAGTTCGGTCTTGACGATCGCCTGCACGCGGGCGCGCGAACGCAGGATCTCAAGATAGTCCTTGATCTCGGCCGCCAGCTTGTCGAGCTCTTCGCGGATTTCGTCGCGACCGAGCGCGGTGAGGCGCTGCAGGCGGAGATCGAGAATGGCCCTGGCCTGCTCCATCGACAGGCGGATGGTGCCATCCGCATTGACGCGATGGCGAGGATCATCGATCAACGTAATCATGTCCTCGACGTCACGCGCCGCCCAGTCGCGCGACATCAGCGCGTCGCGCGCAGTGGTCGGATCGGGCGAGGTACGGATGACACGGATGATCTCGTCGATATTGGCGACCGCGATCGCCAGACCGACCAGGATATGAGCGCGGTCTCGCGCCTTGCCGAGCAGAAACTTCGTCCGCCGCGTCACGACCTGCTCGCGGAAGCTCACAAAGATCGTGAGCAGGTCTTTCAGGTTCATGGTCTTCGGCCGACCGCTGTCGAGCGCGACCATGTTGACGCCGAACGTGGTCTGCAGCGGCGTGAACCTGTAGAGCTGGTTCAGCACCACCTCGGGCACGGCGTCGCGCTTCAGTTCGACGACGACGCGGTATCCCTCACGATCGGATTCATCGCGCAGATCCGCAATGCCCTCGATCTTCTTCTCCTTGACCAGTTCGGCGATGCGCTCGACCATCGTCGCCTTGTTCACCTGGTACGGGATCTCGGTGATGATGAGCGCTTCGCGCTCCTTCCGGATGGTCTCGATCGTGACCTTGCCGCGCATCACGATCGAACCGCGACCGAGATGATAGCCGGCGCGGATGCCCTGGCGTCCGACAATGACGCCGCCCGTCGGAAAGTCCGGTCCCGGCACGATGCTCGTGAGTTCGTCGATCGTCAGCGCGGGATTGTCGATGAGCGCGACACAGGCATCGACGACTTCGCAAAGATTGTGCGGCGGGATGTTGGTCGCCATGCCAACCGCGATGCCGCCTGCGCCATTGACCAGGAGGTTGGGGAACTTCGCCGGCAGAACCGACGGCTCTTTCTCGCTGTTGTCGTAGTTCGGCTGGAAGTCGACAGTGTTCTTATCGATGTCGGCAAGCACGGCCAGCGCTGCGCGCGTGAGGCGCGCCTCGGTGTAGCGGTAGGCCGCGGGCGGATCGCCATCGACGGAGCCGAAATTGCCCTGGCCGTCGATCAGCGGCACGCGCATGGAGAAGTCCTGCGCCATCCGGACCATGGCGTCGTAGATCGATTGGTCGCCGTGCGGATGATATTTACCGATGACGTCGCCGACCACGCGGGCGGACTTGACGTATTTCTTGTCGGGCGTGTGCCCCTGCTCGTGCATTGAGTAGAGGATGCGGCGATGCACCGGCTTCAGGCCATCGCGCGCATCAGGCAGCGCGCGCGCCACAATCACGCTCATGGCGTAATTGAGGTAGGACTGCCTCATCTCATCAAGGATGGAAACAGGGCGAATGTCCGAGGGCTCCGGCGGGTCGCCGGGCGTGTTGTCTTCGTCAGCCAAGGGGAAATCCGGTGAATTTTTATCCGGGAATCATATAGCGCATCGGGCGGCGAATCGCCACCCTTTGGGCCCCTCTGGCAGCGCTTTTTCCCTCTGTTTTTTCAGAGACTTACGGCAAAGAAACGCTGCCTGCCGCAGCGCCCTCAGAACGGGATGTCGTCGTCCATGTCGTTGTTGCGGCTGGGGGCGGCGACGGGGCGGCGCTGTGTGCTGCTGGCAGGGCCGCTGGAGCCGAAATCACCGCCTGACTCGTCGCCATAGCTGCCGCCTCCGCCACCACCGCCGCGACCATCCAGCATGGTGAGGTTCGAGTTGAAGCCCTGCAGCACGACCTCCGTGGAGTACTTCTCGACTCCGTTCTGATCGGTCCATTTGCGGGTCTGCAGTTGTCCTTCGATGTAGACCTTGGCGCCTTTCTTCAGATACTGCTCAGCAACCTTGGCGAGCCCCTCACTGAAGATCACGACGCGATGCCACTCGGTCTTCTCCTTGCGCTCGCCGGTGGCCTTGTCCCGCCAGGTCTCGGAGGTCGCGACAGTCAGGTTTGCAATCGGCCGCCCGTCCTGGGTGCGGCGGATTTCAGGATCCTTGCCGAGATTTCCAACCAGAATGACCTTGTTGACGCTTCCCGCCATCACCGCTCTCCAAGCTACTGAAATTTCAAGACGGCCACTGCCCAAGGCCCGCCGCCCGCTGGGGCGACCGTATACGCTCGGGCATACCTGAGCCCGCCTGTTGGCGGGTTATCCCCATATATAGCACCGGCCGCGCCGATGTTCCAGCTTTGTTCTTCTCGTCAGTGGCGCCGGACGGAACCCCTCCGGGTTCCCCCGCATGGTAAAAAAACATTAAATTACAATGGCTTAATGCCATCATTTTGCGCGCGACTGTTGCAGTTGGGAGACGGACTTTGCCGTCAAACCCCGCTAAGGTCGTCGGATCAGTCTCTTTGGAAATTTTCAGAAGCGGAAAACCGGAGAGCTAAAAAATGAAGACGATTTGGGTGGGAACAATCAGTGCCATTGCATTGAACCTCTCGACGTTGAGCCTCTCGACATTGAGCCTCGCGGCTCCGGCCAGCGCGGCCGATCTTGCGGCGCAGCCCTACACAAAAGCGCCGCCTCCGATGGTCGCCCCAATGTATGACTGGAGCGGCTTCTATGTCGGCATCAATGGTGGTGGCGGCTCCGCCCGCAACTGCTGGGACTTGGTTACGGACGCAGATGGCGCTCCAGTGCATCCTGCGGACCGCCAAGGCTGCCATAACGCTACGGGCGGCACCGTCGGTGGTCAGATCGGCTACCGCTGGCAGACGTCCAACTACGTGTTCGGCGTCGAAGGTCAGGGCAACTGGGCCGACTTTACGGGCAGCAACGCGAGCCTGTCTTCGATCCTGCCCTTCAATACGGACACCAACCGTTCGCGCATGGACTCCTTCGGCCTGATCACTGGCCAGGCCGGCTATGCCTGGAACAACGTGCTCGCCTACGTGAAGGGCGGCGCGGCTGTGGTCGGCAACAGGTTTGACCGCCTTGACCCGACGGGCGCGCTGATCTCCTCCGCCAACGAAACCCGCTGGGGTGGCACGGTGGGCGCCGGTCTCGAAGTCGGCTTTGCTTCGAACTGGTCGGTCGGCGTCGAGTACAATCACATCTTCCTGCCTGACAGGAACATCGCCTTCGCCGCTCCAGGCAGTGTCTTTGACGGCACCGACCGCATCCGGCAGGATGTGGACATGGGCCTTGTTCGCTTCAATTATCGCTGGGGCGACCCGCTGATCGGGAGGTACTGATCTCCTCGCCCAATCTCTTTCGGAAAAGGCCGACCTCATCGCACCCTTGATCGCACCCTTGCCATTATCGCACCCTTGCCATTCCTCAATAAACCGTTGACGGTTCGCAGGTCGCACTGGAAATCCACAGCCGTTCTTCCTACGTTCGCGGCGAAATCCATTGGCGTCCATCCTCGGCTTCCCCGGGCGAAGCGCGCCTGACCGCTGGCGCAGGCTTGCGCCCTTGGGAATACCGATATGGACGAAGTGATCAAGGCGAAGCGCCAACAGCAGAACGCGGCCTCGAGCCTGCGCGCGATTACGATCCGCGGCGCGCGCGAGCACAACCTCAAGAACATCGACGTCGAGATCCCCCGCGACAGGCTCGTGGTGTTCACCGGCCTGTCAGGTTCCGGCAAGTCCTCGCTCGCCTTCGACACCATCTACGCCGAGGGCCAGCGCCGCTATGTCGAGTCGCTGTCGGCCTATGCCCGCCAGTTCCTGGAGATGATGCAGAAGCCGGATGTCGACCAGATCGACGGACTGTCGCCCGCAATCTCCATCGAGCAGAAGACCACCTCGAAGAACCCGCGTTCCACGGTCGGCACCGTCACCGAGATCTATGACTACATGCGCCTGTTGTGGGCGCGCGTCGGCGTGCCCTATTCGCCGGCCACGGGTCTGCCGATCGAAAGCCAGACCGTCTCGCAGATGGTTGATCGCGTACTGGCGTTGCCCGAGGGCACCCGCCTCTATCTGCTTGCCCCGGTCGTGCGCGGGCGCAAGGGTGAGTACAAGAAGGAACTCGCCGAATATCTCAAGAAGGGTTTTCAGCGGGTCAAGATCGACGGCAGCTTTCACGAACTTGCCGAAGCCCCTGCCCTCGACAAAAAATTCCCTCATGACATCGACGTCGTCGTCGATCGCATCGTGGTGCGCTCCGATATCGGCCAGAGGCTTGCGGAAAGTTTTGAGACCGCGCTGAAGATTGCCGAAGGCCTGGCGGTGATCGAGTTCGCCGATGCGCCTGCGGCCCCCGCGGAAGAGAAAAAGAAGACCGCAAAGATCCACGACAAGAGTGGCCCCGAGCGCATCCTGTTCTCGGAAAAATTCGCCTGCCCCGTCTCCGGCTTCACGATCCCGGAAATCGAGCCGCGGCTGTTCTCCTTCAACAATCCCTACGGCGCGTGTCCGGCCTGCGGCGGGCTCGGCGTCGAGCAGCATGTCGATGAGGACCTCGTCATCCCCGACAAGGAGCTCTCCTTGCGCAAGGGCGCGATCGCGCCGTGGGCAAAGTCCTCCTCGCCTTATTACCTGCAGACGCTGACCGCGCTCGGCAAGCACTACAAGTTCACGCTCGACACCAAGTGGAAGGACCTGGCGAAGAAGACGCAGCAGGCGCTTCTCTATGGCTCGGGCGAGACCGAGATCAAATTCTCCTACGAAGACGGCGTGCGCTCCTACGACACCAAGAAGCCGTTCGAGGGCGTCATCACCAACATCAACCGCCGCTATCGCGAAACCGAAAGCGAATGGGCGCGCGAAGAGCTCGGCAAATACTTTGCCGACATTCCCTGCGCGGCCTGCAACGGCTATCGGCTGAAGCCCGAGGCGCTTTGCGTCAAGGTCGGCGACAAACATATCGGCGAGATCTCGGAGCTCTCGGTCAAGAATGCCGGCGAGTGGTTCGAGAGCGTTCCTGAAACGTTGACCGCGCAGCAGAAGGAGATCGCAACGCGCATCCTCAAGGAGATCCGCGAGCGCCTCACCTTCCTGCTCGATGTCGGCCTCAACTATCTGACACTGTCGCGCGCCTCCGGCACGCTGTCCGGCGGCGAAAGCCAGCGCATCCGGCTGGCCTCGCAGATCGGCTCGGGGCTGACAGGCGTGCTCTACGTGCTGGACGAGCCCTCGATCGGCCTGCACCAGCGCGACAACGCGCGCCTGCTCGACACGCTGAAACGGTTGCGCGACCTCGGCAACACTGTCGTCGTGGTCGAACATGACGAGGACGCGATCCGCCTTGCGGACCACGTGCTCGACATCGGCCCCGGCGCAGGCATGCATGGCGGCCACATCATCGCGCAAGGCACGCCCGCCGACATCATGCGCAATCCGAAATCGCTGACTGGCAAATATCTGACCGGCGAATTGGAAGTCGCGGTGCCGGAGCGGCGGCCGCCGAACCATCGCCGCACCCTCAAGGTGGTCAATGCCCGCGGCAACAATCTCAAGAACGTCACGGCGGAGATTCCGCTCGGCCTGTTCACCTGCGTCACCGGCGTCTCCGGCGGCGGCAAGTCCACGCTGCTGATCGACACGCTCTACCGCGCCATCGCCCGCAAGCTGAACGGCGCGAGCGAAGGCGCCGCCCCGCATGATCGCATCGAGGGCCTGGAGCATATCGACAAGATCATCGACATCGATCAGTCACCGATCGGCCGCACTCCGCGCTCCAACCCCGCAACCTACACCGGCGCCTTCACGCCGATCCGCGAGTGGTTTGCGGGCCTGCCGGAGTCAAAGGCGCGCGGCTACGAGCCCGGCCGATTCTCCTTCAACGTCAAGGGCGGCCGCTGCGAGGCCTGCCAGGGCGACGGCGTCATCAAGATCGAGATGCACTTTTTGCCCGACGTCTACGTCACCTGCGACGCCTGCAAGGGCAAGCGCTACAACCGCGAAACGCTGGAAGTACTGTTCAAGGGCAAATCGATCGCCGACGTGCTCGACATGACCGTTGAGGAAGCCGTCGACTTCTTCAAGGCGGTGCCGCGCGTGCGCGAAACTTTTTCCACGCTGCATCGCGTCGGTCTCGACTACATCCATGTCGGCCAGCAGGCCACGACGCTCTCCGGCGGCGAGGCCCAGCGCGTCAAACTTGCAAAAGAACTCTCCAAGCGCGCCACCGGCCGCACGCTCTACATTCTGGACGAACCGACCACGGGCCTGCACTTCCACGACGTCAAAAAACTTCTCGAAGTGCTGCATGAGCTGGTCGCGCAGGGCAACACCGTTGTCGTGATCGAGCACAATCTCGAAGTCATCAAGACCGCCGATTGGGTGATCGACCTCGGCCCCGAAGGCGGCGACGGCGGCGGCGAAATCGTAGCCTGGGGCCCGCCGGAAGATATCGCCAAGGCGCCACGGAGCTACACGGGGAAGTTCTTGGCGCCTGTGCTCGCGAAGGTGAACAAGCGGAAGCGCGGACGGGAAACAGAGGCGGCGGAGTAAGGGACCACGATGGCGAAGAAAAGCAAGAAGGCCAAGAAGGTAGTGGCGGCGAAAAAGAAGACAGCGAAGAACACGGCAAAGAAGTCTGCCAAAAAGTCGACGAGGAGGGTTGCGCCAGCGACGGCAGTCAAGAAACCAGCAACGAAAGCAGCGAAGAAAGCGGCTTCTAAGAAGAATGCAGCGAAGAAGAGGGCCGCACGACCTCTCCAACGGGAAGCTCCGGCCCACGTTCCTGAGTCCACGTCGGAAGCGAATTGGGAGCGGGGCAGCACGGTCAAGCTTTCGAGTTGGGCGGGATTTCAAAACCGAACTGGACACTATGGCACCGTCGGATCTCGCAAGCCTTCCGATGGAGCAGTTTGTATTGAGTTTGCCCCTGAAGGCCGCGGCAAGAAAGAATTGACTAAAGAAGAGCGCCGGCTGGTTGATCGGTTCATTGAAAACGAACCCAAGATTTCCAAATCTTTATTGGCGTGTCTCGTGAAAGAATACCCCAGACTGCAAGCCCTATACGGTTACACGGGACAAGATAGGAAGAAACTCATGCCTGACATTCGCTCCGAAACCAATCTTCGGGCGTTGATAGGTCTGCACACAATCTATGTTCACCAGATTTCGACGAACGGGCTCCCTTACACCGGTTACGAGTTCGGCTGCACCTGGGATAATGAGCACGGACTTGGCATTTTGATGCATGGCACGCGTCTGGTTGAAATTGGGGGAGCCGAAACGGCTTTCTTGCTATGGATCGCCAAGAAAGATGCGGCCGCCCGTAGGGCACATTTGAAGCGGCGCGCAGCGGAGTGACCCTGATCTTGGACCCCCAGGCATATTTGGACTTTTTCGGCATAGAGCTGCATTGCTCTGGTGCGGAGGTCTCACTCGATCCGGACTGGTGGTGCAATTTCAATTCCTCCCACCCAGAATGCGATGTTGAACACGCAAAAATTCAAGCGGAACTTGAAATCGAAATACACCCGGAACACCCATTCTATGGGCGCAAGCTCAAAGTAATCGCGCACGCCATGGGCAACGACGATGTTCTCTGTACTCACGTTGATGATCCCAAGCGTTACTCTGTGCTGCATCTCACCTGGGCTGGACGTCCCGAGCTAGGCAGCTGCCCCACCATTGACTTCGACGGCAATCTGCCAGACTCCAATGAGGACGCTTCGGGCTAACCGGACCACAGCGCGTAGCGTGAGCGTGCTCACCGTTTGGCATCACCATCACGAAGAGACGGTGGACATTGACCGGACACCAACAATTCCTAAAACAGCATGACTCCAGTCTCTGATGGCAGTGATCCCACAATATCGGCTGTCATTCCGGGGCGTGCCCTCTTGGCACGAACCCGGAATCCATCTCTCCGCAGAGCATGCGGCTCAATGGATTCCGGGCTCGCTCCGCTTTGCTTCGCGCCCCGGAATGACAGCGGAGTTTTCTATCTATTATAGTAGTAGCTTGTAGCCTGGGTGGAGCTCTTCGCGAAACCCAGGTCCGTCTTACCACGGCGAGCCGCTGCCATCCGCAGTCTGATCATCCCAGAACCACAGCGCCAATTGCTCCCGCACGATTGTGGCGCGCTACCGGGCAGCGAAAGCACAAAAGGCCCGGTAAAGACGGGCCTTTTTGTGCAGCTACCCCCGGTAGGAAGGAGGTAGCTCGTATGACGAGGTGTCTCAAACGTCGTCGATGGATCAAGTGATTGATCCAAGTGACAATCTTAGCCGCATTGCTGCTTGTCAGCAAGCATCTAGGGCAATGTAGTACCCGCCCTGCCTCGACGACGCGGGGCAGCTTCGGGTAACGGGGGCAAGATAACCGGCGCGGCGTAGCCGCGTCCGGGCTGATTGTAGGTTTAGGCCATGCCATATGGAGTTTCAATCAACGGTCCTCCAAGTGACTTCAATGCGTGGCTCCTCATTAAGCCGAAATGAGAGGTGCAGGCGACCAGCAATATCAGGACGCATATAGTCACCGCCCCAGATTTCGTAGTCGTCGTCAAAATCCCATCTCCAAATATCGTGACCGAGTTCTTTAAGTTCATCAATCGTTCTGTAGCACGCTTGAAAGAAGGTGCTCCGATCCGTAATAAAAGCTATGCGCGACGCCATCTCGACTTGAAGTTCCCGCAGTCTATTTACTCGCTCACCTTCGGGTAGAGCATCAAAGGCTTTTCGCGAAAATAAAGAGCTATCCACGATTTTGTCTCCTACAGTATACACATCCTAACGGGTGTTATGCCAAGTCTGGCGGATCGTCGGCGGCGGCCAGCGAGGTATGTGAGCGATGTGATCCCGAGAGAGCAATTCGGATGCGTGCTGCTGAGCAACGACACTATCCCGCCTTTAGCAAGTAGGGTGGGCAAAGCATAGCGTGCCCACCATTTGGCATCACCATCGCCAAGAGACGGCAGGCACAGCCTAATCCATATCCGCGTCTTCGGTGATCCGGTCTTCAAAACGAATTCCCACCCCTTCGGCGCTTTTCCCAACACGCTCGATAATACCATAAACGTCTCCCCGCATGAGCGCCTCGCCAGGGAGGATCGCGGTATCGGAGAGATACTAAGCTTGTCGCAAATAAAGCCTCATAGGGCGGCGTACTGACAAGTTGGCGCGTGAAAGAAGCTTGCGACGACCTCGGGCAGTTTT
>JGI24705J35276_12237311_pt1 | contig 10618 bp, 8 predicted proteins | sample TergutNt197P4_FD_35276 | JGI IMG/M metagenome (IMG submission 35276)
AACCCTCGGATGACGGGACCAAAACCCGTTGCCTTACCGGCTTGGCGACACCCCAGTACTTGCCTATCAGTTGGAGCGAGAACGTTGCCAGCTCAACATAACGCTGTGTGGCAATATGCCCGCATTCCTTTTCCCCGAAAAAAAACAGCGGCATTTCTCGCGGCGTGTTGATCGCGAAACAGGCCAATCTGACTCGCTCCGCTGCCGCTCATGACAGCCGCTGCCGCGCCTTGCTGGAAAAATTCGTGTTTGATGCGCGCAAGTTCCGGATAGGCCGGAAAAACCGCTTCTTCCAAATCATTTATGCAGTGGAAACAGAAGTGCATCTCCTTAGCCTCAGATTCCTGCCTTGTCAAGTCATGAGATGCAGAAAAAGGGTGCAGTGCATCCCATGCCGCATAGGCCCATGACGTTGACACTTTCACTTTGGGGCAGACCAGCACAAGCCAAAAAACCGTCTCTCCCTGCGTACAGGGTTCAAGAATATCGCCTATGCCCCGTACGCGGCAGGGACGATCCTGCAAAAAAAACGGAACATCGGCGCCTACCTGGGTGGCCACGGAGTTCAGCGTTGTCGCATCAAGCGCCTGCGGGGCCACCTTGTTCAAATAACGCAGAAGAACGGCAGCATCGGAACTGCCGCCACCCAGCCCCGCGCCGGAAGGGATGCCTTTTTCCAATCTGAGCGCTATTGGGGGGGAAAAGGAATGTATTTCGGCGTACAGCCCATACGCACGTGTCAGGGTATTATCGCGGGGATCAAGTTCCGGATCGGAACAGCTCAACGCCAAGCCGTCACTTTCACCTGGTGTTATATGCACCAGATCATACGGTTCCGGCAGAGGAAGGAAGAAAGAATCCAGAGTGTGATAGCCCCCCGGCAACACACTCGTGATGCGCAGGGAAAGGTTGATTTTGCAGTTGGCGCGCAGGGTGATTGGGGCCATATAAAATTATTCCAAAACCTCGATCGTCAATTTGTCATTTGTGTACACGCAAAGTTCAGATGCAATGTTCATAGATTCGAGTACGATGCTTTTGGCGTCGAGCGAAGTATGGCGTACAAGCGCCCTTGCGGCAGCCAAGGCATAGGAACCGCCACTGCCGATGGCGGCCAGCCCGTCGTCTGGCTCAATTACGTCGCCAGTACCGGAGAGCATCAGCAGGTGTTCCTTATCCGCCAGTAGCAGCATGGCTTCAAGGCGGCGCAGGTATCTATCCTTACGCCAGTCCTTGGCGAGTTCCACCGAAGCGCGCAGGAGGTTGCCGCGCACCTCGTCCAGTTTGGTCTCGAAACGTTCAAAAAGTGTGAACGCATCGGCGGTGGCTCCGGCAAAACCTGCCAGTATCTTGTCGTTATACAAGCGGCGAATTTTGCGGGCCGTATGCTTCATGACCAATCCCTGGCCGAGTGTCACCTGACCGTCGCCGGCCATGGCTACTGAAGAATCGGCTTTTACAGCCAGTATTGTCGTCGCATGAGTTTCCATAATCATAAAACCTCTTTCCAGATTTCATTCCTTTCCTTGTAACGTTCCTTAAAGCGATCAAACTGGGTTTGTTCCGCAGGGCTGCGTATGGCGCTCTTGGCCTGACCCATGAATTGTTCCGTTTTTTTCCTGTTGTTGCTGAACAAAGCCGCATAGGCGAGGTGAATATATGCTTGGAAAAGCATGTTGGCCTTGCCCAGCGAACGGCCATAGAATTCATGCACATCGGCGTCATCGGGGATGTGCCGCAGCACTTCTTGATAATAAGGATGCGCGGCCTGCGGTTTTCCCGTTTCATCCATAAGGCGCGCATAGTAGAAGCGCGCCATATAATCCCCGGGATCTTTGGCTATAGCGCGCAGCAGCAGTGTGCCTCCCCGGTCCTGATTGCCTTTGCTGTAATGAAAAATGCCTGCTTCCCGCAACACAAGCGAATCGTCTGGGGCACATTGTAACGCGGCTTCAAATGCCTTGGCGGCATCTGGGATTTTGCTCTGACGAGTAAGAACCATGCCTTCGCCCATACGCGCAAGACAATCCTTGGCCGGACTTTTGGCAAAAGTCTGCAGGGCCATATCCACGTCGCCGTAGCGGGCAAGCAGCAGGGTTTTTACCCGCTGGAAGCGGCTGTCGTCCTCTTTACGGTTGCGAATGCTCGCGGGCTGCGATGCAATGCGGGCAGTAATGTTGGTGATGCGATCTCCAATATACGGGTGAGTGGAAAGATAGGTGGGGATATTTCCCCCCCCGCTCATCCAGCTTTTGCGGCGGAGTTTTTGAAAAGCGTTAACCATTCCGTGGGGGTCGTAGCCTGCTTTGATGAGATATTGGAAGCCCTGCTGGTCAGCTTCATTTTCATCAATCCGGCTATAATTGAGCATGGCGGACTGGCTTGCTGTCATGGCTCCCATTATAGCCGCGCCCCCGGCGCTTCCGCCCAGGGCCACCCCGGCGATGGTCACCAGCAGTGCGCCCAAAGTGAGCATCTGTCCACGTTCAATGCGCGACGCTACATGATGCTGAGTGACATGGGCCAGTTCATGTGCCAGAACGCCCGCCAGTTCAGATTCTGTTTCAAAATTCATGATCAATCCGGAAAACACATAAACGTAGCCGCCGGGTATGGCAAAGGCATTGAGTGTGTTGTTGCGGATTACGCCGGTAGTATATTTGAAAGGCTGGGGCGGCAGTGCGGAGAGGAGTTTGTCGACAATAGAGCGCACGTATATGCTTACTTCCGGATCATCAATCATGGGCAGTTGTGAGCGAACAAGCACATCGAACTTGCGGCCCATTTCTATCTCATCTTTGATGCCTACGCCGCCGAAGAAAAGGGAGGCATGCACAGGCCAGGTATCTCCCAAGAGGAGGGTGAGGCCCATCAGGACGCATACAACAACATGTGATGCTTTTTTTGCGGCTTTCATGGAGATATTCCTGGAGAACCACGCGGTGTGCAGCGTAATTTTTCAAGACAGCGTGTGCCGTCAAAGGAGTATGTCCCAGATCTGCCCTTCTGGAGTGTCCCGTACCTCAACGCCTAACGCGGAGAGTTCGTTGCGCAGGATGTCGGAAGCGGCAAAATCCTTATTTTGCCGGGCAATTTTGCGGTTTTCAAGCATAGTTTCCACGGTGGATACATCAATGCATTTGCGTACAAGCTGTTGCGCACGCAGAGCCTGGAGGAAACCGTCGGCATCGCTGCCGAAAAGTCCCAAGATATTATGCCACGTTTTCGCATTGCGGTGGAAAGCGGTGAAAAGTTCCCGCGCGCCTTCGGAAGAGCGTAGTTTACTGTCTTCGAGTACTTGGCGCATCATGTGTACAAGGGCGAATACATGACCGATGGCGGAGGCGGTGTTAAGGTCGTCTTCCATGGCTTCCGCGAAGGCATCCTCCAGTTGCTTTGCCCCGACGGCGAACTCATCGGGAAAGGAGGTGTTTTTCCAGAGATTTTTTTCCAGGAGGGCATGGCTTTCCGCAAGCGTCTGGTACACGCGTTTTTGTGCCTTTTCTGCTTCGTCCATCCTGCCGGAACTATAGTCTACAGGGCTGCGGTAGTGTTTGCTCAACAGGAAGAAGCGCAGGGTTTCCGGGAGATACTGTTTCAAGATATCGCGGATGGTCGTAAAATTTCCGAGGGATTTCGACATCTTTTCGGAATTTACCTGTACAAAGCCGTTGTGTACCCAGAAACGCGCCATTTGCTGCGCGCCCGCGGCTTCACTCTGGGCGATTTCGTTTTCGTGATGAGGGAAAATGAGATCAAGGCCGCCGCCGTGGATATCCAGAGGCAGGTAGGGGGCGCTCATGGCCGAGCACTCAATGTGCCAACCGGGGCGGCCTTTGCCCCATGGACTTTCCCAGAAGGGTTCGCCGGGTTTGGCAGCCTTCCAGAGAGCGAAGTCGAGGGGGTCATCCTTTTCCTCGCCAGGAGCGATACGGGACCCTGCCCGGAGTTCATCGGGGCTGCGTCCGGAGAGCTTGCCGTATTTCGGAAAGGCGCGCACCCTGAAATACACGTCCCCGGAAGGCGTGACATACGCTTTGTTCCGGCGGATGAGTTCCTCGCACAATCCCTGCATTTCCTTGATATGGTCGGTTGCTTTGGGCTCGGCATCGGCTCTCGGCACGCCCAGAAGATCCATGTCTTCATGGAAGCGGCGCATATAGGTTTCAGCGACTTCGCGCCAGTCACGCTTGTCGTCATTAGCGCGCTTGATGATTTTATCGTCTATATCGGTGAAGTTGCGTGTAAAGAAAACTTCGAGTCCAGTGGAGCGCAGATAGCGCGCCAACACGTCAAAGACCAGAGCCGATCTGGCGTGGCCGATATGGCATAGGTCATAGGCCGTGATGCCGCAGACGTACATATGAACTTTGCCAGAGCGCAGAGGAACGAAGTCTTCTTTTTTGCGGCTCAGGGAATTATACAGTTTCATTTCAACCGTCCAGATTGCAATCAAGCATGGCTAAGCGGCCCTGATGGCGGCCGCCTTCAAATTTGCTTTGCAAAAAGGTATCCACGATAGCAAGCGCGAGGCCGACGCCGACTATGCGTTCGCCCAGGCAGAGCACGTTAGCGTTATTATGCCGCCGCGAGGTGCTGGCGAGAAGTTCATTGGTGCATACTGCGGCCCGTATGCCTCTAAAGCGGTTGGCCATCATGGACATGCCGAGTCCTGTGCCGCAGATGAGGATGCCGAGATCGCCGTGTGCCAGTACCGCCTTGCACAGCGCCTGCGCATATACTGGGTAGTCGCAGCTTTGGATGCTGTTGGCGCCATGGTTCTGTATGGCGTAACCCTGTGTTGCAAGGTGTTCAATCAGAGTGCTTTTCAAGGCAACTCCGGCATGATCCGATGCGAGGTGGACGGTCTTCAGCATGAGAGATCCCTGTTGTATATTTAAAAGCGTTGCATTTGGCGTATGGGAAGCATTGGGGTGCCGGGAGGCAGTTTCAGCTCCAGTTGTTCCGGTGTAAATGGCTGATCCATACGTTGGCGCTCCTTGACCAGCAAGATGGCGTAGCTGCCGTTTTCATGGCGTGCTTCTATCTGTTCCGGGTATGGGAAGGTCTTGTCGTTGTCATAAGTGAAGCTCAGACGCCAGCCGCCTTTTTTTTCCTTCCAGCTTCGCGGCAGTCCCTGTGAATCCAGTTCCAACAGGCCGCCTGGGGTTCCCTTTTCCGGCAGAATGAGGCTCATCCCGCCGTTCTGTGCACTACGCGGCTCGTTGGGCGGCGCGAGGCCGAAGACTGCGCCGTAGTCGCCCGCCAACAAGGCCGCGAGGTCGCGCAGGCCGAAAGGAAGCGGCAGGCCGTAAGCCAGCAGACCCTGCTGCGGACCGTCATGGTAATAGGCGCGGTTTTCCTGCATGGAGTAGACAAGAAAGCGCGAGTCGGTCTGTAGAATTTTGGCGGCGTTTACGCCTACGCCGGCCCGCACGTCAAGGCGAATGGGGCCGCTGCCGTTTTCCCAGAGCAGTATGATGACCCGGCGTCCGTCGTCATTTCCGCCAAAACGCAGGCTGGCTTGCACGCGGGAGGGATGATGATGTTCCTCAGCGCGTTGTGTGGCATATTGCACATAGTTTTTCCAAATGTTTTGGACGGCAGCCGGTTCGAGCGGCCTTCCATTCTGCCGCGCAGCACAGGCGTTGAGGAGGAGAACAGACGCAAGGCAGAGTAGAATAGAATAATGCAATGGGGTTCTCATATTTTCGATAGTCTTTCTCGGATGCTGTCGGCGTTTTTGGGGTTGAGATCAAGCGCTTTGGCGTATCCCTTGCGGGCCTCTTCAACTTTGCCGAGAGCGGTGGCTATATCACCGTAATGCTCCCAGATGGTTGGGTCTTCGGAACTGTCCATGTCGACAACTTTACTGATGCTTTCCCAAGCAGCGTTGAATTTGCCGAGCCGATACTGCGCCCAAGCCAGTGAATCCAGTATATAGGCAAGATCAGGCGCCAGATCGACAGCTTTGGTCAAAAGTTCGAGGGCGCGGGAAAGTTCGCGGTTCTCATCTGCCAGTGTGTAGCCCAGATAATTGAGAGCTTGATAGTATTTGGGATCAGCCCGGGCTATTTTTTCCATGGCGGCAAATGCGGCTTTTTTATCACCGCGCTCGTCCAGAAGTGAGGCGCGCAGGAAGGCAAGATCCAAATCAGCAGGCCAATTGCGCATACCCGTGTCTGCCAACGCCAAAGCGGCGTCTAGACGTTCCATGAAGGCAAGGTGGCGGATTTCGAGTTGGAAGAGTTTATGGTCTTCAGGAGCTTTTTCCCGTTCTTGCTTCAAAAAGGCGAGAGCTTCCTCCTTTTTTCCCAGTGTAGCGAGGAGCTGGACTCTGAGAGGAATGGCGCGTCCATACACGGAGCTGTCCGGAGAAATGTGCTCGATCCAAGCTAGTGCCTCCTCCGGAGAGTTGTTTGCATCAATGGCGATGCTCGCAAGATAGAGATACACCTCTTCCGGAGGATTGGGATGTTTGCGCAGTTCTTCCAACAGTATCTGCGCAGCCTTCCATTGCTTGTTCTCCAAAAAAATGCCCACAGCAGCTAAAATAAAATTTGGGGAATTTGGCCCCTTGCGCGTGTATTCTAGGGCACGTTCTGTTTCGCCCAAATTCAGGGAGAGGGTCACAAGCCGTAGGAGCAGATCAGGGTTGGTTTCGGAAAGACGCAGAAGTTCATCATAAGCTTGACGAGCGTTTTTATGGTCTTTGCGCTTTTCATACAGCAGCGCAAGTTCCGCCCACGCCTCGATGAGTTTGGGTTGTTCCTTTACCGCAGCGGTAAAATGTAGCAACGCGTCGTCCTGTCGTCCCAAGCCGTTTAGCGCGCGCGCGTGATAATATTCGACGAGATAGTTACGGTCTTCTCGCGGTAGCGCCGAAAAAAGTACGTTAGCCTCTTCAAAGCGTTTGCGCTTCACAAGCAGCAGGGCCAGCTCGATCTTGGCATCCGCCACTTGCGGATGTTTTTCCGCAAAAAGACGCATGTGCTTGACGGCTTTCTCCGCCTGTCCATATTCAAGCAACGCCTCGGCCATAAGTAAATTCAGATTTGTATCGTCGGGATAAACGGCCAGGGCTTTTTTCAGGATCGGGATCGCATGGGGGGATTTACGCCCTATAAGCCAAACCGAACTATCCAGAAAAATTTGTACATTCGGCTCCAGCACGGTGAGTTTGTCTAGCGCTTGCAGCACTTGCTCTTCGTTGTTGCCGCGCATGCCCAGATCGAGGAGCAGGTAGTGGTAGCTAATCTGCGCCGGGATGGAGAGCTTCCAGTTTACTTCCCGTGAATCGCCCTGTGCTTTGGCCCGTGCGGCGCTACCGCCGCAACCGAGCAGGGAGTGGGCGAGGACAAAGGCACAAAGAAAAATAAGGCTGAGGCGTGACATGCGTATTCCTTAAAAAAACAGAATCCGTCAGGATTGGATCCATTGTTCGGAAAAGTCGTTATAATCCTTTGCAAGTTGCTGCTGCAACTTTTGCAGCAGACGTGTTTCCAACTGGCGCACCCGTTCCCGTGTGATATTGAACCGTTCGCCGATTTCGCGCAAGGTAACGGGTTCGTCGCTCAACCAACGGTTTTGGAGTATGTAGGCTTCTTTTTCAGAAAGTGTCTTGATCACCCCGATGCTCTGCTGTACGTTATATCTGATCTCTTCAGTAGCCAGGTTCTCTTCGATTCCCGGCCCGAGAGCCGGTAGAAAGTCCATCCGTGTGGCGGCGTTGGGGTCATCGTTGACTTTTGCGTCCAGGGAGATATCCGCCGCCGCCAAGCGCTGTTCCATTTCCAATACCTGCTCTTCGCTGACGCCCAGGCGGGAGGAGAGCATGGCCGCATCGGGATCAAATCCTTCGTTGATAAGCTTCTGCCGTTCCCGGTGCAGGTTGTAGAACAGTTTGCGCTGGGTTTGGGTGGTTCCGATTTTGACCATACGCCAGTTGTCCAGGATGAACTTTAATATATAGGCTTTGATCCAGAAGGCGGCGTAATAGGAGAACTTGATGCCCTTGTCGGGGTCAAATTTGTTGACGGCACGCATCAACCCCACATTGCCCTCCTGTATGAGATCCAAGACATTTTGCATCCAGCGTCGCTGAAAATCCATGGCAATTTTGACCACCAGTCTTAAATGGGCGGAGATGAGCAGAAAGGCGGCTTCACTGTCGTTATGTTCCTGTACGCGTTTGGCAAGCCGGTACTCTTCGTCTGGTTTGAGCAGGGGGAAACGGCTTACCTCCCGCAGGTACAGATGCAGATTGTCGCGGACATTGGCAGGAATGGGCAGGCTTTTGCCTTGCGGGGCGACTTTTTCCTTGTCTCCCACATCAATGGCGGGAACGGCGTCCCCATAGGTGTCCGTTACCTCAATATCTTGGATTTCCTGATCGTCTGCGTCAAGAATTTCCACGTCATTTTCTAGGGGGGCATGTGGTGTGGAAAGTTCCGCTAAAGTGTGCTGTGTTTTTTTCATGGTGTGTTGCTGAGAGGAAAACCGGAATACGAGATAGGTGCCGAGAACAGCAATCTTATCGGGGAATTGAGTGCTAGGGCAATCCTCTGCTGTTGTGTAGCCTACAGTTTCTATTTGTTTTTTTCAATATTTTTCAGTAGGGAGAAAGTGCTGCAAGAAAGTGCCTTTTGTATGCGGCATAGTGATTCCCGTCAACTTTGAGCGGAAATTTTATGAAATAGTTCCGCTCAAAGTGCCTGTTGCTGGAGAGTGTTCTGTGTCCGAATTTCGTAGCGCCTTGGTGGAAGGAAAATTTTTCGTACTTGACGGTGCAACCGGTACCATGTTGCAGGCTGCCGGTATGCCTGCGGGAGTTGTTCCGGAGCGTTTCTGCCTGGAACAGCCCGAAGTGCTGAAAAATATTCATGACGCGTATGTCAATGCCGGCGCAGATATGATCGTCACCGCCACGTTCGGCGGTAGCCGCTTCAAATTGCCGGGGGATATCGATCCCAGGCGTTTCAACCGCATGATGGCGGAAGTGGCTGTTTCCGTGGCGCGTGAGGCAGGGAGAAGGATTTTTGTGGCGGGCAACGTTGGTCCCAGTGGTTTTTTTGCCAAGCCCTTGGGCGAATTGGACCCCGCATCACTTGTGGAGGGCTTTCGCACACAGATCCAAGGTCTTGTGCAGGGCGGAGTGGACTGTATTTTTATTGAGACCCAATTTGATCTGGCTGAAGCGCGCGCGGCTGTCGTAGCCGCGCGGATGGAATGTGACTTGCCCGTTCTGGTGTCTATGACTTTTGAGCAAGGCATGAGCCTGACCGGTTCCAGTCCGGAAATTTTCGCCCAGACTATGCTCAACCTCGGCGTGGATGCTCTGGGCACAAACTGCGGTGCGGGGCCGGAGCAGATGCGTGCCGTAGTGGAAGAATTTCTCGCCTGTGCCCGTATTCCGGTACTGGCCGAACCCAATGCCGGTCTGCCGGAACTTATGAACGGCAAAACCGTGTTCCGTCTGCCGCCGGAAGCTTTCGCCGAACAGACAGTTATTTTTGCTGCCGCTGGAGTACAGCTTCTGGGAGGCTGTTGTGGCACCACTCCCGAGCATATCGCGGCCCTGCGCCGCAGGGTTGACGGCATGAAGCACCGTCGGCCCGAGACGTCCATTATTTCCGGCATCACGCTCACCACGCGCACCAGCCTCGTATTTATCGGCGGTGAGGCTCCGCTGGCCATCATTGGAGAACGCATCAATCCTACGGGAAAGAACGTTCTGAGCGAGCAGCTACAGGCCGGGGAATTTACCCGGGCGCTCCTGTATGCGGATGAACAGGTATATGACGGAGCACGACTTTTGGATGTGAATGTGGGGGCTCCGCTGGTGAAAGAAGAAGAAGTCCTGCCCGAACTGGTGCAGCGCCTCACCGCCCGCCACGGCACGCCGTTGGCGCTTGATTCGTCAAACGCGCAGGCTATTGCACGGGCGTTGCCATATTGTCCGGGTTCGCCTTTGGTGAACTCCGTGAGCGGAGAGGCAGGCCGCATGGAAGAACTCGGCCAACTGTGCCGCGATTGGGGGGCACCCTTTATCCTGCTGCCATTGCGCGGCAAGAAATTGCCGGTTATGGCCGCAGAACGCATCGCCATTCTGGAGGAGCTGTTGCTTCAGGCTGAGGCCCTCGGTATTCCTCGCAGGTTGCTGTTGGTGGACGTGCTTGCCCTTGCCGTATCCGCCAGAGGGGAAGCCGGACGGCAATGCCTGGAGACCATTCGTTGGTGCGTGCGTGAATGTCTGCCGACTACCATAGGCCTTTCCAATGTTTCCTTCGGCCTTCCGGCCAGAGAATTGGTTAATGCCGTTTTTCTCGCTATGGCCGCCGGGGCGGGGCTTTCTTCCTGCATTGCCAATCCCGGAAGCCCTCATATACGGGAAGTGGCAGATTGCACAGATATGTTGCTGCATAAGGATATTCACGCCGCACGTTTTATCGCCGGCTATGCCGGTTGGACGTCACAGTCCGTCGGAGCGGGTGTTGCTTCCAAGGAGGCAAAGCCGATCGCAACCAGTCTGTATGGGGCAATACTGCATGGCGACAAGGAAAATGTACTCGCACTGCTGGAGGCGGAACTTGCGGAGGGGGGTATCCCCTTCTCACTA
>JGI24705J35276_12237309_pt1 | contig 10613 bp, 10 predicted proteins | sample TergutNt197P4_FD_35276 | JGI IMG/M metagenome (IMG submission 35276)
GGGATTGCGGCGCGAAGGCCGCAATGACGAGAAAATGATAGTTGCGCTAATTTGGCAGAGTTGTAAAGCTAGTTTTTAGAGGCGCCCTTCATAAAAAACGCTGCCGGCTTTATAATAACCGGCAGCGTTTTGTAACTTTATCCCAATATTCTCTCCAAATCGGCTTCCGGTGTGGAAATCGGCGTTAAGTTGAACATGTCTACCAGCGCGTTTAAAATGTTGGGCGATATGAACGCCGGCAGGCTTGGGCCGATGTAGATGTTTTTTATACCGAGAGAAAGAAGTGTCAGCAGAATGCAGACAGCTTTTTGCTCATACCATGACAAAACCAAAGTCAGCGGCAGATCGTTCACCCCGCAATTAAAGGCCTCCGACAGTGCAACGGCAACCTTGATCGCGCTGTATGCATCGTTGCATTGTCCCATATCCATGAGGCGGGGCAGACCGCCGATCTCGCCAAGATCGAGGTCATTGAAACGGTATTTGCCACAGGCCAGGGTCAGGATCACCGTATCTTTCGGAGTTTTTTTCACAAATTCCGTGTAATAGTTTCTGCCCGGCTTCGCGCCGTCGCAGCCGCCCACCAGGAAGAAATGTTTAATAGCCCCGGCTTTGACCGCTTCTATAACCTTGTCAGCTACTGATAGTACTGTGTCTTTCGCAAAGCCAGTGGTCAAGGTGTCGCCGCCATTGATACCGGTCATCTTGTGTTCTTCCGTATAACCGCCAAGATCCAACGCCTTGCTGATGACTATAGAGAAATCTTTATCATCACCGATATGTACCAAGCCCGGATACGACACCACCGAAGTTGTAAACACCCGGTCGGCATAACTTGGTTTCACAGGCATTATACAATTCGTTGTAAACAAGACAGGCGCAGGAATGTTCGCAAATTCACTCTGCTGGTTTTGCCATGCTGTACCGAAGTTGCCTTTGAGGTGCGTATACTTTTTTAATTCGGGATAACCGTGAGCTGGCAGCATTTCGCAATGTGTATAAATATTGATCCCTTGGCCCTCTGTCTGAGCTAACAGGAGTTTAAGATCACGTAAATCGTGGCCGGATATGACGATGAACGGGCCGGGTTCGATATTGCAACTTACTTTTGTGGGTATGGGCTTTCCGTAAGCGCCGGTGTTAGCTGTATCGAGTATTTCCATACATTTTAGGTTGACGTTGCCGAGTTCCATTACAAGCGCAAGCAACTCATCGGCGGCCATGTCCTCACCAAGCGCGAACAATCCCTTGTAGAAGAAACTGTTGACAAAGTCATCGCTGAAACCTAAAGCATAGGCGTGATGGGCGTATGCCGCCATGCCGCGCATCCCGAACAGTAAAAGCGATTTCAGAGAGCGTATATCCTCGTTATCTTTCCATAACCGAGTCATATCATATGCGTCGTTCCTTGAATAAGTCTGTGCGCAATCGCCGCACTGCGGTATATACTTTGCTTTTTCTTTCTTGATGATCTCGATTAGGCGGAGTAATATTTCATCGTCGAAGTTTACATTGGTCACGGTTATAAATAAACCGTCGATTACGGCTTTGTTGGTGCTTTCGTCCGGTTTGTTACCGTCCACAGCTCTGGCGAGGCCGATCAGCTCACCAGTAAGAATGTCCTGAAGGTTGGCGGTCTCGTTCTTTTTTCCGCATACGCCGTTTACTGTGCAGCCCGTCCCTTTCGCAGTCTGCTCACATTGAAAACAAAACATTGACATGATGATTTCGCCCCTTTCGTATTGATTTATTGTGGTCAGTATAATATAATAAACGCAATGCGTCTGTTGTATAAACAACGAAAAGGTGAGATTTTTGAAAAAGATTTTCGACATTTTCGACATAGTTAAAAGCAACCCCTTGTTTCAAGGAATTGCTTTCAGCGATTTTGAGAGTATGCTGTCTTGCTTATCGGCAAGAACATCCGCTTATAATAAAGGGGATGTGATCCTGCTTTCCGGTGATACCGTAAACTTTGTCGGATTGGTATTGTCGGGCGTTGTGAAAGTCATCAAAGAGGATTTAGGCGGCAACATCACCATCCTGACCGAACTTGGGGTTTCGGAAGTCTTCGGCGAGGTGTTCGCGTGCGCCGGCATCGACCACAGTCCTGTAACTGTACAAGCATCAGAGGATGTAAAGATACTGTTTATTGACTACAAAAAAATAATCACTGTCTGCAGCACCGCCTGTCCGTTCCATGCCCTGCTGATTAAAAATATGCTGAAACAGGTAGCTCGTAAGAACTTAGTATTAACTCAAAAGATCGATATACTTTCCAAGCGCACTACCAGAGAAAAACTGTTAAGCTTTTTAGACTATCATAGAGGCGCGGCAAAGAAGTTTTCGATTCCTTACAGCCGGGAGGAGTTGGCGTATTATCTCTGTGTAGACAGGAGTGCGATGTCAAATGAGCTTTGTAAAATGCGGGACGAGGGAATCTTAAAGTTTTCGAAGAATTTGTTTGAAATCATGTAATTTTTTTACTATCTTGACAGCCGCTTATGCCCGATATTCAGACCACTGCCAGAGCGAACAATAGAAAAGTGTATTGGAAAACGCACTTTGGATAGGATAAAACCAACTGCAGCTGATTTGCCTGAATAGAGGCAATTATTCTATAAACTACTAGCCTTTGCCTATGCCCCTATAGCATAGGCAAAGGCTATTGGGTTTTAGATGTTAAAGAGTTAGTCAAAAGCTTCTGGGTTGTGGGCTTTAGCCCACCTTGGCAGATTATTTCCGCTCTACCGGAACCTGAATTTCTGTAAGCCAGTTCTCTGGGTTACTATCTTCTTGTGGCGAAATAATAACATGACCACGAAGCTGTCCGGCAAATACATAACTGTTTTTCTCTATCCAATTTGCCAGCTTTTCACAGGCTGCATCATATCCTCCATCGTAGGGGCCGGAAAAGCGAATTGTCGCAGCTTGTGAAATTTCACGGTATTCTTTGTAAATAAACTCGCCGACGCTTTCATCAAGCTTATCTACCAAAACGGCAATTTCTACGTCTGGGTTAGTCTCTTTATACTCCTCATCAAAAAAAGTAGAGTAACCACCGCCTTTAACTAAAATTTTATTCTCTTCAATATATTGCGCCAGTTTTTCCCATAGTATTCCCTCATCTCTGTAATGGGGAATGATACCCCGTAAGGATAACACTTTTATAGGCGGCAGCTTTTTTAATTCAACTTCAAAGACCATAATATTTCTCTCCTTTCGTACTATACCGCTCATATACATGAGCGCTTCAAGTTTTTCCTGTTCTGCCTGAATAGATAATTTTACCGTAGCTATTTTTGCACGTAAAACCCCATCCATATAGGCGTTGTCTTCAAAGTGCGGTAGGATGTCGTTTATCTCTTCTATAGAAAAACCCATATCCCGTAGCGCAACAATTTTAGTAATAAGCGGTATTTGCCCTGCGCTGTACTGCCGGTAACCTGTGAATTTATCTATTTGTGCAGGATAAAACACACCGCATTTTTCATAATGACGCAGCATCCTAGGAGAAACCCGCACAAGTTTTGAAAACTCGCCTATTTTAAAAATAATAATACAACTCCTTTTCTTCTTTATTGCAATCCGGCTTGCTTTTATAGAATAAGCCTTAACACAATGTTAAAGTCAAGAACAATTTATTAGTCTAGTGATTTCTTATTATTAACTCATACAACAATAACTCTTGAAATCTTACGTACTTTTTACATTGCCCTTACGTTTTATTGATTTTACATTATGATTTTCCTTGGTAAAATATTCTCGATAATAAAAAATATAAATCAAGGAGAATGAGTGATTATGAAAAAAATCTTGGCTGTGGTTTCTATGTTAGTAGCTTTTATATTAATCTTAACTGCATGCTATGGTAACAGCTCTCAAAGTAGCAGCACTTCAAGCAGCAGCTCTCAAAGTAGCACGGTCACAAGTTCCAACAATTCTTCAACTCCATTATCTCCCAATGCCTCGGCTTTCGATACGACGAAAAACATTTCAATCCTAGCACGAGAAGATGGCAGCGGCACGAAAACCGCTTTTATGGAACTCATAGGGCTGAAAGGAAAGGCAGACCCGGAAAATGTAATCATCCAAACCGGTACGGCTGGCATTTTAACAGAAGTTAAGGGTAATCCTAATGCAATTGCCTATGAGAGTCTTGGTTATGTGACAAACGATGTTAAGATGCTCAAGGTTGACGGAGTAGAAGCTACAGTTGCCAACATTAAAAATGGCACATATAAAATTTCCCGGCCGTTGTCGATAGTGTATAAAGAGGCTACGCTCAATAATGACATAAACAAGGCATATTATGTATTCCTGCAATCTAGTGACGCGCAAACAATTATATCCGGCGAAGGATATGTTTCGATAGCAGATAATGCTTTGGCATATAAAATCAATGGATCATTGCAGGGGAGCATTGATATAAGCGGCTCGACTTCACTTCAACCCTTAATGACTGAACTGGCGGCGGCGTTTGAGAAGCTTCAGCCCAATATAGATGTTACGGTTAGCGGTGGCGGTAGTGGCACTGGATATAAGAATGCAGATGAAGGCGTATCCGAATTTGGTATGATAAGCGAAGAATTCAGCCTTGAAAAAGCTCCTTCCTGTACTGATTATGTAGTATGTAAAGATGGCATTGCGGTAATTATTAATAAGAATAACCCACTTGATAGTATTCTGGTGAGTGATCTTAAGAATATTTACGATATAGAAGCTGGTTCGAGTGCTATAACCAAATGGAACGCCCTCATAAAATAAAATAATGAGAAAGGGCGGGAGTCAATATTCCGCCCTTTCTCATATTATCGGCGGGAGGCGCTCATGAATAAAACTTTTCGATTTATTAAAGCAAGAGATAATATCATGCGCGGAATATTTTTATTTTGCGCGGTTTTTTCCATATTTGCACTTGGCTGTATCTGTGTATTTCTGTTTGCTAACGGAGTGCCCTTCATAGGAAAAATTGGGCTCGGTAACTTTTTTTCTACTACATGGAACTTAAACAATGAATCATATGGCATTCTTTCGATGATAGTGGCGTCACTTTATGTTACAGCGCTTGCTACAACCATTGGGGTGGCAATCGGCTTATGCACGGCCATCAGTCTTTATAAATTTTGCCCTAAGAAAATTGTACCCCCTATTCGCCAAATGATCAACCTTTTATCTGGTATACCATCTGTATTATATGGTTTATTCGGAATGGTTATCATAGTGCCTTTTTTAAGAGACTCTGTTTCGCCAAATGGAATCGGTTACGGCATACTTGCCGCTAGCCTTGTTCTTTCGATAATGGTATTGCCAACTATAGTCAGCGTAAGTCTCGACTCTTTAAATGCGGTTCCGAAGAATTATTATGAGGGTGCGCTTGCTCTTGGCACAACCAAAGCGCAAAGTGTATTCATGGTTATGCTCCCCGCAGCAAAAAATGGGATTTTTGCCGCTATCGTATTATCTATAGGGCGCGCGATTGGCGAAACAATGGCTGTAATAATGGTCATAGGCGGCTCGCCGCTCATGCCGAAAGGCTTTTTTCAATCGGTGCGAACACTTACGGCCAATATAGCTATGGGCGCAACAGAACTTCGTGGCGACGCCGCAACTGCCCTTGTTGCAACTGGTTTGGTATTATTCTTTTTTACGCTGCTCTTAAATATTAGTTTTACGCTGCTGAAAGGGGGCTTTAGCTTTGAAAGAAAGCGCGCACAGAAGACAAATGCTTAAATATCAAGTTATGAAATTACTAACGCAAGGAGCGCTTTTACTAAGTTTAGCAGCTCTTATTACCGTTATTGTATTTATTCTTGTACGAGGTTTACCTTATGTTAATTTACAACTTTTATTTGGTGAATACAGCAGTAAGAATCCGACGATCAAGCCTGCTTTAATCGGAACGCTATATTTGGTATTGATTTCCATAGTAATCGCCGCTCCTCTTGGAATAGGAAGCGCTATCTTTCTAACTGAATATACAAATAACAAGAGACGCCTGATACATATTATAAGGATAGCAGTAGAAACACTGGCTGGTATACCTTCTATAGTATACGGTATTTTCGGGTATCTGGTTTTTGTTATCGCGCTTGGATTCAAATATTCGTTAATCGGCGGCGGTATCACGTTAGCTGTTATGATATTACCGGTCATTGTACGCTCCACCGAAGAAAGTTTGCTCGCCGTACCGCGTTCATTGCGGGAAGGCAGTTTGGCTCTTGGTTCGTCGAAGGTACGAACAATTTTTTCAGTAGTATTACCCTGTGCCGCGAGTGGTATCGTGACGTCGCTTATTTTGGCTATAGGGCGCGTGATCTCTGAAAGCGCTGTTCTAATTCTGACCATCGGTATGGTGGTTAATAAAATGCCGAAAGACTTTGCTTCGCCTGGAACAAGCCTGGCTCTCGACGTATACTATTTTGGTTCCCATGGTTATCCCGAACAGGCGGCGGCAACCGGTGTGGTGCTTCTGGTTTTGGTTGTATCTATTAATATCATGGCGACCATTATCGGCAAAATATATGGCAAGGGAGAGCTTGCTGATGGATAAGAAATTTAATATTACCGTTCGCAACTGCGATTTGTACTATAGTGAATTTCATGCACTAAAGAACATAAATATAGAAATTGAGGAACACGAGGTCACTGCTATGATCGGGCCATCAGGCTGCGGAAAATCGACGTTTATTAAATCTTTAAATCGCATGAACGATCTCATTGAGGACTGCCGTATCAGCGGAGAAATAAAAATCGGAGATCAGAATATTTATGATAAAAACACGGATATAAACTTACTTCGTAAAAATGTCGGCATGGTTTTTCAAAAGCCCAATCCTTTTCCTATGAGTGTTTACGATAATGTCGCTTTTGCTCCGCGAACTTTTGGAACCAAGAAAAAAAATGAACTTGACAAAATCGTCGAACGCTCGTTGAAACAGGCAGGATTATGGGGGGAAGTAAGAGATCGCCTTTATACAAATGCCATGGGGTTGTCGGGTGGTCAGCAACAGCGGCTCTGCATAGCCCGGGCGCTCGCAGCCGACCCTCAAATACTATTGATGGATGAACCGACCAGCGCGCTTGACCCGATATCAACAGGTAAAATAGAAGATTTGATGAGTATGTTAAAAGCAGACTATACAATTGTCATCGTCACCCACAATATGCAGCAGGCGACGCGTATATCTGATAAAACTGCGTTTTTCCTTTTAGGTGAAATCATAGAATACAACAAAACGGATGAACTCTTTGCAAATCCGCAGGATAAACGCACGGAAAACTATATTACAGGACGCTTTGGTTAAGGCCGCCTCGAAATACCTCCTCATCACCATCTTCACTGTCCTTTTCCGCCTAGACTGCGTTGTCGTCGCTTCACTTAGCTTTAGGCTACGCTTCAGCTCCTCCGCCTTGCTAGGCGAAAAAATTGCTAGTGAATCTGGCAATTCGGAATAATTAGAGATGCTCTAAAATTGATAATTTCTTAAAAAAGGAGTATACTTATGTCTATAAGGGTGCGCTACGAAAAGGAATTGAACGGTATTTTTGATAATCTTGTTTTGATGTGCCGTCATATTGAAGTTGCCATTGAAAAATGTGTAAGGGCACTTTCAGAACAGGATTATAATCTCGCTAAAGAAGTTTTTGAGGAAGACAAAGTTATTGATAAAATGGAAAGAGATATTGAACAAGCCTGCCTAAAGATACTCATGATGGAACACCCTGTGGCAAGCGATTTCCGAGAGGTTTCGGCGGTTCTGAAAATGATTACCGATCTCGAGCGTATTGGCGATCAGGCGCGAGATATTGCCGAGATCACCATACAATTAGATGATGAGGAGTATATTAACAAACTCGTACATATTCCTCAAATGGCGGTCATCGTTATTCAAATGGTAAAAGATGGCGTACAGGCGTATATTAATCATGATATAGAGCTTGCCCGTTCTCTAGACAGAACAGACGATAAAGTTGACGAACTTTTCAATATCATTATGAACGATCTTATCGGGTTAATAAAGAAAAACCCTGAAAACGCAGAACAAGCGGTAATGTTCATGATGATAAATAAATATCTTGAGCGCATAGGAGACCACGCCGTTAATATCGGAGAGTTAGTAGAATACGCTATTACAGGGAATCATCCCAAGAATTGAGTTGATATGGTGAAGTATATGATTTTCGCGGTTGAGGATGACACCGCACTGCAAGAAATCTATCAATATTCATTGGAAGACGAATTTAATTGCCGTTGCTTTAACGACGGAAATGCTTTTTTTGCCGAACTGGCAAAAAGAAGTTTTCCCGATTTAATCTTGCTCGACATCATGTTGCCTGGGGACGACGGGTTTATTATTTTAGCCCGCTTAAAAGCAGATCAAACAACGGCGCATATTCCAGTTATTATGGTGTCGGCTAAAGGAGAGGAAGTAGCAAAGGTAAAAGGCCTCAACATGGGCGCCGACGACTACATAGCCAAACCATTTGGCGTTCTTGAACTCATAGCTCGCATCAAAGCAAATTTAAGAAAGAGTATACAAGTAACTGCCGGCAGCATTATTTATAAAAATATAATAGTTGACCATATCAAACATCGCATAACAGTAAACGGTATATATATACAAACAACACTCAAAGAGTATAATCTCTTGGCTCTGCTGTGCGAAAACCCTGAACAGGTACAAGATCGGGAAAAGATTTTTAATGATGTATGGGATAGTAGTTTTGCTGGTGAGACCAGAACTCTCGATATTCATATTAAGGAGCTGAGAAAAAAGCTCTCCGCAGCCGGAAGTGAAGCTATTATACAAACCATAAGAGGGGTGGGATATATGTTGACATGAAAAGACGCTTATTTTTATATACAACTTTATTACTATTTATTGGTCTATTTAGCTTTTTTGGTATGTCCGTTTATATAACCCATAACAATGATCTAAAACTCGCCAAAGATCTGGTTATGGAAACGGCGCAAAACTATGCCGGTCTATTCAATGATAATACTGATTTTGCATCTTTTGTTAAAACAAGCGGGGATATGAGGATTTCCATCATTGCTTCAGATGGCAAGGTATTGGCAGACAGCCGCCCTCTAGATATAGCTTCGCTCGAAAATCATTTAAATCGTCCCGAAGTACAGGCAGCCGCCAGTGGCTCTCCGGAAGCATTTATTCGTTATTCAGATTCACTTGGCGTGGATATGATTTATTATGCCTTGAAAATAGCAAACGACGATGCCTTTATATTTATAAGAACTGCCGTACCCGTTGCAAAAATCGACTCATATTTACTGCAATCTCTGCCGTTGCTTATCATTGTATTGTTTATAATAACCATGCTCTGCTTTGCTTTTGCGCGTAAAATGATTATTAATTTCACAAAACCATTTAAAGCTTTTGAACACAAACTACGCTTATTAGCAAGTGGAGAATACAGTTTAGAGCCTGTTGCCGATAGCTATGAAGAAATCTCTCTAATTACACAAAGTATTGATGAAGTCGCGCAGATACTGCAAAAAAGCATACAAGAGTTAAATTATGAAAAAACCAAGCTGAATTATATCCTCGACAATATCGGTAATGGCCTCATTGTTTTAGATGGCGCAAAGAACATAACGTTGATCAATTCGTCTGCGATTAATATTTTTGGAGTAAACCCGGATATTGTAGGAAAAAATTTAAATTATCTAACCTTTGACCAAACGCTCGTAAAGGCTGTGAACGAATGTGTTACCCAAGAGAAAATTGTACTGTTCGATCTTACACTAAACGGATATGTTTACATGATCGCGGTAAAGCGTCTTCCAGGTGCCGAACTTACCATGGTTGCTTTGTCGGATGTTACGGAGAATCGGGAAAACGCGATAAGACGCGAAGAATTTTTTGCCAATGCTTCACATGAGCTTAAAACACCGTTAACCGCAATTAAAGGCTTTAATGAATTAATGGCAATCAATAATAAGGATGAAAAAATTAGCAAGTTTATTGAGGGAATTGCCCGTGAAACAGAGCGCATGCTGACACTTATCGGAGATATGTTAAAATTATCAGAACTCGAAAATACGCAAAATATCAAACCTGTATCTGTAGGGTTAGCGCAAGTGATAAATGAAGTACAAGGAGCATTATCATCTGTTATAACAGACAAATCCCTTACATTTGAGAGTATCGGCGATGCTATTGTATATGCGGAGCAGCAGCATGTATATGAACTTGTTAAAAACCTCATTGAAAACGCGGTGCGGTATAATGATCCTGGAGGCAGGGTTTCTGTGACTATAGAGTATGATAAAAAAGATGCAGTGCTCTGCATCTTTGACGATGGTATTGGTATATCGCCCGAAGAACAAACAAGAATATTCGAGCGGTTTTATCGTGTGGAGAAAAGCCGGTCTGTACAAAGTGGCGGCACAGGGCTGGGGCTTTCCATAGTGAAGCATATCTGCTCCTTATATAACTGGAACGTATCACTAAAAAGCAAACTAGGCGTAGGAACTGAGGTAACGGTGTTTTTTAATAGATAAGCTACGTGCATACCAGTGGTTTTGCCGTAGGCATTTGTCTGGCCTTTGCTTCGCAAAGTCACAGATACTGCACGTAGGTAAAGCTCAA